>Ga0194060_10003080_pt1 | contig 11816 bp, 5 predicted proteins | sample SepL225m_MetaG_FD_163427 | JGI IMG/M metagenome (GOLD analysis project Ga0194060, IMG submission 163427) | Anoxic zone freshwater microbial communities from boreal shield lake in IISD Experimental Lakes Area, Ontario, Canada - Sep2016-L222-5m | ecosystem: Environmental > Aquatic > Freshwater >... | reverse complement strand
GCAGTAGCCCCAGGTGGTCGCTTCGGAAGGGCGGGCCATCTGGTCCATGCGCAGCTGACCGCCGCTCTCTTTCACGAAGAGGCTCTGGGGTCCCTTGAAGGCATTCAGGTAGAGGTGGAGCGGCAGCTCCTGCGTGGGGGCCGTGCCTGTGTTGCGCCAGGAGAGCGTCTCGCGCCCCTCCAGGGTCTTGTGCTCAAAGTCCAGCGTGGCCTCGATGCGGTAGTTGGCGATGCGCGGCGACCGCGGCTTGTCGAACCACTTCTCCGGCGTCCAGGTGCGGGGCACCGCTCCAAAAGCAGCAACACCGAGCAGGAACCCCGCCATCCATCGCCGCAGCATCAAGCCTCCCGTTCGTCTCCAGAGCATATCAAGTCCTTGCCACTTCGCCCTTCCCTGCTACACTCAAGTCCCTACCGCGGGGTGGAGCAGTCCGGTAGCTCGTTGGGCTCATAACCCAAAGGTCGCAGGTTCAAATCCTGCCCCCGCTACCAATAGAAAAGGGCCCAAACGGGCCCTTTTCTATTGGTAGAGCGCGGGGGCGGGATTTGAACCTGCGAGAAACTGCTGCGGCCCGGTAGGCCGCAGGTGGAGACAGCGCACAGGCGCTGTCGGAGCCGTCCGCGGCCGGGGCCAGCAGCAGGCATGATTCAAATCGGCCCGAGTGGGTCGGTGCGAGAGGCGGAGGACAGCAGGATTTGAACCTGCGAGGAGGCTCCGACTCTGCTCGCCAAAGGCGAGCGGGAGCCCCCTCTCCCCATTACCTATTCCCTCGACTCTGTGCGTAACCTAGGCGCAGTCCGACCCTATCCTCTTCAGCTCGTTAGGTGCCTTCAGCATGCCGACGGAACCAGACATAGACGAGGCCTTCTACGAGGGTCGCCGCCATCCGCTGCACATGCCATTTGTCTACAACGATGCGGTGGAGCTGCAGGAGGGCCCTGACACTGGATTAAGGGGTACGGTCATCTCCGCATTCATGGAGGACCTCGGTCTGGCATACACCGTTGAGCTCTCGACCGGCCGGGACATTCAGGTTTCGCCCTCGGAAATCGGCCTGATTGACGCCTGAAACATTCAAGTTTTTAGCCGCAACCTGCGCCTAGGCCTTCCCCACTTCCCTCAAAAACCGCCGCCGCACCTTCTTCTCAATGACCGCCAGGTGGGCTTCTTCATCGGGGCCAACGAGGCTGATGGCGACGCCGGTGAGGCCGGCCCGGCCGGTGCGGCCGATGCGGTGGGTGTAGTCCTTGGGGGACCTCGGCAGGTCGTAGTTGATGACGCAGGCAAGGCCGCTGATATCGATGCCCCGGGCGATGAGGTCCGTGGCCACAAGGATGCGGAGGCGCCCGTCCCGGAACTGGTCCAGAGCATCCGTGCGGGCACTCATGCTCTTGTCGCCGTGCAGCGAGAGGGCCCGGATGCCGCTGTTGCCCAGCTTGCGCACCACGTTGTCGGCCCGCCGGCCCGAGGCCACGAACACCAGCACCTGGGGCCAGGTCTCCCGGGTCAGCAGCTCCCGCAAAAAGGGGCCCTTGTGCTCCTGGGAGACGATGCAGGCCCGCTCCTCGATGGCCACCGCCAGCTCCGGTGCGGCTTCCACCTGGAGGCGCTGCGGTGCCTTCAGGAAGAGCTGGATGACCTCTTCCACGGCGGTGTTCATGGTCGCGGAGAACATGAGCGTCTGCCGCCGGACGGGCAGCTGGCGCAGGAGGTCCTGCATCTCGTCGCGGAACCCCAGCTCCAGCAGCTTGTCCGCTTCGTCGATGACCAGGTGCTGGAGGCCCGCCAGGCTCAGGGCGTTGTTCCGCACCAGCTCCAGCAGGCGCCCCGGCGTGGCGATGACCAGATCGGCGCCGCCCCGCAGGGCCAGCATCTGGGGATTCACGGAGACACCACCGAAGACCGCCTGGATCTTGAGGGGCGAGGACAGGTGCTTGGCCAGCTCTGCGGCCCGTTCCCGCACCTGCGCCGCCAGCTCCCGGGTGGGCACCAGGACCAGCGCCTTCGTCTGGTTGCCCGGCAGGCGTCCGGGCTCACCCTTCCCCAGGAGGTGCAGCAGTGGCGCCAGGAAGGCCACCGTCTTCCCGGAGCCCGTGGGCGCCTGGACCACAAGATCCTGACCGGCCAGCACCCGAGGAATGGTCTGTTTCTGCACCGGGAAGGAGTGAGCGTAGCCCAGGGCCTGGAAGGCGTGCTCAAGCTCGCGGCCGAGCAGCAGGGGGGAGAAAGGCAAGGTAGGGGCTCCTGGGGGGAAAGCAGATCCTTCACAGTAGCCTGCTCGGGCCTATCGGACCCTACCGCCCTCCCAGCGCCAGCCCCGCCTGGGCGGCGGAGATCCCCAGCACCGTCGCAGCAGCCTCGGTGGTCCAGCCGGCGGCGATGGCCTCGGCCAGGAATGCACGGCGGGCGACCATCAGGGTGGCTGGCGTGTGCCCGTCCCCCTGCCCGTCCTCGGCCAGCATCGCCTTGAACAGCAGGCGCTCTAGAGGGACGCTCAGCATCGGCGGCGCCTGGCCCTTGGCTTTCGCGGGCACGGCCAGGGACCGGACGACGCCGTCCTCCTGGGTGACCAGGCCCCGCTGCTGGAGCTTCAGTAGCCTGCCGTAGAGGCGCCGCGCCAGGCGGCCCTTGGCGCCCTTGCTGGACCGCTTGGAGACCAGGACGGCGGCGAAGTGGTCCAACAGGTCCCGCCGGACCACCCCGGCCGGAAAGACCTCCGTCAGCACCTGGCGGACCCAGGCCCCGCTCAGTCGCCCGACGGCCATGGTCGCCCCGGCCGCACCGCCAGCTGATAGAAGGGCAGGCCCAGCAATACCAACAGCAGCCCGGGCCAGGTGTAGCTGGGGCGGTAGAGGAGGAGGCCCACCATGACCGCGCCGCAACCGACGATGTAGAGGGCGGGCGTGACGGGGTAGCCCCAGGTGCGGTAGGGGCGCGGGTGGTCCGGCTGGGTCCGCCGCAGCACGTAGACGCCGGCCACGGCGAGGACGAAGAACAGCAGCTCCGCAAAGATCAGGAAGTCCAGCAGCTGGTTGTAAGTGCCGGAGAGGGCCAGCACGCCCGTCCACAGGGCCTGGATGATCAGGGCCGTCGCCGGCACGCCCTCGGCGTTCAGGCGCTCCGCCGACCGAAAGAACAGGCCATCCACGGCCATGGCCTGGTAGACGCGGGGCGAGGACAGGATGGCCCCGTTCAGGTAGCCCACCATGGACACCAGCACGGCCCCGGCCATGATCAGACCGGCCCGGGGGCCCAGGAGGATGCGCAGGGTCTCCGTCGCTACCCGCCCCGCTGGAGCCCCAGCGATGCCCGAAGGTCCCAAGACCCGAAGGTAGGCCAGGTTGGCCAGCAGGTAGAGGGCCACCACGAGGCAGACGCCCATGACAAGGCTGAGCGGCAGTGTCCGGCCGGGGTTGCGAACCTCACCGCCGATGTAGGAGACGTAGTTCCATCCGTTGGTCGCAAACAGGCTGCCCACCTGGGCCACCAGGAAGGCCCCCAGCAGGGGCAGGCCAGGGCCGCCACCCAGGTAGGGCCGGGGATCCGGCACCGAGGGCGGGGTCACCGTCAGGCCCAGCACGATGAGGCTCGCCAGGGCCGCCACCTTGGCCACGGTGACAATGCTCTGGACCCGCGCCCCCAGGCGGATGCCCTGGAGGTTCACCCAGGTGAGGAAAGCAATCAGCACCAGGCCCACAGCCCGGGCAGAGGTCAGGCCCAGAGCCCAAGGGCCTAGGACAAAGGACCCCACATGCATCTCGCCAATGTTGAGGGGGGGCAACAGCCAGTGGGCATCGCTGAAAACAGGAAAGAAGGTCCCCAGCACGTAGCCAAAGGCGCTGGCCACCGCAGCGATGGACCCGCACTCGATGATGGCGAAGGTGGTCCAACCAAAGAGGAAGGCGGTGCGCGGACCGAAGGCCTCCTTGAGGTAGATGTAGGGGCCACCGGCTTCTGGGAACATGGCGGCCAGCTCGCCAAAGGCCAGTACACCGGCCAGGGTCAGCAGTCCCGTGAACAGCCAGGTGAGCAGCAGGAAGGTGCCGCTGTGCCCCGTCTGCACGATCTCGGAGGGCACCACGAAGATGCCGCTGCCGATCATGCAGCCGGCGATGAGCATCGTCGCCGAAAAGAGGCCCACCTCCCGCCGGTACCCCGTGGCCATGACCCCTCCGAACCTCGTGGACCGGGATCCCACCGCGGGAGCCGTGTGTGGGGATCAGAATCCAATCAAGGTCAGGACGGCGTCAAGGCGGGGTTGGAAGACTTTCGGCCAGGCAGCCTGGGTGGCTGCCTCGCGCTCAGGCCACCGCGAGGGAGGCGGTGGTGCGCCCTGTGGCCTTGAGTTGGTATTTCTCTCCCCTGCGCTCTGCGACGATCGCTCGCGGCGGCACTACTGTGCCGTCAAGATTCCTGCCGAGACCGTGATGGCTGAGATCGCGCCATCCCCGCCCAGAACCATGCATTTGGTTTGGTTCACACTCAGGGCAACACCCGTCCCTGAATCGAGGCCGAGACCGGCCTTCAGGTCGAGTGCTATCCGCAGCAGGGTGCCGTTGAGGGAGACCGCTGGGGTGGGTGCCTTCTGGGCCAGGGTGACCTGCAGGCTGTTCCCGATGGCCTTGGCTTTCAGGATGGGAACGCCCGAACCGAGGCTGAACTGAGTGCCATTCTGAACCAGCGTGCCGGTTGTGCCACCTGCGGGGATGTCCACCCAGCTCACCACGGTCGCATCCGTGATCAGGGTGATGGAGATTCCGGACCCGGTTCCGGTGGGGGGACCCACGAGGTCGAGGACCAGGTGGCTGCCGGAGGAAAGCCCAACGTTCTGCTTCAGCTGGTAGGTTCCGGAGGTTGGATCCACATAGGAGAGTGCGGAGGCGGCTGGCGGAGCGGCCACCGTAATCACCAGGCCGAGGATGGTGCTGCCCCCACTGTTGGTGGCCGTCACGGTGTAGGTGGTCTGGACCGCCGCGGCCGTGGGAGTACCACTCAGGACTCCGGTGGTGGCTGACAGAGCAAGCCCCGCAGGAAGGGAAGGCGTCACCGCATAGGACACCACGGGGCCACCGGACACGCTGGGTGCATTGGGTGTGATGGGCGTGCCCTTTGTGTAGGCAGCAGGGTTGGTGGCGTAGCTCAGGCCGGAGGGAGGCACATCACGAACAACCAGGGTGAGGGTCACAGAAGTGGAGCCCCCGGTATTGGTGGCAGAGACGATGTAGCTCGCCGAGACGGCCAGTACACTGGGCGTGCCACGGATGATGCCCGTGACGGCATCAAACGAGAGCCCGGTGGGCAGGGCCGGCGTGACGGCCCAGGACACCACGGGTCCACCCCCGACCGTCGGCGTATTGGGCGAGATGGCTGTGCCCTTGGTGTAGATCGCGGAGCTGGTGGTGTAGCTCAGGTTGGATGGAGGGACATCGTTAACGCCTATCACCAGATCCACGGAGGCACTGCCCCCGGAGTTGGTGGCCGTCACTGTATAAGTGGCCGAAGGGGTGATGGCAGCAGGGGATCCATGGATGAAGCCGGTGGCAGCGTCCAGGCTCAGCCCGTCTGGCAGCGAGGGACTAATGGCCCAGGTGAGAGCCGGCCCACCGCTGTAGGCTGGGCGGTTGGCTGTGATCCCAACGCCCTTGGTGTAGGCCGCCGGGTTCAGGCTGTAGGCCATGTTGCTCGGGGGTTGGTCATTGACCGTGATCGTGAGCGTCACAGAAGTCTGACCCCCGATCGCCGTGCCCGTGATGGTGTAGTCCTTCGGGGTTGTTGACAGCGCCGTCGGTGTTCCGGAGATGATCCCGGTGCCACGATCCAAGCTGAGGCCAACGGGAAGACTCGGCGTCACCTCGTAGGTCAGCAGGAGTCCGCCAGTGTTCGAGGGCAGGTTCGGGGTGATGACCTCATCCTTGGTGTAGATCACGGGATTGGTGCGGTAGGCCAGGTTCACCGGAGGAGGATCTGTCCGTGTGTTCCCGAGCTTCATCACCCCATTGCCGGCAGTGACGTAGATGGCTCCATCGGGGCCCACGGCAACGCCTTTCGGGGCTGCCACCGCTCCGTAATTGGCCCCAAGGGGCATATCACTGCCATCCCTCATCAGACCCACTCGGTTGATTCCCATCTGGTAGTCGCCAACCAGAGTGCCGACGAACCCCTCAGGCAGGACCTTGCGGATGGCATTGTTGTCTCGATCCGCTACATATAGATTCCCATCCGGATCCACCGACAACCCGACCGGATGATTGAAGCCCACCACATCTGGAGCGCCATCGAGCGGGTTGGACAGCCACTCAGATCCCGTCACCGTTGAGACCGTGCCATCTGGCGTGATCTTGCGGAGGGAGGCTGTCCAGTAATCCATGACATAGATATTTCCGCTCTTGTCGATGGTCAAGGCATCTGGGGCCCCGAACCTGGCCTCGGCTGCTGGACCATTGATATAGCCGCCCTCCCCAGTCTTCCCAGCGAAGGTGCTTACCACACCAGACAGCGAAATTTTTCGAATGGAGTGGTTCATGGTATCTGCCACATAAACAATTCCGGAGCCATCTGCAACAACACTCTGTGGGCTATTGAAGCGTGCCGCGCTCCCGACACCATCCGCCGTCCCGGTGACCTCTGGACTGCCGGCCAAAGTGGAAACAACACCCGCAGGCGTGATCTTTCGGATGGTCTGGTTGCGATTATCTGCCACGAAGAGGTTGCCTGAAGCATCCATCGCAATGCCCATGGGTTCATTGAACCCGGCCTGGTCTGCTGGGCCATCGGCACTCCCACGCGTGAGAGGTCCCCCCGCAAAGGTACTAACCGTTCCCGAGGCTGTTATTTTTCGAATGGCTGAATTTCCGTAATCAGCCACAAAGACATTGCCCGTGCTGTCCACGGTCAAGCCTCTTGGGTCGAAGAGCAGGGAGGTGCCTGCAGGACCATTCGTGGCCCCCGGAATACCCGGGAGACCCGCCAGAGTTGTCACCAGGGCCGAGGGGGTTATCTTGCGGATCGCGCAGTTGCCAGCATCTGCCACATAGATGTTGCCAGCGGCATCGGAGCCAAGTCCCTGAGGGCCGGCGAAAGTGGCGACAAGGCCCGTGCCATCCTGGGCGCCGCTTCCTCCCCCTGCGAAGTCTGAGACAACTCCAGAGTTCGTGATTTTCCGGATGGTCCCATTGTCGCTGACAAAGATATTTCCTGTTGGATCTGCCGTGATACCGATGAGCCAGGCGAAGCGTGCATCAGCACCGATGCCGTTGACGATGGCCCTCTGCCCTGCGGTACCTGCCAAGGTGCTTACCAGACCATCCGGACTGATCTTGCGGACTGTATAGTTTCCGTTATCCGCTACATAGACATTTCCCGTGCTGTCTACCGCAATCCCCGTGGGAATGGAGAACCGAGCTGCGGCCCCCTGCCCATCGGTCGAGCCTGACTGACCGGGACTACCTGCGAGTGTGGAGACTACGCCGGAAGGCGTCACTTTTCGGATCGTGTAGTTCCCGGCATCGGCCACGTACACGTTCGAATTGGCATCCACTGCCACGGAGGTGATGAACCCGAAGCGGGCCTGGGCGCCGGGCCCATCGGTTGACCCCTCAGACCCAGCGGCACCCGCCAAGGTAGTCACCAGACCATCGGTTCCGATAACACGGACCAAGGCACGATCACCCACGATCACCCTTCCTTGACCATCCGCAGCAACCGCATTTAAGGCACTGAACCGAGCTGCGCTGCCAAAGCCGTCGGCCGAGCCAGATTGGCCCGAAGCGCCCGCGATCGTCGTCACCACCCCCGCTGGCGTGATCCTCCGGACCAAGAGATTGTCAGCATCCGCCACATAGATAATGCCTGTGGGGTCGGCAGCCACGGCAACGGGTCGATTGAAACGGGCAGCACTTCCCTGCCCGTCCATGTTCCCGATGCCATCTACATTTCCCGCGAGAATACCCACCCGCCCCTGGGGCCATTCGCTCCAAGGAAAGACCACCACCTGCAGGCGCCCGAACTTGGAGGGGTCTTCCACGCTGCGGGCAAGGAGGTGGAAGTTGCCAGTGATCATGGGCGCTGTGTAGACACCGGCCTGGGTGATGGAACCACCCGCCAAGCCCTCCAGGATTTCCCAGGTCACTGCGGAGTCACCCGCGCCCGTCACGGTGGCCGTGAAGGTCTGGGACTCCCCCCGAAGCACCCGATGGGGTTCCCGGGCATTGATGGCCACCTGGACGCCCTCAGCGCTTGTGGGGACCTGAGCCACCTGGTTGGTGCCAGCCAAGGCTGCGTAGAGGGCACCATTGGGCCCCAGGGTGATCCCCACGGGGCTGCTTAGACTGCTGGGAAAGTTGTAGGAAGTTCCCAGGTTGGAAGCGACACCAGGGTATTCCTTCAAGTCCCCGCGGCCGCCACCCTTGGCAATCTGGTTGGCCAGCGTCAGCAGCCCCGAGGCCAGGCGGGTCACCTTCCCCAGCTTCCTCTGGGTCAACCAGATCTGCCCGCTGCCATCCATCAGGAGGCCCATGGGCCCGCCATAGGGGTCCACCGGGATGGCCACTGCTCCCTGCAGCGAAGTGAGCGCATCACTCTGTCGCGAAGCAGCAAGGACCACCACTGCCGAATCGCTCAGATCGGTGTAATAGACCTGTCCATCCTGCGTGGCGAGGATCTGCTGAGGGCTGGCCAAAGCATGGGGGCAGTTCCATTCCATCACCAACGAAGACCCGGGCGCGAGCTTGCCAATGCGCCTCGAACCCGGTTCCGCGACCCAGACCGTGCCATCCGCCTGAACACACAACCCTGCAGGGGAGGCTCCCGAACCCAGACTGTAAAGGGTCACGGTACGCCCGGAAGACGAGATCGAGCCAATCCGCTGGTCCCCCTTCAGGCTGAACCACATCAGCCCACTGAGGCCCCTGGCAAGGCCATAGGGCCCGCTCCCCACGGCAAAGGTGGTCAAATCACCGGTGGTCTTGTCTATGCGCCCAACGCTGCCTGCGTTGTAGAGGGTGACCCACACGTGCCCGGCGTCATCCACAGCCAGCGTGGTGGGCCCGCCGGGGGTCTGAATCGCCATGCTGGCACCCGTATCGCCGTTCACCCGGTACACCACATTCTGCTCAGGGCTGGCGAGGTAGAGGTCCGGCCCTGACATGGCCACGGAGCTTGGATTCAGCGAACTCCCGAGGTCGGCCGTCGTCTCCACAAAGAGCTTCGAGGTGGCCGTGCCCACCAGGCCGGAACCTTCCGTGACCTGGACTTGATAGGAGCCCTGATCAGACAAGCGCAGGAAGGGAATGGTCAAGGTGCGTGTCGTGGCCCCTGGAAGTACCGTTCCGTTCTTGGTCCAGACGAAGGTCAGGGGTGCCACGCCACCAGTTACGGTGGAAGTGATGGTCGCCGGCTTGGTCACCTGCAGCAATTGACGAGTGGGTGCGGTGATGCCCATGCCAAGGGTCAGGGTCACCTCATCGCTGGTGGCGCTGCCCAAGGGGTTCGTGACCACCACCTTGTAGCGCCCCGCATGACTCGCCTGGAGGTTCAGGATGCGGTAAGTGGCAGCTGTCGCACCAGAGATGGCAGCACCATCCTTCTTCCACTGGTAGGTAAAGGGTGCGGTGCCCGAAGCGACCACGGTGAACTCAACCCAGCCGCCCTCATGGGCAGACTGGCTGACCGGTTGGGTGGTGATCGTGGGCGGGAGGTTGACCGTGAGGGTCGCCGCATGGCTGGTGGCCAGTCCGGCCACATTGCTCACCAGGACGGTGTAGGCGCCAGCATCGGTGCCCAGGGCAGTGGCGAAGGCCAGGCTGGAGGAGGTGGCCCCGGCCAGCACCACACCGTCCTTCTTCCACTGGTAGAACAGGGGTGCCGTGCCGCTGGCCACCACGCTGAAGGATGCGGGGCTTCCTGTGGTGACTGTCACAGCCGTGGGCTGGGTGCTGATGGAGGGCGGTACATTCACCGTCAGAGCCGCCCCACTGCTGGTGATGCTACCTGCGGTGTTGCTCACGACTACCGTGTAGGTGCCAGCATCTGTGGGCTGGGCAGATGCCAGCGTGAGCGTGGCAGAGGAGGCTCCCGACACGGCCGAGCCGTCCTTCTTCCACTGGTAGGAGAGTGGTGCCGTGCCGCTGGCCACCACCGTGAAGGTAGTGACAGTTCCTACTGTGACGCTCTGGCCGTTGGGTTGTGCGGTGATTGCCGGAGGGACATGAACCGTGAGGGTGGCCGAAGCGCTGGTGACACTGCCACCGGCATTGGACACCACCACGGTATAGGCGCCGGCATCACTTGTCTGGGCGCTGGCGATGCTCAGGCTGGTCGCCGTGGCGCCCGACACAGCCGTCCCGTCCTTCTTCCACTGGTAGGTGAAGGGCGCGGTGCCGGCCGCTACCACGCTGAAAGCTGCCGGGTTGCCAGCGGTGACGGCCACAGGCACAGGCTGCGTGCTGATGGAGGGCGCCACAGGCAGTGCCGGCGTGCTACCTCCACCGCCGCCTCCACACCCAGTCAGCAACGCGAAGGCAGCCACCACGGCAAAAGTGAAGCTGCGGTAAAAATGCATGCCGACCCCCAGGTAGGAAAACACTCCTGGAGTCTGTCAGCACCTGGAAGAACATCGATATACGCATGATGCCTTATGCAATAAAACGAGATTCCCAAGGTTTTCACAAGTCAGGCTGCTCCGGGTAGCTGGAATGCGGGGTTGGCCAAGTCGACACCCTCCAAGGACCGACGGCGTGGGGCCCCGGGGGTTGCGCCGGACAGCGCCCTGGGTTCAGGATCACGGAACCCCTTCAAGGCGATGCCAACCCATGAACCAGACCCGACGCACCTTCCTCCAGTCCACCCTGCTGGCCACCCTGGCGGCCCGCCTGGGACCGGCCCTGACAGCGGCCGGTGCTCCACCCGCCATCCTCAAGCCCCGGCGCCTGGTGGCAGGGGCGACCGTCGGCCTGGTGAGCCCGGCCAGCGCCACCTGGGTCACCGAGGAGCTGACCATCGCCCAGGAGACCCTGGCGGCGTTGGGCCTGAAGGCCAAGACGGGGGCCCATGCCCTGGACCGCCACGGCTACCTGGCGGGCACGGATGCGGCCCGGGCGGCCGACCTCAACGCCATGTTCGCCGACGACACGGTGGATGCCATCCTCTGCATCCGCGGCGGCTGGGGCTCCAACCGCATCCTCTCGCTCCTGGACTACAAGAGCATCGCCGCCCACCCCAAGATCCTCATGGGCTACAGCGACATCACGGGCCTACTCACAGCCATCCACGCCCGCACCGGGCTGGTGACCTTCCACGGCCCCGTGGGCGTGTCCACCTGGACTGACTTCTCCCTGGACGCCATGCGCCGGGTGCTCTTCAAGGGGGAGGCCATCACCATGGAGAACCCCCGGAAGGTGGGCGAGGCTGGGGTGGTGACCCGGGACCGCATCCAGACCATCACGCCCGGCACCGCCCGGGGCCGCCTGGTGGGAGGCAACCTCACGGTGCTCACGGCCATGCTCGGCTCGGACTACCTGCCGGACTGGAACGGGGCGATCCTCTTCCTCGAGGACACCAACGAGAACATCTACCGCATCGACCGCATGCTCACCCAGCTGAAGCTGGCGGGGGTGCTGGACCGCATCGGCGGCTTCGTCTTCGGCAAGTGCACCAAGTGCACGGCAGGGGACAACAACTACGGCTCCCTCACCCTGGAGGAGGTGCTGGCCGAGCATGTCCGGCCCCTGAAGATCCCCGCCTGGCAGGGGGCCATGATCGGCCACATCGACAGCCAGTTCACCGTGCCCGTGGGCCTGCGCGCCGAGATCGACGCCCAG
>Ga0194060_10003078_pt1 | contig 11819 bp, 11 predicted proteins | sample SepL225m_MetaG_FD_163427 | JGI IMG/M metagenome (GOLD analysis project Ga0194060, IMG submission 163427) | Anoxic zone freshwater microbial communities from boreal shield lake in IISD Experimental Lakes Area, Ontario, Canada - Sep2016-L222-5m | ecosystem: Environmental > Aquatic > Freshwater >... | reverse complement strand
TAATGAACTTGCCATGTTGAATGTTGAGCGTGATGATTTTCACGGAGAATGGAACTATAGATTGAATCCTCGTAATGTCGTTCTTGATTGACTTTTGTTCATGTTATTTTTGCGAGCGTCCTTAATGCAAGCAATCAATGGTCACAATCCGGTCAGGCAACACATCATAGTTGAGAGCCAGTGTAATCATGATAGTATAATCTCAAATTGAAAAAGCTCATTCACGCATCCCGCAGAGAATATAGGTATAAAGTGACTTTATCTGCCAGATGTGTAAAGACGTTACCCCCCTCAAATCACATAATCCCCCGTAAACACCTTGACCCGGTTCAGGGAAACAAACACAGTATCACCCTTGGCAAGCTCAAGGTTGATGTACAATTCTCTCGGTATTTCGGCGTCAATCGGGTGATCGAATCCTTCACAGGCAAGGTTCAGGCCAATCTGTCCGCCCATGAGCCGCACCTCCCGGATAGTCCCTGTCAGGTCGGTTTCATTGCTGCGTATTTTGCTGATCCCGATTTCATGTGGACGAACAAATGCCTGACTTGGTTTTTCTTCTGTGTGTTTCAGGTCATCAGGGGCATCGACATGGTGTGTGCCAAGACTGACTTTCCCGTTTTTGATTCGCCCGTGAAAGACGTTGACATTGCCGAGAAAGTTATAGACAAACGCATTTTTCGGATGATCATAGACCTCCTGGGGAGTTCCCTGTTGTTCAATCCGCCCTTTGTTGATGACCACAATCCGGTCTGCCAGTTCAAGAGCCTCTTCCTGGTCGTGAGTGACGAAAATGCTGGTGACGTGAATTTCATCATGAAGCTTTCTCAGCCAGCGGCGCAACTCCTGCCGAACTTTGGCGTCGAGGGCTGAGAATGGTTCATCAAGCAAGAGTACCTTTGGATTAACGGCCAGAGCGCGAGCAAGGGCAATGCGCTGCCGTTGTCCACCTGAAAGCTGGGATGGGTAGCGTTTGAGAGCCCACTCCATCTGCACCATTTTCAGAAGGTGTTCTACCCGATCACAGATTTCAGTGCGAGATGGACGCTCTTTGCGAGGAAGAACCTTAAGGCCGAAAGCGACGTTTTCAAAGACGGTCAGGCGGCGGAAGAGTGCGTAGTGCTGAAAGACAAACCCTACATTTTTTTCTCTGGGAGGAAGGTTTGTGGTGTCTTTGTTCTCAAGAATAATTTTGCCACTATCGGGCAGCTCAAGGCCGGCAATAATGCGAAGCAGAGTGGTTTTGCCGCACCCTGAAGGTCCGAGCAGCGCAACCAGTTCGCCCGAAGCGACGTTGAGGCTGATATTGTCGAGTGCGGTGTAGCCGGTAAATTTTTTGGTAATGTTCTGAAGTTCTATACCCATGTCGGTTCCTAATGGTGAAAGCTGTTTTTCTGAAATTGTTTTTCCATGGCCACTTTAAGTGTTACGGTGAGCAAGGCCAGGAAGACAAGAATTGATGCCACGGCAAAAGATGCCGCAAAATTGTATTCGCTGTAAAGAATCTCTACATGAAGGGGGACGGTGTTTGTCTGGCCCCGGATATGACCTGAGACAACCGAGACGGCACCGAATTCACCGATAGAGCGTGCGCCGCAGAGGATCATCCCATAGAGCAGCCCCAAACTGATATTTGGAAGGGTGATTTTGCCAACAATCTGCCACCCTCTTGCGCCGAGCGTCAGGGCAGCCTCCTCCTCATCTCTTCCCTGTGCCTCCATCAGCGGAATCAGTTCACGGACAACAAAGGGAAAGGTGACAAAGAGGGTGGCAATAACAATCCCTGGTGTTGAAAAAATGATTTTGATCCCATGTTCCCCCAGCCAGCTCCCAAAAGGGGTACGACTGCCTACAAGCAGCACAAAAATAAGACCGGCAATAACCGGAGAGACGGCAAACGGGAGATCCAGCAGCGTCTTTAGTGCCGCTTTTCCTGCAAAATTAAATTTTGTGATGGCCCATGCTGCCGTTACGCCGAAAAAAGCGTTCAGTGGCACAACAATAGCCACCGTTGTCAGTGTTAATTTTATGGCCTCAAGCGCATAAGACTCCGTGATGGATTCCAGATAAAATAGCCACCCTTTCTGGAATGCCTGCGCAAAGACCAGCCCGAGTGGCAAAAAGATAAATCCGATAAAAAAGAGCAACATCACTCCAATCAGCACAACCTGTACTGGCAGAGGATCCGACACTCTTTTTTTAACAATTGGCGCAGTTTCTGATGTTGGTTCTTTCAGCATAATTGATTAACGGTATTCTTTCTGTTGCCACTCCTGAATCGCGTTCAGCGCCAGAAGCATGGAAAAGGAGATAAGCAAAAGTACCAATGCAACAGCGGAGGCTCCGGCATAGTCGAACTGATCAAGTTTCGACATGATCATGAGCGGCGCAATCTCGGTTTTCATCGGAAGATTGCCAGCGATGAAGATCACTGAGCCATACTCTCCAATCCCACGGGCAAAGGCCAGAGTTGAACCTGTCAGCAGTGCAGGAAAGAGGTGAGGCAGCAGGATTCTTCTGAAGGTCTGCCAGCGTGTTGCGCCAAGGCAGTGCGCTGCCTCTTCGATCTCCTGCTCAACCTCCTCCAGAACAGGCTGGATGGTACGGACAACAAAGGGAAAGCCGATGAAAACAAGGGCTATCACAATGCCGGTTGCCGAGTTGATAATGGTAATATTCCATTTGGTCAAGGTTTCACCGAGCCAGCCAACAGGAGAGTAGAGGGTGGCGAAGCAGATTCCGGCAACGGCGGTTGGCAGTGCAAAAGGGAGGTCAACCAGGGCATCAAGAAATTGCTTGCCGGGAAAACGGTACCGTACCAGTACCCAGGCGGTCAGAAGCCCGGCTACTGCATCGAACAGTGCGGCAAAGAATGCTGTTGAAAAGCTTAATCGGTACGAGGCAAGAACACGGGGTGCAGTCACTGCATGAATAAATGGCTCCCAACCCATGGGAAGGGTGTTTAAAAATATCATGCTCAGTGGCACAATCACAATTGCCGAGAGGTAGAAGAGGGTGTATCCCATCGACAACCCAAAACCTGGCAGAATGTTGCGTCTTTTAGTCTGAAAGAGTTCCATGGGCGTGCTTCAATAATAAAAAAAGGTGCAGGGTGAGAAAACGGGTTACCCTGCACGCTCTGTGATAAAGTGTTCAGATAAATCAGGGGATGTAGATCTGGTCAAAAACACCACCGTCGTTAAAGTGGGTTTTCTGGGCAGTGCGCCAGTTTCCAAAGACCTCGTTCAACGTAAAGAGCTTGATTTTCGGGAAATTCGCAGCATATTTTTTCAGTGCAGCCGCATTGCGTGGCCGATAGGAGTTCCGGGCAATGATATCTTGGGCTTCCGGTGTGTAGAGGAAGTTCAGATAGGCTTCAGCAAGTTTTCGGCTCCCATGTTTATCCACGTTTTTATCAACGATGGCGACTGGCGGTTCGGCAAGGATGCTTACTGCGGGAGCGACAATTTCAAAATTGTCCGATCCAAACTCCTTGAGAATCAGGTGAGCCTCATTTTCCCAGGCAAGCAGTACATCGCCAAGGCCGCGCTGCGCAAAGGTCAAGGTTGAACCACGGGCGCCGGTATCAAGCACGGGAACATTCTTGTAGATGGACTTGACAAAAGCTTTAGCCTGCTCTGCTGAACCAGTCTGTTTCTGTTTGTATCCCCAAGCGGCAAGATAGTTCCAGCGGGCACCACCGGAGGTTTTTGGATTTGGAGTGATGACTGAGATGCCGGTTTTTGCCAGATCATCCCATGTCTTGATCTGTTTCGGGTTTCCTTTGCGGACGACAAAGACGATGGTGGAGGTATATGGTGTGCTGTTATTTGCCAGCCTCGTCTGCCAGTTGGCAGGCAAGAGCTTGCTGTCGGAGATTGCGTCGATATCGTAAGCAAGCGCCAGCGTTACCACGTCAGCCTCAAGGCCATCAATGACCGCCCGAGCCTGTTTTCCCGAGCCGCCGTGTGACTGGTCGATTTTTACGGTTTGACCGGTTTTCTGCTGCCAGTATTTGATAAAAGCCGCATTTTCGCTCTGGTAGAGCTCCCGTGTGGGGTCATAAGAGACATTGAGCAGGGTGGAAGCCGCCGCTGCTTCAGCGATTGTTCCGGGCAGACCGGAAGCAAGAGCCAGTGCGGCAAAAAGCGTGATTTTTTTCGTCCATTCAAAATTCATGGTATTCTCCCTTTAACGTTTTTTATTGTAATGTAATAAGGTAAAAATCAGCAAAAAAAAACCGGCTCTCTGTTGTGTCAGGAACCGGCCATCATAAAATTCAGCTATGGCTCTATCTGCACAAGTCGGTAATTCCTCTTTCAGCACATATATTCCTCTGACAGCAGCATAGAGTTGTCTGGTTATCTGATACAGCGCTCATTGTTATAAGAGTTTGTTAACGATTGTTAATAGAGCGCAATATTTTCAATGTTTCCAAGCGCAGAGTATAAAAATACCGCAATGATGGTATGCTGCATCGACATCAGACAGCAAAATCGGAAGTGCAGGAGACGGAGTTTGAAGATCTTTCTCTTGAGGGAGCCTATACCCGGGAACCGCTGGGCTCCGGGTTGGCTTATTATCCTCTTTTTCTGCCGAAGCAGCTCCAATCCTGCCATTGTTCAGAGCGTATAAAAAGCCCTGGACAGTGGTGACAGGATTGAATTCAGCCGCTTCATTGGTTAAAAACTGTCGTGAGTACGACAGAGATGTTCTTGTCGTTGTTGTGCATGGTTACGCTTTTGTTGCCACTCTCCGAAGCGCCTCATCAAGCGCCTCAATAAGGTCGTCGGGATGTTCAAGCCCGATGGAGAGGCGAATCAGATCCTCTGAAAGGCCGCTTTCTATCCGCTGCTCTTCGGTCAACTGGCTGTGCGAAGTGCTGGCCGGGTGGAGAATCAGGCTCTTCGCATCGCCGACGTTGGCAAGGTGCGAGAAGAGCTTGATATTGTCGATGATCTCCACAGCCGCATCGTAACCGCCCTTGACTCCAAAGACCACCATGCCACCAAAGCCGTTCTTCAAATCTCGTGAAGCTTTGGCGTAGGATGGGTCGTTTGTCAGGCCTGGATAACGAACCCACGCAACACCGGGATGTTGTGCAAGATGTTCGGCCACTTTGAGCGCATTTTCTGAATGGCGAGCCATCCGGACGGGAAGGGTTTCAATGCCTTGCAGCAGTATCCATGAGTTGTCGGGCGAAATGCAGGCTCCGAGGTTCCTGAGTGGCACGGTACGGAAGCGCAGTGCAAATGCTATTGGTGCCAGAGGTTCAGGCAGGTCAATAGCCCAGCGCAGGCCGTGATAGTTCTGGTCAGGTTCGGTGAAGAGCGGATGGCGTCCACCGCTCCAGTTGAAACGTCCTGCATCGGTAATGATGCCACCAATCCCGGCACCGTGGCCGCCGAGCCATTTCGTCAGCGAGTTGATGACGATATCTGCACCGAGTTCAATGGTTTTGAGCAGGTAGGGTGTGGTAAAGGTTGCATCAACAATCAACGGCAGACCATTGCGGTGTGCTATTTCGGCAATGGCTTTGACATCGGTGTAGTCGAGCACTGGATTGCCGATGGTTTCAATATAGAGTGCTCTCGTTTTTTCGGTGATCGCCTGTTCAAAATTAGCGGGATCTTTCGGGTCAACAAAGGTGACGTTGATGCCAAGTTTCGGAAGAATGGCATCGAACTGAGTGTAGGTGCCGCCATAGAGGTTGTTTGCGGAGACAATATTGTCACCAGCCTCGGCGATGGTGATAATGGTATTGAAAATGGCTGCGGTGCCCGATGCCACAGCAACCGAGGCAGCGCCTCCTTCAAGCTGAGTGACCCGCTGTTCAAGGGTATCGGTCGTCGGGTTCATCAGCCGGGTATAGATATTGCCCAACTCCTTCAGGGCAAAAAGGTTTGCGGCATGTTCCGTGCTCTTGAAGAGATAGGAGGTGGTGCGGTAAACCGGCACTCCACGAGAGAGTGTAGCGTCAACTGGCTGGCCTGCGTGCAGGGCAAGTGTTTCAAAGCGATAGTTTTCTGAACTCATGAGATACTTTTCCTTTTTTGTTGAAATGTGTGTGATGGTACAATTTTAGTGTCATTATTGACCGCATGGCTGCTGTTGCCTTCCGAAAAGCTTGAAGCGCTGCATGTTGTACTGATAATAGAGGAAGCAGCCAAAGCAGAAGCCTGCCAACGCAACTATCGAAGCGACAGCCACAATGGTTGAAAAGATCCATCCGACCAGAGGTGCGCCAGAGAGAAAGGCAATCTGGGCAGCGCCAAGGAGGATTGCTGCAATAGAGTTATTGAAACGCATAAGTCCCGTATCTTCAGTTTTTGCTTTCAGGTTCTGCTTTGCGAACAGGTGCGACCCGATAAAGAAAATGAGGCTCCCCCTTTTGCCAAAGAGTGCGGAGGAGAGGATTATAATAAAAAGTGCCGTGGTTACCATCGGTTGCTGGAATACTATGGCTGCTGCAATACCTGTGAGAAGAACAGTCCGGTTCAGTGTGACAATTGGTAACGGTATTCCATCGATGGAGGTTGTCAAAGATGATGATGTTGTTGACATAATTGTTTTGTTTTTCTGTTATGGTTGATCAGGGTACAATAAAAAAGCCGACTCTGACCCTCAGAATCGGCTTGCAAGATGTTTCGTTCCTCATGAAATCTTCCGGGTTACGATCTTCTTTCCGATATTCCTGTGTCAGCACGACTCCAGAATCTGCAACAGCAGTTCATCGAAAGGTTATTCATGGTCATTGATTTCATGGGTCAGCTATTTTTTGTTTTCCTCTTAACGATTGTTAACTCTTTTTTTGATTTTTTCCAAATAAAGGGCGATTTTTTTGAGGCAGCATCGAAGTTTTATTGGGTTTTTGGAGAGTCGGAATGGAGTTGTAACTTGTTGCACGTTATATCGGTAACATTTGGAGACTTTTAAACCTGGAAAAATGGATTTTACTCATCTCGATAACAAGGGCAACATCGCCATGGTTGATGTTTCAGGAAAGCCAGGGACGCTCAGGGTGGCAAGGGCATCTGGATGTATTGTGATGCAGCCTGCAACCATTGAGCTGCTTCTTCAGGAGGCTTTGCCCAAAGGCAATGTTCTGACGACTGCCAAGCTTGCCGGTATTATGGCGGCCAAAAATACCGCTCATCTTATTCCCCTTTGTCACCAGCTCAACCTCTCATGGGCAGATATTGCGTTTGATGTTCAGAAAGATCGGATAGTTATTGTTGCAACAGTAAAGACCAAAGAGTCTACCGGAGTGGAGATGGAGGCGTTGACTGCCGTATCGGTTGCAGCGCTCACCATTTATGATATGTGCAAGGCGGTCGACAAAACCATGGAGATCGGCTCAATAACACTGGAAAAGAAGACAGGTGGAAAATCTCATCAACCAGAGGGTTACAGACCAAAAACATCGATTCTTGTGATGTCCGATTCCATATCCTCAGGCCGAGGAATTGATCGCTCTGGCCAGGTGCTGCGTGAAGGATTTGAAGCGGCCGGATGTCCGGTGGGGGAGGTGAGGGTCATTGCCGATGATCAGGAGGAGATTGTATCAGTTATTGATGAGTGGACAACGGGAGGTGTTGAACTTATCATTACGACGGGAGGAACTGGCCTTGGGCCTCGCGATGTGACGGTGGATGCCCTGCTGCCCAGATTTTCGCGTCAATTGCCGGGGATTGAGCAGGCGCTTTTCAACTGGGGACAGGGAAAAACCAAAACAGCCATGCTTTCGAGGCTGGCCGCAGGCATGATCGGGTCATCAATGGTGATCTGCTTGCCAGGCAGTACAGGAGCGGTCAGCGATGCGCTTGAGGTGCTTGTGCCCGCAATATTTCACGCTTTTGCCATGATAAAAGGGGAGGGACATTCATGATCACGGTACAGGAGGCTATTCGACTTATTACAGAATCACTTGCAGCGCTTGGAACTGAAGAGTTGCCACTCGGTCAGGTGCAGGGAAAAGTACTTGCCCGCGACGTTACAGCCCCCTTTGCGCTTCCCCGTTTTACCAATGCCGCCATGGACGGTTTTGCTCTCATACTGGATGATATTCGGGATGCCTCTGACGATGCGCCGGTGCGGTTGAAGGTGACACAGAGGATTGCTGCAGGCGGTATAGCGACTCTTGCCGTTGCCTCTGGTTGTTGTGCAGAGATTATGACAGGTGCGCCTCTTCCGGAAGGGGCGGATACGGTGGTGCCATTTGAGCAGAGCAGTGGTTTTGGTTCAGAAGATGTTGAAATTTTCAAGGCGCCGAAGCATGGAGCAAATATTCGGTATGGTGGAGAAGAGATCTCTGTCGGGGAGACGCTTCTCCGTCAGGGAAGCATTCTCACTCCTGCTGAAATTGCTGTTCTCGCCTCGTTCGGTTGTGCATCAGTGCTGGTACAGCGAGCGCCGAGGGTATCGATTGTGACGGTTGGCGATGAGGTACGCATGCCCGGCGAAGAGTTGATCGGGGCACAGATCTATAACTGCAACAGCTTTATGCTTGATGCAGCCTGCCGTTCAGTTGGCATTGTCCCTGTTGGCCTGCACCATGTTCCTGACAACAGGGCGCTGTTGCGTCAAGCTCTGGCGCTTGCGCTGGCCGAAAGTGATGTTCTTGTAACGGTGGGCGGTATCTCTTCGGGAGAGTATGACTATGTTCAGGATGAACTGTCCGCACTTGGGGTGATAAAAACCTTCTGGAGCGTTGCCCAGAAGCCGGGAAAACCTCTCTATTATGGTCACACCATTGAGGGAAAGGCGGTCTTTTCTCTGCCAGGCAATCCTGTTTCCGCACTTGTCTGCTTTGTCAAATATTGTCTGCCTGCATTTTATGCGTTACAGGCGAAAGTTTGTCACAACAGTTTTCGTGCAATTTTGTCCAACCCATTTCCCACCGACAAAAAACGTCACCGTTTTCTTTTGGGCAAGGTGTGGTCAGAAGGTGGCCAACTGTTATGCACTCTCTCCCCTAAAGTTGAATCCCATAACATCACGTCGCTTCTGGATGCAAATTGTCTGGCAGAGTCGGCTCCTTCCGGGGATATTCTGCCGCCCGGCTCGGAGGTGCTCTGTACGTGGTTACCCTGGGCGAACATGATATCGTCATAACTATGTTGTTTCATAATTTTGAAATAGCCTTCTGCGGTTATTCCGGTTCCGGAAAAACAACGCTCATTGACGGAGTTGTCCGTCACCTTTCCGACCGTTTCTCCGTTGCCTATTACAAGCATGGCTGCCACCGCTTTACAATTGACCGCGAAGGAAAAGACTCATGGGTTATTCGTCAGGCGGGAGCAGCCACCATCATGATTTCTGACCCTGAAAAAAAAGCGGTTGTTACTGGTCAAGTGACCGGGTTGCCACTGCTTGAGCGCCAGGCATTTGCCGACCATGATCTGCTTCTGGTTGAGGGGCTCAAGGAGCTTCCTCTTCCGAAGTTGCTTCTGGTGGATGGGGAACATCGCATTCTGGAGCTTCTCACTCATGGAGGAGTTGAGAACGTTGTTGCACTTGTTGTGCCTGATGATCCACTCTCCTATCAAGTTGCTGATCTTCCTGTTTTCCATCGCGACAGTGTCATTGCTCTTGCTGCATTTATTGAAACCTTTCTGCTCAACCGCGCTGCTCAAGAGTCTTCACTCCATGGACTGGTACTTGCCGGAGGAAGGAGTTCCCGTATGGGACGAGATAAAGCCCTTTTGGAATACCATGCCGAGAACCAGCTTCTTCATACGGCAGCGCTGCTCCAGCGATATTGCTCTGAAGTGTTTATCTCCTGCCGCGAAGAGCAGGCTGACACATATCAACAGTTCGGTATACCTCTCATCACCGATGCTTATCTTGGTATCGGGCCTTTGGGTGGCCTGCTCTCTGCCCAGCAGGCCAGGCCTGGCGCAGCCTGGGTGGTTGCCGCATGTGATTTGCCTTTTCTTGATGAGCGAACGGTTCGCCAACTCTGTGCACAACGTAATCCGCTCCGTTTTGCCACCGCCTTCAGAAATCCTCAATCAGGCCGTCCTGAACCGCTCTGCGCCTGTTATGAACCTAAGTCACGCAGTAGGCTGCTTCTGCGACATCAGGAGGGTGATAACTCTCTTTCAGCTTTTCTCGACGAGTCTCGTATTACAGAGCTGACACCACAGGATGGCGGGGCACTGCAGAACATCAATGATCCTGAAGGGATGCAAGGCATCAACCGTTGTTAAAACCTTGACTGTTACCAACCTGAAAGTAGGATAAAGCGCACACTATTTGCAGGGCACTCCCAGATATTCCAAGAACATCCTGTCTCTGGCTATTGATTCGGTAGACCAACGATAGTTGCCCATGGCTGTTTGCACGTTGGTCGTTTCAATGCAGTCGAGCCAGTCCAGAATCTGGGCGAGTGATCGTTGCTCAAGCCACTTGTCCAGTTGATTTTCGAGCTTGACAAGCGCGGCGGTCTTTTCGCTTTTGTTCTTTCCAAGCTCTTCTCGCATTTCCTTGATTTTCTTCGTCAGAAAGCAGTGATAACCCAGTGAGACAAACTGCACGAACGGCCTTCCCCGCAGATTGTCGGGGTGCTCTATGCGCGGCCGTGCTCCATCAAGCCCCCCCTTATTCACCGCGAAGAGCTCCTCTATTTTTTCACGCAGTCGATAGTTTTCAAGCGCGGTGAACGTATCCATGCTCTGATTGCTGACAAGCGCGAAATAGCCGAAGTATGTCAGGAATTTCATGTTCCGCGAGGCGAATTTCATCATGTTCTCCTGACTGTAGTAACCATTTTCAGTGACGATCAAGGGCTTCTCAAGGCTGAAGCACTTGAGCTGAGTCAGGGCGTTCTCAATGGATATGACATCCGGGACATTACCGGGCTGCCTGGCGAAGGCCAGAGGCTCGCGCTCCTTGACGGAATATAAGGTCAGAAGCTTGATGGTGTTCAGTCCGTCACCGTCCTTGTTAAACCCGCGCCGGGCTTCCAACTGATTCTCGGAGTAGGTTGATAGAGTGGTCGAATCGAACGCCAGCACAGGATGTTTGCCAAGGCGATCCGCCCGGAAGGAGAAGTAGCGTTGCACGCCATCCTCGTTGCGGCCGACACTTTTGAACAAGTCGCCGTAAACGTCTTCGGTGATAGCTTCGCTGTATGGAAGGGAGTGCATTACCTGCCCAGCCCTCAAGGCGTGGCAAGGTGTTTCCGCCAGAACCGATCCAGTATCGCGCAATGGAGAGAATCTTGGCTGCGTCGCCCTCGCTGAACGAAAATCGCACGTCATCGTCTATGCCGGAGGCTGTTCCGACCCACTCCAGAATATCCGTGAGACCACTGTGCCTGCGCACCGCGCAAGCCACGGCTTCCTCACCTTTGCGTTTCTTCGGACGTGTGGTGATGACCTCCTGTGTCCCCGACTTGATTTTCCCCTTGAGTTTCTGGCTGACGGTATAGGTCTTTCTGGCCTGTTCATTATAGGCCGTAACCCGCTCATAAAGGGAAATATCGCCGTTCGGGCACCGTTCACGCCGTTCGCCAACGTGAGTTTTTCCAGTTACTGGTTTAGACATGGGGTAAACTCCTTTTTATCGTGTTTTCCTTATGAAACATACGTACACGTTAAAAAGCAAGATAAAAGCACGATTTTGCTTGAATATCGTGCCTGCGCGGTAATGTTTTTCGTTAATGTGTTCGCTTTATCCGACTTTCAGGATACATCCAGCTTGTCGGATCATCAGCATTTTTCTTGAAGGCTTGCCAATCGGTGGCATCAGCAGCAAAATCAAGCACATTGGCGTATTGCTTTCCGCCGCACAAGTACCCAATCTGCAGCCACTCA
>Ga0194060_10003077_pt1 | contig 11823 bp, 6 predicted proteins | sample SepL225m_MetaG_FD_163427 | JGI IMG/M metagenome (GOLD analysis project Ga0194060, IMG submission 163427) | Anoxic zone freshwater microbial communities from boreal shield lake in IISD Experimental Lakes Area, Ontario, Canada - Sep2016-L222-5m | ecosystem: Environmental > Aquatic > Freshwater >... | reverse complement strand
GGCGGCGCGATTCCAAAGATCGAGGACGGGCCCTGGCCGAGTTTCCCTTCAGACCTCATGAGCGTCTCCCTGGTGGCGGCCACGCAGACGAAAGGCACGGTCTTGTTTTTTGAAAAGATGTTTGAGAGCCGGATGTATTTTGTGGACTACCTGATCGGCATGGGGGCGGGAGTAGTGGTGTGTGATCCGCACCGGGTGTTGGTAACGGGCCCCTCCCGCCTGCATGGCATCAATATGGCCAGTCCTGACATCCGTGCCGGCATGGCCCTGTTGATCGCCGCCCTTTGCGCCAAAGGCGAGAGCGTCATCAACAACGCCCAGACCATTGATCGCGGTTATGAGCGCGTGGAAGAACGCCTTCGCGACCTCGGGGCAGACATCGTGCGCGAAAGTTGAAACGAGACCATGTTTGACAGCCACCAGGAACTGGAGCGGCGGATCCTTCATGGACTGATCAGTGAGTGGAAAAATGCCGTTGGTCTACTTTCGCCCACGCTGAAGCGCCGACTGACACCTCCCGCCTTCGAGTTGCGTGACTTCGAGAAGCGCTGGGCTGAATGGCATCGTGACCGACGGATCATGGCCTTCAGCCGCAAGTTGGTATTGAACCACCGCTGGATGACGGTCCGCGAGGTGCTGCTCCACGAGTTGGCCCACCAGTTGACGGATGAGGTTCTTGGCGGAACCGACCAGCCGCACGGCGCGCGGTTCCAGGAAGCCTGTCGCCTGCTGAATGCGGATCCACGCGCGGCCGGCGACTTCCCCTCGCTCTACGAAACAATTAACACCAGCGGGCTCGATGATAATGACCGGATCCTGCTGCGCGTGAAGAAGCTGCTGGCTTTGTCCGAAAGCGCGAACCGGCATGAAGCTGAATTGGCTATGACGAAAGTCCACGAGACGATAGCCCGCTATAACATTGATCTGCTTTCCAGCCCGGTAAGCCGGGCGTACTGCAGCCTGTGTCTCGGCGAACCGCAGTTGCGGCAGTCGGCCGACGAATACGCCTTGAGCCGGTTGCTGCAGGACTACTATTTTGTCGAGGCTGTGTGGATCTGCGCCTATGTGGTCGAAAAGGAGCGGATGGGCCGGATCCTTGAAATCAGCGGCACCACGGAGAATGTCAAGATGGCTGGATACGTGTATGATTTTCTGAAAAGGACCATCAAGGACCAATGGCGGGTATTCAAGAAGGGGCGCGCCGGTGCCCCGGGCAGCCAGGTGGATTTTGCGCTGGGCCTGTTGAGCGGCTTCGCAGAGAAGTTGAAGACACAGGACCACAAACTTGAACAGGATAGCCCCGCGACGTATGCGCTGATGAAGCGGAATGATGTTCAGCTCATGACCTATTTGCGGACCCGCCATCCCCGGCTCCGGAAGATGTCCGGCTCCGGCCGTAGCATCGACGAACATGTTCATCGTGCCGGTCAGAAGGTAGGCCGCAATACCATCCTCACCAAGCCGATCGAACACGGCACCGCCAGTCGTAGGTTTCTGTTGGGGTGTTAGGCTACCAGAGCGAAGCACAGGTGGCAGCCGACGTCCCTGGCGGCTGCAGGTCTATCCAGAGAACTTTCAATGGATAACGCGGCCGCCGAGGCCGTCGGCCCTCCAGCAGAAAGCGCCTGGGTGAATTCTTTTGGAGAAGGGCCAGCGCCTCGCTGGCCGTCTTTAGACTTGGCCTTGTATCTTTGAAATAAGCCTGCTAAAACGTATTAGCAATGCAAGAAACGACAGATCAACAAAGACCCGTAACGATCCCGGATATCGCCTTTGCGGCCGGTGTTTCACGAACGACGGTGTCCATGGTCTTGAATGGTAAGGCCGACCGCTACCGTATTTGTGCGGCGACCCGGCGACGGGTGGAGGCGGTGATTGCCCAGTCGGGCTATCAGCCGAACCGGATGGCGCGGAACATGAGGCTGGGGCAAAGTACTTTGGTAGGCCTGATTCTATCGGACGGGACACCTGATGTCGGCGAACTGCTTGCAGGGCTGGAACCTACACTGGCTGGTGCCGGTTACGGTCTGGTGGTTGCCACCGTCGGAGCCAATCCCTCTTCTGCCCGTGAACGAGTCCAGCGTCTGAACCATGACGGTCTTGCCGGCTTAATCTATGGCCCCGGCTTTTCCGCGGGCGGCTCTCCTATTATTGCCGGGCTGGGGCCTACGATTATTTTGGGATTGCCCACGGCCGGTTTGCCAGGGGTTTACCATGACGATGAACAGGGCGGCCAGACACGGCCGGCGGGCATGCGACGCTCTGAGCGGAAGCGTGGTCAGGTGGCCGGCGAATTGATACTATCGATTTTGGCAGGGGCGCCACCCGGTAACAGGCGTGTACCGCTGGAGCCGCTGGCGGAGTCAGAGTTGCTGAGTTCTCGGGTTGCTGAGTTGTTGAAGGGTGAAGCCGAAGGACAGCCTGTGTCGACTCAGACAAAACCGGTGTCCCAACCGGTGATGCCAGAACCATCACCTCCGCCTGTGATTGTGTTCCGTCCGCCCCCAATCATTATGGCGCCGGTACCCCCGCCTCCGGTCTTTGAAGAACCGATACCATTCACGAGGCCGGAGGAGACTGAAATAAGACCGCAGACCTCTGAACCGGTTTTTGAAGAGCCAACACCAGAAACAAGGCCAGAGGAGACTGAAAGACCGGCCAACACCGCAACTCCAGCAACCAACAACTCAGCAACCCAGCAATCAGTTACCGCGGCGGAGCCGCCGCCGGTCTTCGAGCCTGAGCCAGTAGTCCCGACATTAGAAACATCGGCCATCGCACAGGATCCGGTCTTTGACGCGCCAACACCGGAGATCAGGCCGGAAGAGCCCCAAACACCGGTGCCGGTGGTTGAAACTCCTGTAGTAACCGGCGTGTCGCCGGTATCCGTCACAAGTCCGGAAGAGAGTCCAACACCGGCAGACCCCGTGTCTCCAGTTGCCGTGACACCAGAGCCGGCACCGCCCCTTGCGCCCCAGGAAACCCCGACACCGGCCAACGACACGGCGACCAGTGTGACTCCGGCCTTGGTACCCGAGCCAGAGATCGCGACTCCCGCAACGCCGAAACCTAACAACTCAGCAACTCAACAACCAACAACTGAGGCGGAGCCACCGACACCACCGCCCCCGGCGGAGATAGTACCGCCTGTCATTGTTATCCCGATGGCTGAACCGCCAGCCGGTGTCGTTTCTGAAACACCTGTTAGTTCAGAAATAATTTCTGAGCCAGAGGGGGTGGCCGATGCAGAACCGCCAGAACTGAAGCCAGAGCCGGAAATCCCTTAGAGGAATGCAAAAGAAGAATCGTTTTTTAAGAGTTGTATCGTTATCTTCCAACCGGTGAGAGAGTGAAAGAGCCTATGACCAACGAGACCTTTAAGAATATCGAAAAACTAGAATCTGACCTGTGGGAAGCAGCGGATAATCTTCGCGCCAATTCAAAGCTGACCTCCAGCGACTATTTCATGCCGGTGCTGGGTGTGATTTTTCTCCGCCATGCCGCGAATCGCTTCCAGGCGGCGGGACGACAGATCGAGGCCGATCAGGCGAGCGGCAAGATGCCGAAACGGAAGGTGTTGCCGGCGGACTACATCGCACGTCGTTCGCTCTATCTGCCTGAGAAGGCCCGTTACGAGTGGATTATGCAGCAGGCGGCGGTGAGCGGAGCCGATCTGCCCAGACTTGTTACCGAGGCCATGACCGCCATCGAAGCCGAATTCGAGCCGCTTACTGGCATCATGCCGAAGGATTACGGCATTTTTGAACCCAAGGTTCTGGAAGACCTGATGCGCCAGTTCAATAGCGAGCAGATCAAGCAGGCGACCGGGGACGTGTTCGGCCGCATCTATGAGTATTTCCTCGCCAAGTTCTCGATTCAGAAGGCACACGATAATGGTGAGTTCTTCACGCCTTCCTCGCTGGTACAGATGCTTGTGAATGTCATTGAGCCCGATCACGGGACCGTGTTGGATCCGGCCTGCGGCTCGGGCGGCATGTTCGTGCAGTCGAGTCACTTCATTGAACAAGAAGGCGGCGATACGGCGAAGAAGGTCGTCTTCTACGGGCAGGAAAAGAACCGTGACACCATCCGCATTGCCAAGATGAATCTGGCGGTCCATGGGCTGGAGGGAAAAATCTCCGAGGCCATTACCTACTATCAGGACGAATACACCCTGACCGGTAAATGCGATTTCGTGATGGCCAACCCTCCTTTCAATGTGGACCTTGTGGATGCCGAGCGCATCAAGGTCGATATACGCCTGCCGTTTGGGTTGCCGGGCGTGAATAAGCAGAAGAAGGTGGGCAATGGTAACTACCTTTGGATTTCCTATTTCTGGAGTTACCTGAGCGAAAAAGGGCGTGCCGGCTTTGTGATGTCATCGCAGGCCTCGAGCGCCGGGCATGGCGAAAAGGAAGTGCGCCAGAAGATCATTGAGACGGGCGATGTGGATGTGATGATCTCCATCCGCTCGAATTTCTTCTACACGCGGACAGTGCCCTGTGAGTTATGGTTTTTTGACAAAGGGAAATCGTCCGCGCCCTCATCCCCAACCCTTCTCCCAAAGGGAGAAGGGGGTAAGGGGGTGCATTATCGTGGCGGATATGATTTTGCAGGGCTTGTCGAGAAAGCTCGTGAATTACGACAAAAACAGACGCCAGCCGAAGAACTTATGTGGAGTTTGCTTCGCAATCGCCAACTCGCAGATATGAAGTTCAGGCGTCAGCATCAGATTGGCGACTACATTGTTGATTTCTTCTGTCCAGATAGCCGGTTGGTTGTTGAAATTGATGGAAATGTCCATGATGAGCCGAATCAGGTCCGCAAAGATGCCGTGCGTCAGAAATATTTGGAAGCCCTTGGGAACACTGTCATACGCTTTCGCAATGAAGAGATCTTGCATAATGTTGAAACTGTCTTAACAGGCATCTTGGATCTGCTCCCCTCGCCCGATGGGAGAGGGGTCAGGGGTGAGGGGGAATCTTCCGGGGTAAAAAATACAAAAAATAAGATTCTGATGCTAGACGCCAGGAACATTTACCGGAAGGTGACCCGGAAGATTTATGACTTTTCACCCGAACAGATGCATAACCTCACGGCGATTGTCTGGCTCTACCGTGATCAAAAGCCGCGTTTCCTCGGGCTGGTAAAGGACTACCTTACGCGCGTCTGCACCGAGAGTGCGGCGATCCCGGCGGTACTTGAGACGTTTGAGGCCACATTGAAAGATCTGCGCGGTCGTTTTGATCAGTTGACCCAGGAAATCAAAAAGATTTCAACCCCTGGAGGGTCAGCGGCCTCGCCGACCGTGCCCGTAGCCCTGGCCGATGCCGTAGCCGAACTGGCCGAAGCCAGCACGCTTTATACTGGGGATGCCAAAAAGTTGCTCAAAGGCCTCGCAGCCTACGGCCAAAAGTATGCCAAAGCGGTGCCCGACAAAAATGACACGCAACACGTGGCCCGCAAGGCATTTGAGCCCAACGCCGAGGCGATTCGTGGTCTCGTCAAACAGGTGGATCTGCTCTACAAGCTGACCGCACGAGTGGCAGATCTCTGCGCTGAAGTGGCGGCTGATGACGCCATCGTCACCGACTACGACCGCCGTGCCGCAGGCCGGCTGGTAAAAAAGCTCGATGAGGAGCGCAAGGCCGTAGTTGCACAATTGAAACACGCCGTCTATTTCCACCGGCAGGTCGCTTGGCTACAGGACCGCTTCCCGAAGGCTGAGCTCCAGGCCGTGCCGGGGCTCGTGAAACTTGTGGACCGCAAGGAGATCGAGGCGGCCGATTGGAGTCTTACCCCCGGACGGTATGTGGGTGTTGCACCACAGGAAGTGGATGAAGATTTCGATTTTGAGCAGACCCTGAGCGATATCCATACTGAATTGGCCGACCTGAACAAAGAGGCTGTTGGATTGGCGGCGAAGATTCAGGAAAATTTTGAGGAACTGGGGATATGAGGGAAGAAAAGTCGATACTTGAGGGATATCCGTCATTATTGGCAGAAGTAAAGGAGCGTGTTCGGGCCGCCCAGTATGCCGCGCTTCGGGTCGTAAACAATGAAATGATCTCTCTTTACTGGGATATTGGACGATCGATTGTACAGCGGCAAAAAGACGAAGGATGGGGTAAAGCTGTGGTGAACCGGTTGGCCACTGACCTGCAAACTGAGTTTCCAGGAGTGAGTGGCTTTTCGGTGCAGAACATCTGGTATATGCGTCAATTCTTTAATGAATATAACGCGCAGTCAAAACTCCAACCACTGGTTGGAGAAATCAGTTGGACTAAACATTTGGTGATCATGGCAAAATGCAAGGATACCCTTCAACGGGAATTCTATATCCGCATGACCCGGAAGTTTGGCTGGACTAAGGCTGTGCTTATTCATCAGGTCGCGAACCAGAGTTACGAGAAGACACTATTGGGCCAGACGAATTTCGCCAAAACTTTGACACCTAAACAACGGGCGCAGGCAAAACTGGCTGTAAAAGACGAATATACATTCGATTTTATCGAACTTGGCGAAGAGCATGCTGAACGGGAATTGGAGCGGGCATTGGTCGGGCGTATCGAGCATTTTCTTCGAGCCATGGGCGGATTATTCACCTTTGCCGGGAGTCAGTTCCGATTGGAGGTGGACGGCAAAGAGTTTTTCATCGATCTACTCTTGTTTCACAGGAGGTTGAGGTGTCTGGTTGCCATTGAGCTCAAGGTTGGTGAGTTCCAGCCGGAATTTGTCGGCAAGATGCAATTCTATCTGACCGCGCTTGACCGGCAGATTCGTGAGAAAGGGGAGAAACCCTCCATCGGCATCATTCTTTGCAAGGAAAAGAAACGCACCATCGTGGAGTACGCTCTTCAGACAGCAAAGAGACCCATCGGGGTGGCCACATACGATATCGTCAAGCGACTTCCAAGGGAGCTTAAGGGGCAGTTGCCCAGCCCGGAAGACATTGCCAGATTGCTGGATGATGGGGAATAAAAATGGAAAATGTAGAACGAGTAGAGGTGCTCGGAGTATGAGCTGGAATTCGCACAGCTTGGATCAACTGGGTTATCTGTCGCGAGGCCGTTCGCGGCATCGACCACGCGATGCGGCCCATCTATATGGCGGGGAGCATCCTTTTATTCAGACTGGCGACATAAAACACGCGGGACTCTACATCAGGGACTATGAGCAGACTTACAGTGAAGCCGGTCTTCAGCAAAGCAGACTGTGGCCAGCAGGAACGCTCTGCATCACTATCGCAGCCAACATTGCCGACACAGCAATACTGGGGATTGAAGCCTGCTTTCCGGACAGTGTAATTGGGTTCATCCCAGACGAGAAAAAAGCAGATGTCCGGTTCGTGAAGTATCTCTTTGATGCAACGATTCAGCAACGTGTTCGACAATTCACACAGGGGGCTGCTCAAGAAAATCTAAGTCAGGAGAAGTTGATCTCAATCGAATTTTCGGTCCCCAATGTGAACGAGCAAAAGCGTATTGCCGACATCCTCTCCTCCTACGACACCCTGATCGAGAACAATCGGCGGCGGATGGTGCTGCTGGAAGAGGCGGCGCGGCAGTTGTATCGAGAGTGGTTTGTCCGTCTCCGCTTCCCTGGCCACGAACACACCCGCATTACCAATGGCGTGCCGGAGGGGTGGGAACGAGTGCCACTTGGTGCCCGGGTAACGTTGAACTATGGCAAGGCACTGAAGGCTGAAGAAAGGGCAGAAGGCCCCTTTCCGGTTTATGGCTCAAGCGGGATTATTGGCGCGCATGATAAGGCCCTCGTGACTGCTCCCGGGATTGTCGTTGGTAGAAAAGGTAACGTTGGCAGTGTTTACTGGTGCCCAATGGATTATTGGCCAATAGATACCGCTTATTATATAAACGGCGACACGAGTAATCTTTGGCTTTTCTATGCGCTTCAGTATATGCATTTCATCAGTACTGATGTTGCGGTTCCTGGGTTAAACAGGGACTTTGCATATAGTCGACCTCTACTAGTGCCGAAACAGCAGATCATTCGAGATTTCCTGCAGACAGTTACGCCGCTACACGCGCAAATTCTGAAACTTGAGGAAATAAATCAAAAACTCCGAGGCGCCCGTGATTTGCTGCTGCCGCGCCTGATGAGTGGGGAAATAGCAGTTTGATGTTGCTACGATGCAGTTGCCACCTTATGGCCGTTAGTTGTAGGATTATGTCAAAGAGACAGGCTGAGAAATTGGATGATTTATGGCTACAGCGGAACAAATTAAGTCGTTAATTCGATCGCACGTTAGCGACGAATCGGAGCGTTTTTTCACTATTGCGCTTCAGATGGCGGCTCATGAGGCCCAACAGGGCCATGGCGAACTGGCGCATGATATCCGCCTGATCGTAGACAAGGCTAAAGAGGTTCAGTCTCCGATCATGCAGATGAAGTTCCCGCCGGACCTGCATGGTTTGGTGCTGGCCGCCGAACCACAAACGCCTCTTTCGGCGCTTGTTGTGCCAGTAACCTTGAAGGCGCGTGTGGATCGCATTATCCATGAGTACATGCAGCAGCAAAAACTTAAGAAGCATGGGTTATCACACCGGCGAAAGATTCTGCTGATAGGTCCTCCTGGTACGGGCAAGACCATGACGGCCAGAGTCTTGGCACATGAACTGCGATTAAAATTGTTCACAATCCAAGTGGACAAAGTTGTCACAAAATTCATGGGCGAGACCAGCGCCAAGTTGCGACAGATCTTCGATTTGATTGAAGAAGAGCCCGGGGTGTACTTTTTCGATGAGTTCGATGCAATCGGTGGCGAACGGATGCTTGAAAATGATGTGGGTGAAATGCGGCGGGTATTGAACTCTTTCCTGCAGTTTGTTGAGCAAGACACATCGGACAGTCTCATTGTGGCTGCCACAAACAGTCCGAAACTACTGGACCGCGCCCTTTTCCGGTGGTTTGATGATGTGCTTTACTATGAGGCCCCTGATGCGCAAGCACGTCCCACTCTCATGCGTAACGTGCTCGGGATGTTCGTTGCTCAAAAAATTGCTTGGAAGTCCATAACCGCAGTGAGTAAGGGATTGAGCCATGCGGAGATAGACCAGGCATGCCGTGATGCCATTAAACAGGCGATCCTTACGGATCGGGAGGCGGTGGATACTCCGCTTTTGAGTTCCATGCTCCGGGAACGACAAGATTCGCATGGAAAGCAGCGGGGGTAGCCATCCAGGTAGGTATTGCCGTGCCGGTGGCGATACCAATTTCATGAGATGAGTTATGGAATTTATGAAAAAGTTATGATCAAAAATCCGTCATATCCCTGAGTTTTGATCATAAGTTTTGATCATAAGTGATTGTGTGTTGTTGCAACTCGTCTATTGTGAATAAGTTATATTATTGATCACATATGTACGCATGTGCATGAAATGAGCAATATCTGAGCAATAACTGTAAAACATAAAAAAGGAGAGATAGGTAAGAGTGGCTAAAAATGCGAAGGGCCTCCGGATGTTTCCAGAAGCCCAGCGCCGACCGGATATTTCCAGTCCAACTTGAGGCAAATTTAAAAGTATTTATGATCTGAGGTCAATCGCGATATATGCCATTTGGATCCACTAGGGAAATCGCTCTAATTGATCCATATGTCGCTCCAAATATACTGGGGTCATATTTCTTAATACGTTGATTTATAAGCGCTTATGCTAATGGCGCTTTTGGCGAATAATCCAAATATGATCCAAAGCGATCCAAATGACTGAGCTAAACTGATTATGGCCATAACTGACATCAATAGCGAAGACCGGCTGGTTCAAAAGACTTTTGCCGACCATCTTGAGGCAGGGCTCAAGTGGGAAAGCGTCTATGCCTATAACACGGAGACCTTTGGGCCAAACGGGACGCTGGGGCGCAAATCTGAGCGGGATGTTGTTTTGGTTCGTGATTTACGAGTGGCGCTTGCTCGGCTCAATGTAGATTTGCCCGAATCAGCCCGCGAACAAGCCATCGAGAAACTGACGCATTCTGACTTTTCCCGTTCCCTGATCCAGCATAATCGTGAATTCTATGGGTTTATCCTGAACGGCGTCCCAGTCGAATGGCGTGATGTCGCTGGCGAGACTCACCGTGCAAGGGCGAAGGTGATCGATTTCCGTAACACGGACAACAACCACTTTCTGGCCGTTCGTGAATTGAAAATCCAGGGTGTGCGTGTCCCTCATTACAATCGGCGGGCGGATCTTGTCTGCTTTGTGAATGGTTTGCCACTCGTTTTCGTCGAACTCAAGGCGGTATACCGGAATATCCGCGCCGGGTTTGATGATAATCTGACAGATTACCTGAGCGAGCATAGTATCGCCCATGCCTTTCACCACAACGCCTTTCTGGTGGTGAGCAACGGGGATGCCGCTCGCTATGGCTCTATTACCAGCAAGTGGGAACATTTCGCGGAGTGGAAACGGAACGCGGAGACGGACAAAGGCCGTGTAGATGCCGAGGCACTTCTCGACGGCATGCTTGCCAAAGAGCGGCTACTTGACCTTGTGGAGAACTTTATCCTGTTCGATGATAGCCGTGCGGGCGGGACCCGCAAAATTGTGGCGCGTAATCATCAGGTCCTCGGCGTGAACAATGCCGTCGAATCGGTTCTGTTTCAGGAGAAACTCAAAAAGGCCTACCCGGAGCGTGTCATCCGCCGGAATGCATATCGGACCAAAGCGACAACGACCATTACCCCGTTAGTTGAGGAGCCCGATGTGGAATTGGCGATTGCTGCCGAACCCAGGAAGCGAACCCATGCGTTTACCGGCACTGCCGATTTTATCCTGCCCTTGGTAGAGCGCGCCCATCCCAGTCTCGGTCAACTTGGAGTTTTCTGGCACACGCAGGGCAGTGGGAAATCCTATTCGATGGCTTTCTTCTCCGAAAAGGTGCGCCGGGTGGTGCCCGGGAATTTTACTTTTGTGGTGATGACCGACCGTGACGATCTTGACGACCAGATATTCCGCACGTTTGTAGGCTGTGGCATCGCCGATGAGAAAACCCCGCGCGCGGAATCCGGCACGGTCTTGAAAGAACTCCTGCAGGATAACCATCGATTCATCTTCAGCCTGATTCACAAATTCAATAAGGACGTGAAGCCGGATCAGCCCTACACACGGCGCGATGACATCATTGTGATCTCCGATGAAGCGCACCGGACCCAGTCCGGGAAGTTCGCCCGCAACATGCGCCTTGCGCTGCCCAACGCTTCGTTTATCGGCTTTACGGGAACGCCACTTTTCAAGAACGACGAACTGACCCGCCGTATCTTTGGCGACTACATCTCGCGTTACGATTTCAAGCGCTCGGAAGAAGACCAGTCTACCGTCAAACTGGTGTATGAAAACCGGGGAGAGAAACTTGGGCTCGCCCGGCTTGACTTGAATGGCCGGATTGCCGAAGCCGTCGACAAAGCCGATCTCGACCCGGACCAAGTTGCGTTACTGCAGAAACTGCTTGGCAAGGACTACGAGATCATAACGGCCGATGACCGTCTGGATAAACTAGCCTCAGACTTTGTCGAACACTGTTCAACTCGCTGGCAGACCGGGAAGTCCATGTTTGTCTGCATTGATAAGATCACCTGCGCCCGCATGTTCCAACGCATCGACCCGATTTGGAAAAGCAAAATCGCCCAGATCACGGGAGTTCTGCCCGACAAGGAAAAGGAATTTGCGGCCACCACCGACCCGGACATCCGCGAGCGGCTCGAAAACCAGATCACGGCCCTGCGCGGGCAGTTGGCGTGGATGGAAAGCACCATCATTGAGATTGTCATCAGTGAGGCGCAGAACGAGGTCCGCGATTTCA
>Ga0194060_10003076_pt1 | contig 11825 bp, 10 predicted proteins | sample SepL225m_MetaG_FD_163427 | JGI IMG/M metagenome (GOLD analysis project Ga0194060, IMG submission 163427) | Anoxic zone freshwater microbial communities from boreal shield lake in IISD Experimental Lakes Area, Ontario, Canada - Sep2016-L222-5m | ecosystem: Environmental > Aquatic > Freshwater >... | reverse complement strand
CCCGTAACCGTAGTAATTGTTTACATCATAAACAGGCCACAAATAAAGTGTTGTCGATAATACTAGAGGTAGCGACATGACTTTTTTACCGATGGTGCGATTGATGTTACCGATTAACGACCCTGCTACAGTGATTTCAGAGTTTTTAGCGTAAACCAAGGGATCGAGAAATTTCGTACTTTTGACGACAAAACGTCCTTGTGGCTGTTCATCTAATAGCGGACGACCATAGCTATTGAGAGGATAAAGCAATACTTGCAGGAAACTCTCATTTTGTTCGGTTTCTACTTCAGCAATCAAGCCGCCCCAGCGCACAGGTACGTTTTTATAACGAGCAGGGTCTTGAATCGCGTAGCTATAGGCAAGATCAATCGCGGGTGGGTTTTCGATAGTGGGCGGCAAACTTGAACAGCCGACTAACAACAAGCAAAGCAATAAAAAATAGCATTTCATAGCACTTCTCCTGTAAAGATAACGATGCGGTAGTGGGTTAAACCTGCTTATAGTGATATTAATAACTGCTATTCTTTTAAAGGCATTAGTATCTACACAGTTTTCGCGGCTAAGAGCCGCTCCTACAGAATTTCTGTTATTACACATCAAAAACCCGTAGGAGCGAGCCTTGCTCGCGATTCAAATCTAAAGAATAAAACATTTGTGTAGATACAAAGGACTGGCAGTTATATTCAAAAGTAAAAACAACAGATTTAATCCACTACCAACGATGTTTAGGCTTTTTAAGCATCACCTTGCTTAAATAAACGATCCAGTGCGTGATGAACCTCATCAACACCCGTTTTTTTCAACGCTGAAAATAGCTGTATACTCAACGGAAAATTAACCTCTTGAAGTTCTTTTTCTACTTGCATCAGGGTATTTTTAGCGGCTCCATAAGTGAGCTTATCGGCTTTAGTGAGTAAAATATGCAAGGGTAATTGGGTATGCCGACACCATTCCACCATTTGCCAATCAAACTCGGTTAATGGATGACGAACGTCCATGACTAAAACAATAGCGCGTAAGGATTTACGTTTTTTTAAATAGTTTTCCATTAACTCATGCCATTTTAGTTTCACCGCCACGGGGACTTTAGCATAACCATAACCAGGCAAATCGACAAAGCGATGTTGCTCATTAATTTCAAAGAAATTAAGCATTTGGGTTCTACCAGGTGTCTTGCTAATTCTGGCTAAGCCACGTTGTCGAGTCAAGGTATTAATCGCACTGGATTTGCCTGCATTAGAGCGACCTGCAAAAGCAATCTCGCTACCTTGGTCGGCAGGTGCATCTTTAAGGTGCGGGGAGCTATTAATAAATTTAGCTTGGTGGTAAAGTGGGTTCATCGTTGTCTCGTTCAGCGTTAGTAATTAAGGTAAAATGTAAACAGGATTTAGGCTGCGCATGAATTATCAAAGGCGAGCATAAATGAATAACTATTCCAATAGGGGGAATCTAATGAGAAAAAAATGGCTGGCTCTTTCACTCACTCTGGCACTTGCCAGTACTTCAAGTATATTATACGCCGCAGATAACCAAGCAGATATTGAGGCAGGCGAAACCAAAGCCGCTAGCTGTGTCAGTTGTCACGGTGAAAACGGCAACAGCATGGTATCAACATTCCCCAAGCTTGCCCAGCAGGATGAATCTTACCTGCAAAAACAATTACACGCTTTCAAAGATGGGACGCGTAAAAATCCAATGATGGCATCTATTGCACAATCGTTAAGTAATAAGGATATAGCCGATATTGCTGCCTATTATATGGCGCAAAAAGTCTCAGCTAACGACTTACCTGTTGATAATGATGATGACGATGATAAACCCGCTGCTTCTGCCGCCGATAAAAAAACCGCAATGGATAAATTAATGGCTGAAGGCAGTAATCTATACCGTAATGGTGACTTACCCCATGAAGTATCTGCCTGTATCGCCTGTCATGGTCCTCTCGGTGAAGGTAATGAACCTGCTGCTTTTCCTGCGTTGCGTTCACAACATGCTGATTACTTAATCAAAACATTGACTGATTTTAAAAATGGTAATCGCAGTAATAATCCCGAAAATATGATGCACATGATTAGCAATAAAATGACGGTTGAAGAAATTAAAGCGGTTTCTTACCGTATTTCGATGATGAAATAAACGCATAACGGAGACATTTAAACCATGTTAAAAAAAATCACTCAGACCAGCCTATTAATCTTGCTGTTTTTGTTTTCAGCCTTGTTAAAAGCTGAACCTGTAGGTTACGAAATCATTTCGCCCGCCCAAGCCACTCATGATCCTGCTAAAATTGAAGTGATTGAGTTTTTTTGGTACGGCTGCCCACATTGCTATGATTTTGAACCGCTGTTGAATAAGTGGAAAGAAACCCTACCTAAAAATGTCGAATTTATTCGTCAACCAGCGGCATTTAGTGAAACCTGGACTAAACACGCTAAAGCGTATTACACCGCTGAAGCACTAGGTGTGGTTGATAAAGTTCATGCTGATTTTTTTGATGCTGTGCAGAATAAAAAAGAAGAACTAGAAACCGAAGACCAGTTAGCCAAGTTTTTTGTCGCACATGGCGTTAAAGAAGCCGACTTTCATGAAGCCTATAATTCATTTCCTGTTGATGCAAAACTACGCCAAGCTCCTTCGATGGCAGCTCGCTACGGAATCACAGGTGTTCCAGCCATTATTATCAACGGTAAATACAAAACCAACGGTAAAGTAGCAGGATCGCATGAAAAAATGATTGAAATCATGAATCAATTGATTCAACAAGAAAGCGGTAAAAAATAACACACCCCAAAAGCCCACAGTTAAAATCGTGGGCTTTTTTCAGATTTCTCTCTAAATATCAAAATGCCCAGATACGCTGTGATGTTAGTACAAGGCATTAAATCGATTTCTTTCATTCTGGAGTATAACTGCGATAAATGGTATATTTCGGTTAAAACATTACACTGTACGTTGGCTCTTTAAATTTGGATGACATTCACAAAAGAGACACGCACAACAAAAACGTTACTAGATTAACTAGGAGAAAAAAATGGGTTTGAATTGGTTTGATGCCGCAAAAGCTAAAGAATTTGGCACAGCACTGGGTGTGATTTTCACTGAAAAAGTCCCTGTTGATAGTAGTCAGAAAATAGATGACGAACGCTTTGCCCGCAGAACCAAAAAGGTACTGACTACGATACAGGTACAAGTTGAGGAATTTAAGAAAGATAATAGCTTAAATATCTACAAACGAGCGCAACTGAGTAATGCTTTCAAATGGACATTAAAAGAAGCGGGCTACGCTTCGAATTATGTCGATGAGTTGACTATGTGGTTAGTAAGACAGCTTTAATGCGTGCCATCAACAGATAACAGCCTTCAAAAAGCTGTTATCGTTTTTACAAACGGTGACGATAATCACGACTGTGACCTTAGTTGCTTCTATGGCTAATCAAGTAAAGAATTAATGTAACTACTCACCCTATCAATCCGTGGCTTGTAGCGATTTTACTGATATAAAAAGTAGAAAAACATGACATTTTTAGTCGATTTAGCTATTTTTTGAATAAAATACTACCTTCGCACCGCCGCCTGTTGCCGTGAGGTACACCACGTTGAGTGTCGTATAGTCTAGCGATTGATGCCGTCTTTTCCCGTTGTAAAACAAGAAGTAGTCCGTCAACCCTAGCAATAACGTCGGCAGGGTTTCATATCCATTCAGGTACACGTCTTCATAGGTCTTTGTATTGCCTGTTTAGGCTTACTTAGCAAAACATCTTTAATGTAGTGGTCTATTAATTCAGCTACAGTTATAGTATGGCGTTTTGCTTCTGCTGTTTTGAAGCACCTACCTTCTCTTATTGCACTTTCTGTTGATGCTATCCATTTTCTAGCATCAGTTAATCGTTTAAAAGTAGCTGTTTGAGTAGGATAACCTTTTAGTCTAATTTCTGCTGTATAGCGTGGTGTATCGTCTTTAGCGGTGTGTTCTTTTGCCCTATTTAGGTAGCAATCGGCTTTTGTTATGATGTGCCTAGCCATTGCTTAACCCGTCTTGTTAAGTGAGTGGTTAGGACTTGTTTGGTGTTGGTAGCACCTTCAAGCCCGCTTTGTTTCTAGGCTTTTATTATAAATTTTGTCGCATTTTTGTCCCAATTTAATAAAAAACAGGCAAAAATATCAAAAATTGGCAATACGACAAAAACAGCTAACTTATTGATTTACAACAGGCTTAAACACCGCATAAATCTCAGTATCAAAGGTGGTTTGATAAGCGTAATACTTATAATAATAAGCGTGGTATTCATCTTGGTAAATCAACACAGGTTCAATGCGTTTTGCTTCGGTGTCGGAACGTTTGTGGGTAAATGATTGCTGGGCAATAGTATAAACTTTATCATTTATTTTCAGTGAACCTGCATACTGGTCATGAATTAAACCTCTGTCTTTGTCATCAGGGTAGCTGGTTATTTGTAGGTTTATTTCACCCGTCATGGGGATTTTTTCGCCGTTATACCCATAGAGTTGATAATTAAAATTTTCTGTTGCGGATAACTTATTTTCCTTCGCTAATGCTGAAACAAATTTTTTCAGGCTGGGCAATCGCAGTTCTTTGAATTTTAATTCAATGTTATTGATTCCGCTGCTGATAGCCAACTCTGCATAATAGCGATCTGATTTTGTGACCTCATAATGCACGATGTGCTTGCCGCGTTTAATGTCGGTAATGACTTGTCTGGATTGATCGGTTTTTTGCCCTGCCAAGGCAATGGGTTGGGCATTATCCAGATACATGGCATCTGGATAAAAACGCACAAAATAGACGCTGGTGGTATTTTTATAATAAAAAATGGCTGCTAAAGTAGCAATAGAAACGGCGACTAGCACCAACAATACACTGACTGCTAGCTTAGAAACTGCCTTTTCTTTATGCCCATGTAGCGGCGGTTTTGGTACGCCTTTGTTACGACTAATAACTTCGTAAATTTCAATCGATTCCTCAATACCTTTTAGTCGATAACGCCCGTGATTTTGCCACAGTAAATCTTTATAGCTAGTGAGCCAACCTTTCGCGCTATCAAAAACAGGGTAACTTAAATAAATTTGTCCACCATCGGCTAAGCTTTCAACTCTGGCAGCTCTATTGACATGACGACCAAACACATCGGCTTGCAGGGTGTTAGCAATGGACACTTGCCCCATGTGTAAGCCAATACGCACATTGATAGGCACAAACTCTTGTTGTGATGCGTTAAATTCATTCAAACGTTGCTGAATTTGCAGAGCGCGTTCCACCGCAATACTGGGTTCAGAAAAAACTGCCATCACCGCATCACCAATAAACTTGATGATTAAACCCGCATGATCTTGTTCAATAATGTTGGTTAAAATTTCATCATGTTTCATTCTAAACTGAGTCGCGTACTGTTCGCCTTTTTGTTCGCTCAGTTCGGTAAAGCCTTTAATGTCGGTAAACATAATGGTTAAGACAGCGGTATTTTTCCTTTGAATATAGGATTCAATATTTAAAATCTCTGCCGATGTGACATTAATTTTTGGTGTTTCATTGGCAATGCTCATAAAATCTCTCTTCTTTGTTTTAGTATTACGCGGCTTTACAGATAACTCGCAAATTATAACGAACGAGTATAATGATACACCCTTCAAAAACAAGCGATAGACGATGCTCAATACAGATAATGCTAACCAGCAAAAAGACGTTAAATTAAGCATTCACCAAGTGCTACATTGGCTACAAGAAGACAATCTAATTTCCGCAGGCGATTATGAAAAATGTCTACATTATGGTGCTAGCTCAAAAAGCCAAAAAAAGCATCCGTTAAACGTGCTGATTGAATGCGGGGTCACTGACCAAACCCAATTTAGCAAACCTTTTACCCTAGAGGAGCTGACACGCTGGTTAGCTAAAAAAGTGTGTCTGCCCTATTACTACATCGATCCATTAAAAATCGATGTCGCAGCCGTGACTTTAATTTACAGTCATGCCTATGCGACAAACTATAAAATTTTGCCACTTCATGTCAGTAAAGATGAAATCATTATTGCCACCGCCGAACCCTATATTCGCAGTTGGGAAGTTGATGTGGCTAAAATTCAACAGGGGCAAATCAAGCGTGTATTTGCTAATCCCGATGAAATTACCCGCTATTTAGGCGAATTTTACGCGTTTGCTAAATCATTAAAAGGTGCGACTGATAATTCAGCTGATAAATCCACCAGTAATATTTACAATCTTGAACAATTAGTTGAGCTAGGTAAAGCCAGTGATCTCGATGCCAATAATCAGCATATCGTCAATTTAGTCAACTGGTTATTGCAATACGCTTTTGATCTACGCGCCAGTGATATTCATATTGAACCACGCCGTAAAATGGGCAATGTGCGTTTTAGAATCGATGGCATACTGCACGATGTCTACCAACTTCCTGCCGCCATTATGGGCGCGGTAATGAGTCGGTTAAAAATTTTGGGTAGAATGAATATTATTGAAAAACGTCTGCCACAAGATGGACGTATTAAAACCCAAAGCTCACAAAAAAAAGAAATTGAATTACGGTTATCCACCATGCCCACCGCGTTTGGCGAAAAAATTGTCATGCGGATTTTTGACCCAGAAGTATTATTGCGCAACTATCAACAACTCGGCTTCAATCACCGTGAACAAGATATTTGGAACAAAATGATTCAACATTCGCATGGCATTATTTTAGTCACAGGTCCTACAGGTTCTGGAAAAACCACCACGCTATATTCCACCCTGAAACATTTGTCTACCTCGGAAATAAATCTCTGCACCGTTGAAGACCCGATTGAACAAATCGAACCCAGTTTTAATCAAATGCAGGTACATACTAACATTGGACTAACCTTTGCCAGTGGCATTCGTACCTTAATGCGCCAAGACCCCGATATTATTATGGTGGGCGAAATTCGAGATTTAGAAACTGCTGAAATGGCAATCCAAGCCTCACTCACTGGGCATTTAGTCTTTTCTACTCTACACACCAACAACGCCCCCGCCGCTATTACCCGCTTATTAAATATTGGCGTTCCCGATTATTTAATTCAACAAACCTTATTAGGTGTCATGGCACAACGCTTGTTACGGTTATTATGTAAATCGTGTAAAAAGTCAGTCTCTATTGAAGATGAACAATGGTTTAATTTAATCGCACCGTTTAAAGCTAAAAAACCTAAGCAAGTTTATGAAGCAGTCGGTTGTTTAGAATGTCGTCAGACAGGCTATTTAGGTAGAATCGGAATTTATGAAATATTCACCAATTCTCCTGCTCTAAAAAAATTAATGACCTCAAATTGTGATAATGCCGTGTTGCAAAAACAAGCCATTGCCGAAGGGATGCGCCCCTTACGTTTAAGTGCCGCTGAAAAAGTTGCCGCTGGTTTAACCAGTATTGATGAAATGATCCGCGTCGCGCCTGAATCAATTGAGTTTTGAAATCACCAGTGCAACTTTAAAATGCTTGCGTAACGGGGCTTAATCAGTAATGCTTAAACCGTGCCTTTCTAATTCATAGTGAACCTTGATTTTATGAAAAAATTTTCTCATGTTTTGTCCATCTCACTTTTAACCTGTTCTTTATTCGCACTCAGTTCACCACCCGCATTAGCCTGTGGACCTAGTTTTGTGCTACCTGTGTTTGCAATGGATACTCGACCTGAACAATTTGAAAATTATGCCAAAGGCAATGTTGGTATTATTCATCCCACGCTTAACCGTTCTGCCTTATTTGTGGCTTATCGAGCATTTAATAACCAGCCATTTTCTGATAAAGAACAAGCCGATTTAGTGCGTAATTGGCGAGCAGAATATGAAAATACTGATGCGAATGAAGACAGCAAAAATACCGCGATTAATAACTGGATAGCGGCGCGTAAAAAAATCGCGACCAATGAAGCAGAACCGAAAATTTATACCGATAGAACCAACCCAGAAAGCTACAGCTCTTTTTTCAACTGTACCGCTGGCGCGTTTGATAATGCCACTAAAACCCTCACCGCGCGGTTAGAAAAAACCAAAGCCGATGATGCTGCTATGAAAGACTGGTTACGCGGACAAGACCAAGTCTTTGCCAACTGTTCAGAAACCAAAGAAATGCCCAGCGCAGTGACAGCGGATGCCCCCGATTGGCTAAAAGCTGACCGTGAGTATCAAATTGCCGCTGCACATTTTTATGCGACTCACTATGACGAAGCTAAAATAGGCTTTGAAAAAATTGCTAAAAATACCGCGTCACCGTGGCGTGATTTATCGGCTTATTTACTGGCAAGAGTTTATATAAGGCTAGCCAGTGCCATTTCTGAAGATGAGGCTCAACACGACAAAATGCTTGCTTATTACAAACAAGCCGAAGACCAACTTAACCGCATCGTAACGGATTCCAGTTTAGCCAGTGTTCACGGCGCGGCAAAACAACTGCTAAATCTTATTCAGTTTCGTCTACACCCCGAAACTCTGCACGATAATCTAGCCAAAAAACTAAGTGATACCAGCGAAAATCCGACTTTGTTTCAAGATGTTACCGATTACCGCCGCTTGCTGGATCAAGTCGCTATTATTGAAGAGGCTTCTGATACAGAAAAAGCCGCTGCACAAACAAGCAATACCAAATATCGCCAAACCAACCAACTAACTGATTGGATTTTTACCGTACAATCCAAAGGAAAAGACGCTTACACGCACGCGCTTGAAAAATGGCAAACCAGCAAAAACACCGCGTGGTTAATCGTCAGCTTAATGAAAGCCAGTGCAGAATCACCCGAAGCGGCTACTCTTATTGCCGCCAGCAAAAACCTTGATAAAAGCTCAGCCGCATTTTTAACTGCCACTTATCACGCAGTGCGTTTACAAATCGCCTTAGGTCAAAGCAATGAGGCGAGAAAAACTTTAGACCTAGTTTTAAATGATTCAGCATCAATAAACGCATCTGCAATCAATCAACTGTTGTCTGAACGGCTAACCTTAGCCCAAGACTTGAATGAATTTGTTAAATTTTCCCAACGCCATGCCGTTGTCTTTGCCTATGATGAAAGCGAATTTCTGCTAGTCGATGTTAATACCCCAGCTAAAGCGGGCGAAGAAGATTACAACAAAAACGAACGGGCGTGGGCTAAACGCACTATGTTTGATGCCGACGCTGCTCGTGTTATGAATACCCAACTGCCCTTAACTGTATTAACACAACTCGCACTACACCCTGACTTACCCGACACCTTAAGAAGTGGCGTGGTAATGTCAGCGTGGGTACGCGCTGTTTTATTAAATGAAGAACAAATTGCCCAACAACTCGCGCCCGAATTAGCAAAGCTGATTCCTGAATTAAAAGACCAAATACCCGCGTACAGCAAAGCTAAAGACGGCAAAACCAAAAGCTACGAAGCCGTTTTTATTATGCTCAAAAATCCAGCCATGCGTCCTTTAGTTGAACAAGGCACAGGGCGGCAAGCTATGTTTAACGAGATTGAAAATTATCGTGATAACTGGTGGTGCAGTACCAATGAATACACCGTTTACAACAATGATTCCAATCGGAGTAATGCCGATGCTTCCGTCAAAGCTCCCACGTTTTTAAGCACAGAACAGCTTGCACTAGCAAAAGACGAAAACACCAAAATCAACAAATTAGCCGCCAGTGGTTCTAACTTTTTAGCCGCAAAAACCAGCGAATGGGCAGAATTCGCTCCCAAAGAAAAACGCTTACCTGAAGCCTTAGCCCTAGCGGTAAAATCCACGCGTTATGGCTGTCAAAATTGCGACACCGCCAAAGTTTCCAAAACAGCATTTGATATTTTGAAAGACCGTTTTGGAACTAGCGACTGGAAAAAGAAAACACCTTATTGGTTTAAAGATGAAGGCTGTGAAACGACAAAGTAATTTTTGATTAGTGCGGATGATTACTAAAAGTAGGTGAAAATCTGTTGTTTTTACTTTTGAGCATGACTGCCAGTCCTTCAAAGGACTGGCAGTCATTAATATCGCTATAAAAGGTTTAACCCACTACGATTAATCCAAGGTTTTACTTTTAACGCGTGTTCCCAGCAGATAATCAAACCACGGCCAAGTGACACACCAATTTGCATCACTGTTGCCGTCAAGATGATGCTCATAATGCCAACGCAAATTCCGCTTAGCCCACACGGAATCTAAGTGCGCTTTGCGATGCTTATAGTAATACAGCGCGAGAGACGCATAAACGGTGCTGGTAAATACAGGCGATATTAACAACAGCGGCACATGAAATAATACAAGCCCCGCTAATACCACCAGCTCCTTGCTTTGCGTATTCCACGTTGTTAAGCTGATTTTTTGATACCCAGCATCGAGCATATTATGACGCTTGCAAACTGCATGATGTTCATACAAATGATATGCCCAAAAACTACCATGTTGTTTGCCCAGCGCGTGCAGGATATATTTGTGCATCAGCCATTCACCTGCATTAGCGTATAACAAGCCCAGCACACATTGCACGACTATATTCAGCATGGCATTCTCAATAATTAAGACTATCACGCACCACAATTCGCGTCGCATGACGTGCGGGCAAATACGAAGCCAATAAAACTAATATGACGATAATTCCCAACCACAGCCAAACTGCAAGCCATGAAAAGCTAAAATCCAGTTGTATGCCCAGCATAATTTCCCCTAATTTTCGAGACAGCGGTTCGGCTGAAAAATAAGAAATGGGAATACTGATTAGCCACGCCATCAGCCCATGAAACAAACCTTCCAGCATAAACAGTTTAAAAATTGCTGATGAACTGGCACCGATAGCACGCAGTACGCCGATTTCACGAGTGCGCTGCAACACGCCAATTGCCAATGTGCCAGACAAACCGATTGCCCCCACTGAGGCAATGAGTGATGCCAGTCCTAACGGTAATGGGTGAAACCTGTAATTAAGCATAAATATCTCGTTCAAATTTGACCTTGTTAATCAGTAAACCGATGACAGTATCGTGCATAAATTCTAGTTTTGAGAAGCATAAGGTTTTGCGGGTAAGGATATAGCTAAAAATAACATCCCGATATTAGATATATTGAGGCTTAGCACGATAATTCCAACGCGGGAGGTAGTCATCAAAAATAATACGCCTGTTTTCGATAAAATCCATCGCACACTTTTTTCCTGTGACATAAACGCCAGTCAAAATATCGACCGTGACTTTCAGTCCTGTAGTCGTTTTTGCCTTCGCCATAAAGTGTTTGGCGATAGCGAGTGAATGAAAAACGATGCCCTGACAAACACGGGTAATGTGCGGAAACAACCGATGCTCAATGGGATTGTGTTTTGAGCAATACGGTGGATAGTGTGCGATACGGATTTCCAGTTCAAGCTGATCGGACAGCTGTTGCAACGCTTCCTTAAACATACGCCGATGACTGGCGTTGCTATCGCCACCATCGCAAAGTATTAACAAAAACAAAGCATTCGGATAATGCTTGCTGCCATGCTGTTGCCACCAATGCGCAATATTATCGCAACAAAACTCGCTGGTATCGTGGCTGGTATTGAGGTGAATATAGCCTTCGTTTCGCGCCAAGTCATAGAGTCCATGCGGAATCAGCTTGCCTTCACCCGCGCTGGGAAAATCGTGATCCAAGGTTTCTATAGGTATGACCTTCACGAGAATTGTACCGATTAACTCTTTTTTCTTGGTGTCAATGCTAATCACAGGCAAGCCTTTGGCAAGATAATCCGCTTTGTATTGGGCTATGTGTTGAAACTGAGCAGTGCGGTCTGGATGCGCTCCCAGTGACTTCTTCTTACGCGCTTTACGCTGTCCTAAACCGTATT
>Ga0194060_10003075_pt1 | contig 11827 bp, 10 predicted proteins | sample SepL225m_MetaG_FD_163427 | JGI IMG/M metagenome (GOLD analysis project Ga0194060, IMG submission 163427) | Anoxic zone freshwater microbial communities from boreal shield lake in IISD Experimental Lakes Area, Ontario, Canada - Sep2016-L222-5m | ecosystem: Environmental > Aquatic > Freshwater >... | reverse complement strand
CGAACCGTTTAAACCCAGAACGCCAATTTTTGCTCCTGGATAAAACGATAAGGAAATGTTTTTTAGGATGTATTTTTTCGGCGGTACAAGTTTGCCCAGCCGATTAATAGAGTAGATATATTGCGCCATAGTCTTTAGGAGTAAACGGTTAAGGTTAAAGTGAGGGTTATTGTGTCATGTTTTTTCAGTAGCTAGGTAGCGAATCAAACTTTGCTCACCACTCTGAACGGCTTTGGTATGATTCCAAGTAAATACAGCCAGATTTTTTCAATGGAGACGGTGCATAGTCCATCTATTGATAAATTAAGTTTTACGCTTTTCTTGAAACGCTAAGCTTAAGCGGTAAGTTACAAGAAACAACAGCATTATCACTGAAAAATTTTCAAAATCATCAAAATTTTTCTACAAAGTTGAACAAAAAAAGTCATTAATGCCTTATTTATAGAGCTGTGTAATATTTTTGTCCATATTTTGTATAGTTATATGTTGACAAAAATCTTATAGGATAGTAATTTAATAACCAATATTTTCGATTCTCTCCGTTAATATTAAAACTCCTCTATATCCCCCTTCTAAGTAATCTGTAGAAGGGGTGTTTTTTCATCAATTTTATTGGTAAGGCACGCGGTTATGGGATCAAAATTTTTTCACAGCCTCGATGTTATAGTGGCAGTTAATTTTATTGTTTCAGTGATCTACCTAATAACAGGTACGCTGTTGTCGTTATCGGATCGTTACTCTTTTTTTGAACTTAATCAAGACTTGTACGGCGAATTCGTCAGTAATTTTAAAGTAACTCTGTTTTACCTTGCGATCACCGAACTGATTATTTGCGCTTATTGCTTTTTCAGCAAAAAAAATGAATGCTTCATCCTTGTGGGTTTTTTTCTTGTTTTAATGATAGGTTCAATTTATTTTTACAGTAAAATCAATAATATTGAGTTGGATGACAATCTTTCGTTATTCTTTTTATACACAGGTGTATCACATATTATTTTTGGGATTATGTCAGATGTAAAAAAAAATCGCGTTCGTAGCACCCATTCATCGCATTAAGCGACCATATTCATTTTCGTAGTAGCTAATACCCATCAACTCAGGCTAAAGATTGCATTGATTTTAGAGTGCCGTGCTGGACTTTATAAATTAAAAAAGGCTATCATGCCCGCTCAATGAAACTCACGTTAAAACTATCCCGCCGATATGACTGATTCTTTTATCTCAACTAAACCTATTCCTGTTCGTGAACGTCTGATTATGGCACTAGACGTTGCCAGTTTGTCAGAGGCGCGGGCGTTAGTCGAAGAATTAGGCGATTCGGTGATTTTTTATAAAGTCGGCATGGAATTATTTATGGCTGGCGATTATTTTGGTTTTATTGACTGGTTGAAACAACAGAATAAAAAAGTATTTGTCGATTTAAAATTTTTTGATATTCCTGAAACCGTTGGACGGGCGATTAAAGCCTTGAGCAGTAAAGGCGTGGATTTAGCCACTATTCATGGCAACGATGCGATTATGGAAGCGGCGGCACAGGCAAAAGGCGATTTGAAAGTGTTAGCAGTGACCGCTTTAACCAGTTTAGACCGAGGTGATTTGGACGATTTAGGCTTTCAATGTGATGTGCAAGCTCTCGTATTATCACGCGCTAAACGAGCATTACAAATCGGTTGTGATGGTGTGGTATCGTCAGGTTTAGAAGTTTCATTATTGCGCAACGAACTTGACCATAAATTATTAGTCATTACTCCTGGTATTCGTCCTGTCGATAATCGTGAAGAAGGCGATCAAAAACGGGTGGTCAGCGTAGAAATGGCATTTCAAAATGGCGCGGATTATATTGTTGTGGGTCGTCCTATTCGAGACGCTGATAACCGCAAAGCAATGGCTGAGAAAATTCAAGCACAGATTCTTGCCCAGTTTTCAGCTAGTTAAGTTGATTATTCATGCCATTTGATCCTGAATTTACCAGCTCATATTTAGTTGCTTTTACCATGGGGCTATTTAGTAGCCTGCATTGCATAGGTATGTGCGGCTCTATTATCGGCACTCTGACGCTTAGTCTTAGCCCAGACATACGCAATAATAAAACGCGCTTACTGCCTTATGTCTTTAATTATAATCTTGGACGTGTCACGAGTTATACCATTGCAGGTGGCTTAGCGGGAGTTATTGGCGTGTTGATGATTATGCCGTTTGGTGAGTTACATGGACATCGCTTATTGCAATTGCTGTCAGCACTGGTGATGATGAGTGCAGGTCTGTACATAGCTGGTTGGTTTCCGCGTTTTGCCTATATTGAAAAAATAGGTACGCACTTTTGGAAAAAAATAGAACCATTCGGTCGCAAACTAATTCCTGTTAAAACTCATGCTCAAGCCTACCTATTTGGTATGGTGTGGGGTTGGTTACCTTGCGGTTTGGTTTATACCGCGCTTGCTATTTCTGTTACCGCAGGGGATGTCAGTAAAAGTGCGTTGACTATGTTTGCTTTTGGCTTAGGGACTTTACCTGCCGTTATGGGAATGGGTATAATGACAGGCATATTGACAAAGCTATCTCGAACGCCGAGATTTAAACAAGTGATCGGTTTATTTATGATTGCTCTTGCGTTGTTAGCCGCTATGCCGTGGCTTAATCCTATGGCAATTATTAACCATACCACAGCAATACATTAACGAGAGATAACGATGGATTACTTCAACACAATCATAGGGCAATCGCCTGCAATGGATTCTCTGATTCGCAGTGCGCGGTTAGTTGCAAGCACGGATGTCACTGTTTTTCTAAAAGGCGAAACAGGTACAGGCAAAGAGGTGTTAGCCAATGCTATTCAAAAACAAAGCCCCAGAGCCAATAAAACCTTTATCACCCTCAATTGTGCCGCATTACCTGAAAGTCTGATTGAATCCGAATTGTTTGGGCATAAAAAAGGCTCGTTTACTGGCGCGACTTGTAACACCCAAGGGCTATTACCCGCAGCCAATGGTGGAACATTGTTTCTCGATGAAATCAATTCCTTGCCACTTGCCATTCAAGCTAAATTATTGCGCTTTTTAGAATCAGGTGAATACCTTGCAGTAGGGGATGTCAGCCCCTGTAAAATAGATGTGCGCATCATTGCGGCAACCAATACTGATATAAATGAACAAATCGATGCAGGTGAATTTAGACGCGATTTGTACTACCGCTTAAATGTCGTGCCTTTAGAATTGCCACCACTAACACAGCGAGCCGAAGATATTGAATCGTTGATTAAACACTTTTTAGGAGTATTTTCTGAGATGTATTCGATAGCCGAGCCTAAGTTCAGTAAAGCCTCGCTAAAAATACTGAGAGCTTATTCATGGCCAGGTAATATTCGTGAACTACGCAACCTTTGTGAGCGGCTGAGTATTTTGTTAGCGGGTAGAATCATAGAGCCAGAAAATCTTCCTCATGAGTTTGTCAGAATCAATAACACCCCAAAAGTGACAGACTTCACCTTACCCGAAATAGGGCTACACTTGGATGCGTTAGAAGCGGATTTAATTTATCAAGCTCTTAGCCGTACTCAAGGCAATCGCAGTAAGTCCGCTAAATTGCTTGGTCTTTCCAGAGATACCTTGATTTATCGTATGCAGAAACACGGCGTGGCTTCACATTAAATTATCATACTTAAGCATTACGCGTACTTGCTCTAGCTGACAAAACCTACACACCGAATATTCACGGCATGGGCTTGAATCTACACCGTGTTTCTCTGCAAAACCTTCCTGAGCTTGTCGAACAGTCGAACCACGTTCACACTTCGACAGGCTCAGTGCAAACGGTTTTATTAACTGTTAGCTCTATCAGCCGTTTTTAACCACCGTTTGATCCGATTCAGTCTATCGATGCTTTGAATTCCGCTGGTTAGATTTTTTGCTTTCTCTGCTCATAAAATTCACACTTTTTTCTTTTCGATATTTTAAGTTAGTGCGTCAAGCTAACAAGATAAAATGAATTGTATTGAAAAACTTGCCCTGTCCTTATATCCTGAGTTCATCATTTGGTTTTTATTTTCACTGTATAGGCAATAAGCATGACAAGTATTACAAAAGCAGACGTAGAAGCTCATCTGCGCCAATTTATCGATCCGCATCACGGTGTTGATTTGGTGTCGGCAAAATCGGTTAAATCTATTATGGTTGAGGGCGAGGCGATTAGCGTCAAGTTGGAACTGGGTTATCCTGCGAAAACTTACCTAGATACGCTAAAAGCTGACGTTGAACAGCATCTAAAAACCTTGGCAGGTATTAGTAGTGCCAGCGTTGACGTGACGGTAAAAATCGTTTCCCATGCCGTTCAACAAGCCTTAAAGCCGCATCCACAGATACGAAACATTATTGCCGTTGCATCGGGTAAAGGCGGGGTGGGTAAATCAACGACCTCTGTTAATTTGGCGTTGGCACTCGCCGCAGAAGGCGCGAGTGTTGGTATTTTAGATGCTGATATTTATGGTCCTAGCATTCCAACTATGTTGGGTTTATCGGGCTTTCCTGATAGCGAAGACAAAAAAACCATGATGCCAAAAGTGGCTTACGGTATCCAAACCATGTCGATAGGCTATTTAGTTGAAGCCGATCAAGCCATGATTTGGCGCGGCCCTATGGTGACTAATGCCTTGCAACAATTACTGAGAGATACTAACTGGAAAGACCTCGATTATTTAATCATCGATTTACCACCAGGTACGGGCGATATTCAACTCACGCTTGCCCAACAAATTCCCGTCAGTGGTGCTGTGATTGTCACCACGCCACAAGATATTGCTCTGATTGATGCACAACGCGGCTTAGGTATGTTTGCCAAAGTCAATGTTCCCGTGCTGGGTATCGTGGAAAATATGAGTGTGCATATTTGTTCTGAATGCGGTCATGAAGAAGCCATTTTCGGTACAGGCGGCGGTGCAGTGATGGCAGAAGCCAATAAAGTGGATTTTCTAGGTGCGTTACCGCTGGATATGGCGATACGAATCAACGCAGATTCAGGCAGACCCACTGTTGTGGCTGATCCGAATGGACGCGCCGCACAGATTTATCAAAAAATTGCGCGTACTACCGCCGCTAAATTGGCATTAAAAGCCAAAGATTTCAGCAGTAAGTTTCCCAATATCGTGATACAGGCGAATTAATTATTCGGAGCATGAGCTTTGCTTGCGCCTGTAGGGTGCTGGCAAAGCCAGTACTTTTTAATTTATGTTAAAATTAAACTTTTCACACCACAGGTTTTAACCACTCATGAGCATTAAATCGGATAAATGGATACGCCGTATGGCAGAACAACACGGCATGATTGAACCGTTTGAAAGCGGTCAAGTGCGCGAATCAGCCCAAGGCAAAGTGATTTCTTACGGAACATCCAGTTATGGCTATGATGTGCGTTGTTCAGACGAATTTAAAATATTCACCAACATTAATTCTGCTATCGTTGATCCGAAAAACTTTGATCCCAGCAGTTTTGTCGATGTTAAATCCGATGTCTGTATCATCCCACCCAACTCGTTTGCATTGGCGCGGACTGTAGAATATTTTCGTATTCCGCGTGATGTACTCACGATTTGCTTAGGAAAATCGACGTATGCACGTTGTTTTAGTGCTGATACTCGTGTCGCTTTATTGGATGGTACTTCACCAACACTGGAAGAAATGGCAAAACGCGCTGAAACAGGTGAAGTATTTTGGGGATATAGCATCGGGGCTTGTGGGCAAATTATCGCCGCCTTATTAGATGCTCCTCGCTATATTGGACGAGACAACCTCATTGAGTTGGAATTGGATTCGGGCGATGTTATTCGTTGTACGCCCGACCATGAGTTTTTGAATCGGGATGGGCGTATGGTGCAAGCAGGCGATTTGCGCGAAGGTGCATCATTAATGCCTTTGTATCGTAGCCTACGCCGTGGTTACGAAATGATTTATCAAACCTCAAACAACAGAATGTACCCAACCCATCGACTTGCCGATGAATGGAATTTACGACACGGTGTCTACGCTGAACAAGCGGGAACACATCGTCATCATATTGATAATGAGCGGCGTAATAACACGCCTTGGAACATCACCCGCATGAATGCTAGTGAACATTTGCGCTATCACAATAGCCGTAGCTATGGTGAAGATTTTGATGTCCAAGCACATAGCGAGGCAATTAAAGCAGGACTTGCTAGACAAGCGGAAAGTCCAGAATGGCGTGAAAAATTCAGTCAAGTACAACAACAACGCGCCTTGGATTTTTGGCGAAATTCCAAATATGCAAGAATCCGTGAACGAATTTTAACGCAAAGACAAAATCCCAGTGATGCAACTCGCTTTGCTCATTCGCAAGCCACGTTACAACGCTACGCAAACCCAGAAGCCAGACAACAACACGCCGAGTTAATGAAAAAAGCGTGGCAAAGTGATGATGCTCGTCGTTTAAAACAAGCTGAAATTGCTAGACGTATTAATTGCCGCGAGGACATTACTGCTGAAACTGTGCGTCATGCCTTAGATCAAACTGGTTCAATACGCGGTGCTGCGAATTTTTTGCACTGTGACCGTAGTGTTTTTCGTCGTTTTCCTGAGCAACTGGATAGTTTTCGTGGTAACTCTGCGCGTAGAAATCACAAAGTCGCTGCCATTCGTGATGTGGCGGGTGTGCATGATGTGTATTGTTTAACTGTACCAGAAGCGGGCAATTTTGCTTTAGAAGCGGGAGTTTTCGTCTCAAATTGTGGCATTATTGTTAATGTAACGCCTCTTGAACCCGAATGGGAAGGTCATGTTACCCTAGAGTTTTCCAACACCACCACCTTGCCAGCCAAAATTTACGCCAACGAAGGTGTAGCGCAAATGCTATTTTTTGGTGCAGATGAGGTATGTGAAACCTCGTATAAAGACCGAGGCGGAAAGTATCAGGGGCAAACAGGCGTAACACTGCCTAAGGCTTAACCTATCCGTTTTTATATAGGTTGCTATTTCAATGCGTGGGTTGATAAAAATTTATCCTAGAAGTTAGCATGAATTGCCTTTATATTGTATGGCAACGATCTTGAACCTTTGAGAGTATAACTATGAAAAATTTCCAAATCCTGTTGTTAATTGTACTGATTGTGCCGTTTGCAGAAATTTATTTGCTGTTGGAAGTGGGTGGCATTATTGGTGCGTTTCCAACGATTGTGCTGGTGGTGTTTACCGCAGTGTTAGGCACTTGGCTATTGCGGCAACAAGGGTTCGCAACCTTTCGCCGCTTTCAAGAAAGTTTGGCGCGGGGCGAAATACCTGCGTATGAAATGATTGAAGGGCCTTTAATTTTAGTGGGCGGCGCGTTGTTGCTTACGCCTGGCTTTATCACTGATATAGTGGGTCTTGCGTGTTTGATTCCTGCGACCCGCAAGAAAATAGCTCAATATGTCATTGAACATCATCTTATTCAACCTATTGCTGGCTTTAGTCAAGCGACAACAAGCAAAGAGAATATATTGGAAGGTGAGTTTCACCGAGAAGAATAACGGAGTCAAAAAACCTGTTTTTTGACTCCAGTCTTTTTAGCTAGTTGCTTCGGGTGTTTGTTCAGGTGATGCACTGGCTTCATTGGTGTTTTTTTCCAGTCCAGAATACACAGGACACCAACCTGAATAGCCTGTGGCAACTAAAATTAAACCAATCAACAATAACGCAATAGACGCGGTGAAAATAGAAATAAACAATGCTGCCGATCCTGCATAAATGCGATACATTTTCTCTTTGCAGCCTACATTGTGTTCAAACTTAATCATACGTTTATAATCAAAACTCATTTCAAAATCCTCTGGGTATTAGTTAGCAAAATCAGCTTTACGCGTTAGCGTAAAATCTATGGCAATATACACAGCTACAAAAAATGTGCAAGCAATAAGCAATGGATATTCATAAAATTACCGCCCAGTTAAATAACGCCCAACAGTTAGCTGTTACCGCACCGTCGCAATCTATGCTAGTTTTAGCGGGTGCAGGAAGTGGCAAAACGCGGGTATTAGTACACCGTATTGCGTGGCAAATTCAGCATTATCAAGTGTCGCCGCACAGCATTCTAGCGGTGACATTTACCAATAAAGCCGCCAAAGAAATGCGCGGTCGAATCGAGCAATTGCTGGACATATCGACGCAAACTATGTGGATAGGTACGTTTCACGGTATTGCCCACAGATTGCTCAGACGACACGCAGCGCAAGCACTGTTACCAGAGACTTTTCAAGTCATGGATTCTAGCGATCAATTGCGAGTGATTAAACGCTTGCTCAACTCGCTAAACATGGATGATAAAACCTGGCCGCCGCGTGAAATGCAATGGTATATCAATGCCCAAAAAGACGAAGGCATACGCGCTAAGGACATGGAAATACCCGATGACCCAAACGACTACCAACGTCTGCAAGTCTATCTAGCTTATGAAGCCTTATGCCAGCGTTCTGGTTTGGTAGATTTTGCCGAATTATTGCTACGCGCATTCGAATTATTACGCGATAACGAAGAACTACTCGCCCATTATCAACAACGTTTCCGCCAAGTCCATGTCGATGAATTTCAAGACACCAACAGCATTCAATATGCGTGGTTGCGTTTATTAACCAACGGTAAAGATAATTTATTTATTGTCGGAGATGATGACCAATCGATTTACGGCTGGCGTGGTGCGAAAATCGCCAATCTTTTTAGTTTTCAACAACATTATCCCAATCACCAAGTCATTAAACTGGAGCAAAATTACCGTTCCACAGGCACGATTCTCAAAGCTGCCAACCAAGTCATTGCCAAAAACCAAGGACGCATGGTGAAAGAATTATGGACGAACGCAGGCGATGGCGAGCTAATTTCAGTGTATTCCGCATTTAATGAACACGATGAAGCCCATTTTGTCGTTGAACGCATACGCGCTCATGTTGCGGCAGGTGGTCAGCGCAGTGAAACCGCGATTTTATACCGCTCCAATGCCCAATCACGGCAATTTGAAGAGCAATTGGTAGCCAAAGCCATACCGTACCGTGTTTATGGCGGTTTACGCTTTTTTGACCGTGCCGAAATTAAAACCGCGTTAGCCTATTTGCGTTTAGTCGCCCATCGGAATGATGATGCCTCATTTGAACGGGTAATTAACACCCCAACACGCGGTATCGGCTTAAAAACACTGGATGATTTACGCACTATTGCCCGCGATCAAGGGATTTCGCTATGGTTAGCAGCGATTGCACTGATTAATCAACGCAGTTTATCCGCACGCGCCGCCAACGCCTTAATCGCCTTTTTAGACTTAATTAAACAGCTAAGTCAACAAACCGAAGCCTTGGATCTGTACGAAAAAGTGCTGTTAGTCAGCGAGAAAAGCGGTTTGGTGGAATTATACAAAAAAGACAAGCAAGATAAAGGTGAAGAAAAACTGGAAAACTTAGCCGAGTTAGCCAACGCCGCAAAACTGTTTTATTTTGATAATAACAATGAAGAAAACATGAGCGAACTAGAGTCATTTTTAACCCATGCCTCGCTAGAATCGGGCGATCAACAAGGCGATGAAGCCGATGATTGCGTGCAACTAATGACTTTACACACCGCCAAAGGCTTGGAATTTAAAGTGGTCTTTTTGGTCGGTATGGAAGAAGGGCTATTCCCCTCCTCACAATCGGTTGATGATCTGCCACGCTTAGAAGAAGAACGCCGCTTGTGTTATGTCGGCATTACTCGCGCCAGACAACAATTGATTATGACCTACGCCGAATCCAGATGGTTATACGGACGCAAAACTGACCCCAAACCCTCACGATTTTTACGCGACATTCCTGTTGAATTGCTCCACGACATCAGAGCGCGAACTAGCGTTAGCTACCCCATTACCGCTACGCCCCGCCCCGCTGTTATTGCCAATAAACCCAGTTGGGGACACAGCACGCAGTCTACACCACCAAAACCCACCGCTAGCCCTTCAATTGCCAAAGGTCGTTATGCAACAGGGCAAAAAGTCAGTCATGAAAAATTCGGTGTCGGTGTCGTAATCGCCTGTGCAGGAGAAGGCGATAAACAAAGCGTGATGATTAATTTTAAACAGGTAGGCGTTAAGCAATTGATGTTGGCTTATGCGAAGTTGGATGTGTTGTGATCGAGAGTAGTTGCTATAATCTAGCCAACCAACAAAGCCACGCAACTCAATGGAAAATATCACATTAACTATTGGAACTTTAAATTTAGCAATCAATGCAATGCCTGATAATTTCACTGGGTGCAAGTTCTGGAGGTGACGATAAGTTCTTGGCAACAAACGCGACAAGGTGTGCTAAGTTCATAGGATGATGATATGGCACTAACCTGACCTGCAAATCTGCCTATCCCACATTAAAAACGAACATCCCGCTACCCATAGAGCATAAAAAACACCCACCGTGCGAATGCGTTGGGCGTGTTAAAATCCTCCAATCCACACACCGTGGTTTATTTAACGCTAAACTCTAGTAGTATATGGTTAGCCAGTGCGCACAATCAACGAGGATAGACTTATGCTAAAACGCTTACTTGCACCATTGCTTACTCTGCTGTTGTTAGCAGGCGTTGGTGCTGCCATTTATGTCTCTGTTACTGACCAAGCGGGTAATAAAACAGCGGCTAACTCATCATCAAGCCTGCATGAAATTAAAGGCGTTATCGGTTCAGAAAAAGAAGAGTTTTTTCGTGATCCACAAACCATAGCCGCGTTAGCCAAAATTAATTTAAAAGTGACGGTGGAAAAATCTGGTTCACGCGAGATAGCAAACATACCAAATCTTGCCAAACAATATGATTTCGCCTTTCCTGCGGGTGTGTCTGCGGCTGAAAAAATCAAACGCGATCAAAACATAAAAAAATCGGTACAGCCATTTTTCACGCCGATGGTGATTGCTTCGTGGAAACCGATTGCTGAAATTTTGATGGCGAATAATATCGTCAAAAAACGCGGTGATGCCTATTACATCATTGACATGACGGCATTATTTAACCTGATTATTAACGAAAAACGCTGGACGGATTTAAAAGGTAGCGATGCCTATCCTGCCAACAAATCCATTCTAGTTGCTACCAGCAACGTAGCAAAATCAAACAGTGCGGCAATGTATTTAGCTCTCGCAAGCTACATCCTCAACAATAATGCAATCGTCCAAAATGAAGCGCAAATCACGCCGTTAATGCCTAAATTAACCTCCTTATTTGCCCGTCAAGGCTTTATGGAAAACTCCACCGAAATTCCATTTCAAGATTATTTAACAATGGGTATGGGAAAATCCCCGCTAGTGATGATTTATGAAGCGCAATTTTTACGCGAAGTTGCGAAAACTAAAAACAGTGCGATTAGACCTGATATGGTACTGCTCTATCCTGAGCCGACTTTATTCACCAAACACGTTTTTATTCCCTTTAATGCCGATGCTGAAAAACTCGCCGATGCGTTAATGAATGATGAAACCTTACAACAAATTGCCGTTCAACATGGCTTGCGTACTGCTAATGCGGGCGCGTTGGCTAAAAGTACCAGTTTTGTTGCACCACCCGAATTGGTCAATGTGATTGATGCACCCAGCTATGAAATGCTGGAAGCTATGATTAACCAAGTCTCTACCGCTAAATAACGCGCCGCAAACCTGCGAGCAACTGTGTTAAAAATCAAGCTAAATCTGCAAAATTTGGATTCCATTCTGATTGATTTTTAACCATTGAATTCAGTGTTACCAATAGCTTTCTCATGCAGGCGGTGATGGCGACTTTTTCGAGTTTACCGCTGGCAATGAGTCGTTGGTAGAAGGTTTTAATGGGTTTGTTAAAGCGTT
>Ga0194060_10003074_pt1 | contig 11829 bp, 9 predicted proteins | sample SepL225m_MetaG_FD_163427 | JGI IMG/M metagenome (GOLD analysis project Ga0194060, IMG submission 163427) | Anoxic zone freshwater microbial communities from boreal shield lake in IISD Experimental Lakes Area, Ontario, Canada - Sep2016-L222-5m | ecosystem: Environmental > Aquatic > Freshwater >... | reverse complement strand
GGTGATGATTGTACGAGGGTGAAATTTGAGAAAGGAGATGGTCGAAGAATTTTCTGCGTTGGTCAGGAGATCCGCTGACAATGTCGAGAGACTCTGGTGAAAATATAAGACCAGTGAGATGTGCAGTAACTGTGCTTGCGGCTTTTTTTTGATCTTCTATAAAAAATTCTTTTTTTACTCGCTGAGTTTCTTCGTTTAGTTGAAGCGTAATTGCATATTTTTGTGTGTTTTCTAGGTCATCGGGAGTCATGGTAGCTTCTAGTCGTGAAAAGGGTGTTTGTAAACGTGAAGTTTGCTGGCCCCAGGATAATACTTCTTTTTCGCGTTCTGCCCTCCAGGAAGATCCTTCAATAAAGTAGCCGATGGCTTCAATTAGGTTTGATTTTCCCGATCCGTTTGCAGCGATTATGGTGTTGATGCCTGGAGAGAATGTGAAGGTCGTTTTTGAAAAGTTTCGAAAGTTGGTAAGGTGCAAGTTTTTGATCAGCATTGTTTCCCAATCTTGTTTTGCTGTTGAGTGTATTTCGTGGAATAAACGGCTTTAGTTTTATTATTTAATAAAGTGCATGAATTCATGTCTGGTGGCTTCTTTTTTGCGGAATGCTCCCCTCATGCAACTGGTAACAGTTTTGCTGTTTTGTTTTTCTACGCCACGCATCATCATGCAAAGATGTGTAGCTTCGATAACTACTGCGACTCCTTGAGGTTTTAGCGATTTATCAAGTGCGTCGGCTATTTGGGTTGTGAGACGTTCTTGTACTTGTAGTCGGCGTGCGAAAACGTTTACTATTCTCGCTAGTTTGCTGAGTCCAATGATTTTGCCATTTGGAATGTAGGCTATGTGGCATTTTCCAAAGAATGGGAGCATATGATGTTCGCACATGCTGTACATTTCAATGTCTTTCACCATGATCATCTCGTCACTTTCTTCTTCAAAAATGGCGTCGTTAACTACTTCTTCAACCTTTTCATTATAGCCCTGTGTTAAAAATTTAAGGGCTTTTGTAACTCGTTGTGGGGTTTTTAGAAGTCCTTGTCGCTGTGGGTCTTCGCCAAGTTGAAGGAGGACTGCTTCTATTAATTTTTCCATACCAGGAGTACCTTTGCAGTAGAAATTTGGAGAGTGATTATAGAACTGCACACCAGTATTGATTATTTGAGCAGGTTTAGCAACAGTGCTTTTTGTGCGTGAAGGCGATTTTCGGCTTCGTCCCAGACTGCAGATTGTGATCCATCGAGAATTTCATCAGTAATCTCTTCTCCACGATGGGCGGGTAGGCAATGCATAACGATGGCGTCTGGGCGGGCTTTTTTTACAAGTTCATTATTTACTTGAAATGTGTGGAAGATATCAGTGTCCCTTTGTTTTTCTTCACTGTCTCCCATGCTTATCCATGTGTCTGTGTAGAGTACGTTAGCATCAGTGACCGCCTCATGGGGGTTTGTTGTGAACGTTACTTCGGTATTGTATTCCTTGGCAAGATTTGATGCTTGTTGGGCAATGTCTAAGCGTATTGCATACTTTTCCGGAGTGGCGATTCGGATGTTGGCTCCGGCTATCGGAGCGCCAAGTAGGAGAGAATTTGCGACATTATTGCCATCGCCTAGATAGGCTATAGTGATGCCTTGGAGGTGTTTTTTTTTCTCCAATATTGTGAGGAAATCTGCAAGGATCTGGCAGGGATGTTCGCGATCGCTGAGAGCATTAATAATGGGTATTGAGCAGTTTGCTGCGAGAGTTTCTAGCATGGAGTGAGAAAATACTCTTGCTGCAAGGGCATCTAAAAAGCGTTCGATTACTTTTCCTGTGTCGGCAATACTTTCTCCACGTGAAATCTGCATATCTTGTGATGAGAGAATAAGTGCAGAGCCCCCGAGTTGATTAATGCCTACTTCAAAGGAAAGTCTGGTGCGTGTAGAGTGTTTTTCAAATAGTAGCCCTATATTTTTTTGAGCAAGTGCGGCTGGTTGATTGTTTTTCTTTATTTCCTGCGCTAGCAGCAAGATTGCAAAGAGTTGATCCCTATCGCAGTCAGTGATGCTGAGAAAATCTTTTTTCATACTGTTCCTTACATGAAGAAATGTCGTTTTTTCTTGGCTGATGTTTACGCGCTGTGTTCGGGATGGGCTTGGACTATTCTCCCCGCTACTGTTTCTAAAGTTCCATCAACAATGGCGGTAATCTCCTGCCCTATATAGATGCTTCCGTCAGCTACGATTACTTTGCTGCCGTCGTGAAGTATTCCAATGGCTTCGTTGGGGTTTTTGCCTATTTGGAGGAGTTTTACCTGCAGCTTTTGATTTGTAAAATAGACTGGTTTTAATGCATCAGATAATTCGAGTATGTTAAGTACAGGTATCCCTTTTTGTTTTGCAGCTATTTCAATGGAGTGGTCGCAGGTGAGTACCCCGATGCTTCTTCTTTGCGCTATTTCGAATAGTTGTTGGGCGACAGGGAGTTTCGGGTCGGTAGCTTTTTCATCGGTAAAGATGAGAAATGCTGAAAATTCGTTTTTTAGCACTGCGATACATTCGAGAGCTCTTTTACCTCTCTCTTGGTTTTCAACGTTGGCTTCGTCGTTAGCTAGTGTGTAGAGTGCTTGGATAGTTGCGGTGGTTAGTTCGATTTTTCTTTCAAAAAATCCGCTTCGGAGGAGGTTGGTGATTCGCCCATCAAAGAGTGCTGCATCGTCGATGAGAAGGTTGCTTGCATGTTCTTTTTTGAACTCATCTTCTTTTTCTTTGGAAGTAGATAGCCAAGGGAAGAGATCTTTTCTTCGGTTGAGTGTTACGGTTACGGTGATGAAGCAAATGATTATCACCGCAGGGAGGGCTGTAAGGAGACTGAATTGGGCGAATGCACTTAATGCCAGCCCAAAGAGTATGGAAAGTGCTGCTCCTGCCAGTAGTCCTACAAAAAGTGCCAAGAGTAGTTGGAGATCCAAGCTTGCAGCTATAACGAGCAGCGCGGTGAAGACTACGAGTATTATTATGACGAATAGTAACGATTGAATTGCGAACGCTGTGTTTATCTGTGGCATAAGTTGTTTGGTGTATCTATGTTTCTATCAGTAGTATACTGGTTTTCTTTGGAAAATGTGATAGTGAATCATGTACATGTTCACGACATTTACATAGTGATGTTCCGACGCTCCATAGAGCCCATAGTGAAGGGGTTCTCCAACAACCTGAAGTGGGGTTGTCGAAGCTGTCCTCCGTGTAGAGGTTCTAGAGTAGGACTAAAACGCATTGTGTTTTAGGATTTTGTGCCCCAACGGTAGGGAGCAAAATTTTTGTTCCCTACAAAGCTTTATGGGAGTGATAACCCTGTGAGTAGTTACGGTTCTCTGCATTGACAGGGGATTTGATCGATCGTAGTATTAGTAAGTGGAAAATTTATGTTTTCTGTGCCGGGATGGCGGAATGGTATACGCGCAAGGTTAAGGACCTTGTTCTCGAAAGGGATTGGAGGTTCGAGTCCTCTTCCCGGCACCAACTACAACGTTTATTTCTTTGCAAACGCTCTAATGAGCGTTTTTTTTATTTACTAAACGGTTTTCAGGCTTGCTGCTGGAATAGTGAGTTCGTTTGTTAGTTCTTGAGGGGAAGAAATACTATATGTAGCTGAAGGGGTTGAAGGTCCGTTTTTGGAAAGCTCAATGAAGAATGTTGTTCCTTGGTTATCTTTGCTTTCAAACCATAGCTTTCCACCGTGTGATTCGATGATCATTTTTGCTATGTAGAGACCTATTCCTGTTCCGTCAGGGCGTACTTTTTGGGCATTTTCTAGGCGTGTGAAACGCTGGAATAGTTTTCCTTGGTCAGCTTTTGGTATACCAATCCCTGAATCTTTGATACTTATCAGTACGGTGTTGGGTTTTTCTTGTATAGCAACCTGGACTGAACCTTCTAAAGTGTAATTGATAGCATTATCGATAAGGTTGATGATTACTTGAGAAAGCTTGTCTGGGTCCGCTTTTATGAGAAGGGTTTTAGCAGATGGTGGTGCTGTAAATGTGAGCTGTAAATTTTTACCTTCAGCTTTGCTGGAAAGGTCACGAACGATTTTTTCTGTGATATCGATGATTTGGATGTTTTCTGGCATGATAACTAGTTTGCCGTTTTCAATACGTGATGCGTTAAGAAGGTCGTCAACTACTTGTATGAGTCTCATGACGTTTTGGTAGGTTTTTTCAAGAACTTTTTTCTGTTCTGTAGGGGCATCACCATATTCATTGTCGATGAGCATAGATAGAAAACCGCGTATGATGGAAATTGGAGTGCGTAGTTGGTGTGATGCGATGGATACAAATTCTGTTTTTGCCTTATCTAGGGTTTTTAGTTCTTCGTAGGCATTTTCTAGTTGGCGGTTGGCGTCTTTGACGTCTTCGTAGAGTTTGGAGTTGTGCATGACGATGCCGACGTGGTTGGCTAGAGATTGCATCATTTCCAGTTCGTTGGGGTCGATGAGATCGGTTTTTTTGGATAACACAAAGTTGAGAGTGCCGATGATTTCGTCAGGGGTTATGATGGGCATGGAGACTATTGAGTGTGAATGGAGGCTATCTTGCATAGCTAGGGCGATTGCTTCTGGGACTGTTGGGGAAATAATGTCGGAAAGTTTTGTGGTGATAAATGGTTTTCCTTTGAAGAGTGTGACAGCTTCCCCTTTTGGTTCACCTAGTTTTCCAGCAATTGCGAAAGGGTTTTTTGGGAGAAGTTTTAGGGCGGGTTGGATTTCAGGGGTGTTTGTGATGGATTTGAGTGCTACTTTCTGGCCGTCGGCGGTTTTCAGGAGAATGAATGCGGCGGTGGAACCAAGTTTTTGTTTGATATCATCTACGATTTTTTGTGCCGTACTGTTGAAGTCTTGGATTTGGGTGAGTTCGGCGATGATGCTTTGGAGGATTTGGAGATATTTGTTTTTTTCGTTGAGTTCTTGAGTTCTGAGTTGTACTCGTTCTTCGAGGTTTTGGTAGAGAAGTGCGTTGTCTATTGCAACAGCGGCGCTTCGAGAAAGGATTTCGAGAAGGTTGATATCTTGCATTGTGTAGGCATCTTCGGATTTTTTGTCGAGGATCAAAAGAATTCCTAAACATTCACCTTTTGTGATCAGAGGAATTATAAGGGCTATTTGTAAGTTTGTTAGGTCGTCATATAAATGCTCAAGCAATGATGATACTATAGTCCCTTCGTTGATTTTAGTTCCGATTTCTTCAGTAATAAGAATTTCGTTTGAGTGTTCAAAATATTCTGGTAGTTGGTTGCAATGGAGTTTGAAATTATCAGGCAAATCAGGAAAATTTTTCTTAAAAGATTCTATAAGCTGCTGTTCATTTGAGTTGTTTTTCCTGAGGAGAACTACTCCCTTAATCTTCATCACATTAATGATGCTGTCGACAATTTTTTCATCTAGTTGATTTAAAGAAGTGAAGCTAGATAACTCTTTTGTAAGCTCTAGAATTCCATTTTGTATGTCTATGCGACTTCTGAAGAAAATTTTATCAGTAAGTTTTTCGAATGCTTGTTGTAATGGGGCTGCTGTTATTGCAATAACTACAATTGAGCTTAAGTCGAACCACTCTACTGCACCTGTTTTTCCAAATATCAAGCCTTGAATGTAAATTACTAAACAGGCATATACGCCTAAAAAAGTTGCTACTGATAAAAGTGCTACGATGCTTCGCTTAATAATAAATTGAATATCCAGGAATTTGTACCTGACGATTGCGAATATCGTGATTCCAAGAAAAAAGCTGAATGAAAGAGGGCCGAAAAGTGACATATTCCAAGAATCTATAAACAATGGAATAATATTTACTAAAAAAGCTATTGCAGTTGAAATAAATAAACTTCCGCAGACGAGTAAGATTTGTTGCTTGCGATATCCTTTTGATTTTTTGTAGCTAAAATAGAATTTTAAAAAAGCTAGCGTGAGAACAAGTATTACATAAAAGAAAAAGAGGTAGTAAATTGGTCCGACATGAGGGTTTGCTCCATAAGCATCTATTTCGATTGTTTCAATATTTAGCTGAGTAGGGGAGAGTAGCGTTAAAATTAAAGGAGCAATATATACTAAAAGGGTTTGAGCTGTTGTTTTTGATGAGCGCTTTTCTGAAGTAAAAAAAAGTGAAAAGGAGTAGGTAAATCCTATGCACCATGAAGGACCTACAATGCTTAGTCTGGTCCAGAGTAATGCGGTGTTATAGTCTTGACTTCCATCACCTATGTAGAGTGCTAATGCCCAAAAAGCTAGTGAAAAAGCAATGAGGCTGAAGTAAATATTTACCTTTGAAACGGTTTTTCTTAGGGTAACAAGCCCAACAATAATCATTCCGAAAAGTACAGGTAAATACAAAAGTTCACGCATTACTTTGAGCCTTTTTTTGTTTTTTTGTTGTAATTTATCTTGCTATTTTATCATAGATCTGTCATTGAGTAAAGATGTCCCCCGATTACTTCTGCAGGTTCATCGGAACCAAAATTCAGTTGTAATTTTAAATATTGAATGGTTTTCCATTCAAAAGCCATGTCTATTATTAATTTTCCTCCAGCTTTTGAAAAGGGACCTCGGAATAGAGAATAGTCTGCTGCGGTGCTCATACATTCTCTAGCTTTTTTAAGGGCCTCTTTTCTTTGGCCTGCTTGGAGTCCCCAGGATTCTGTAGCATACATTGCTTGAGTATTTACAATTGTTGCCACTGCTATAGTATCGTCGTTGCTATTGTTTTGTATTTTCGTCCCGTTCATCCAGTAAGCATTTTCTATAGGGGTTGTGACTACTAAAAGTATTATTTCATTATTTTTACCTCGAATAATAGTTTTTCTGTATTTGTTGCTGGCTACTGCTTCTTTAAGCTCTTCTTGTGGTGAAGCCAGTGAACATGGGCTTCTGTCATCTAATGAAATCATATTTCTGTACCAGAATGCAGCTACTTCATCCTGTTGTTCTGCTGGTAGAGGACCATCGAATGTCTTTAATCTCCACCCATTTTCAAATGTGTGTGAGGCGCTATCACCCGTAAGATAATCAAGTGTCTGCATTGCATTAATAGGTAATGAAAGGAAAGGTTGAAGCCATGGATGAACGCTCTCTCTTAGTGAAACCAGTGTTTGAGTAACTTGTTGGATGGGATGTTGTTGTAGGTATTCTTCTTGTCTTCTTGCCATGGCAACAGGGGGGATTTGGATAGTGTAAAATCTCTCTTCTCCTATAGGTATTCTGGCTCCTCCATTTAGTAGAACACCTAGAGGTCCGAAGTGTTTTACGACGGGTATATCTTTAGGATGATTAAAGCAGATACGAATTGGAAGGTCTGTGTTAGCTTTTTCTTGTAATTGGCGTTTAAACATTTCTTTTTCTATGGCTGCATTTTCAGTTTCAGATATTGCCCAGAACCCAAGTAGTTGAAAGACTGTTCCATCAAAATTTTGTTCGATTTTTTCTTTATTGATTTCACCTTGTTGATCATATACGCATGGAGGATTACGGTAAGGAAACTTGGCGCTTATCATGTAATCATAGTCATGTGCTGCTTCTAGATTATCTGTTATTAGTCCTAATCCTGTTATTTCACCAAGACCATTTTTTGTTGTAATTTTTTGTATACGTGGATCTCTTAATGCTTGTACTAGCCAGTCTTTACTCCACGGCTTTTGTTGCAACATTTCATTTTGTTGCTGCTGCATCGAAAGGAGGCAATCATCAAGTTCAGCCTCGTTTAGTTCCAGAGTTTTGTGTATTTCGAGATTTGACTGCTCTTTCAGAGCTTCAATGGTATCTAAAGCCTCTTGTCTTTTGTTTGCTCTATCTAAGTCTCTGAGATCTTGAGCTATGCCTACTACTTCAAAAGCAATATTGCCAAACATTACTCCATAGTAAGCAGTACCTAACCCATAAAACGCTTCTAGAGCTGTTTTTCCAAATGAAGGAAGACTTGAAACTCCATTTTCCCACAACCCCTTAACAAAGCCGTTTACTGCACCCAAAGCATACGGGACAACGTCTTCTATGTTCCCTCTAATGCCAGAGACAAGTGTGTCTATTCTCATAGCTTTTTTGGTGGTTTGTCCCAGGCCGTGAAGGAACGTGGCAAGTAAATTATTACTCCATCCCTGATTTTCCAATAATTTTTTTGATGTAAGATAGTGAGCACCTATTGTTACCCCATATCCTATAGTACTAAGTGCTGCAGTTAGATATGGGTGTTCTGCGCATAGTGTTGATTGTGTTGTAACGGCAAAAGCTGCCCAATAAAGAGATAATCCCCAACCATATTTTTCCAATTCTTTGCCTAATGCGTGGCGAATGTGCATCGTTGCAACAGGATTTTGTTTATTTCGATCAATGCGATGTGTAGTTGTAATTTCTTCTAGTCGTTGTTTAAGTGTGTCATTGATTTCTTGTTGTTGTGTTCTTGAAAGTCTAGGTTTTTCGCATTCTTCCTGAATAGCTTTTATTAAGGATACAGCTTTGGTAGCTTCTGTGTTAAATAAACTGCCTAATCTCAAAGATAGTAGGTTGCGAGCTGTTTCTGCTTGTTGAAACAATATTTCCTTCTGAGCTTCTGATAAACTCTCAATATTCGCTGCTGCACGTAGACCTGTTGCTATTCGTGCTTGGTTTTCGTGTTTTATTCTTTCTGCCACAGTTGTTGCTATTGTGTACGCTTCATACACCTTGCTAAGGGATAAAGGGTGGCGAAATGATTCAATAATTCTAGTTCGCAAGGGATTTTTTGGGTTTTGGTTACTAGACAGGATTTGTACTGCTAGTTGAGATAGCAGTTTGTCATGGCTGACTTCAGTTAATACACGTTGATACTGGAGTAGTCTAGGGGTACATTCTGCTCGTGTTACTGCGGCATGTATTTCTATCGACGCCCTTGTATGACGAACGGCCGTGTTGTCCAAAATTCTTACCATATGCTTTTTTCTTTCATTAGGTATGCAAACTTAACATATTCTCTTAAACCTTGTCAATTAACAAATTTTATGTTACGATACAGTTACAAAATAAAACAAACAAATAGCCATGCAAAAACCAAAAGTACTAATAGTGGAAGACAATAAAGACATCGTTGAGATGTATGATGTTAAGTTCACTCGTGAAGGTTTTGATGTGGTCGAGGCTTATGATGGAGAGAGTGGTCTTCAAAAGGCAATTGATGAGCATCCTGATCTTATTCTTCTTGATGTTATGATGCCCAATATGGATGGTTTTGAAGTTTTGCATGCCTTACGTAACAATACTAGCCTGAATGTCCCGATTATCATTCTCTCAAATCTCGGTCAGCAAGAGCAAATAGAGAAAGGGTATCAGCTTGGGGCAACAGCCTATATAGTAAAAGCAAACTATACACCGTCCGAAGTTGTTGATAAAGTTAAGTCGTTCCTTGCAGAAAAGAATCCACCTGCACATTTTCTGGAATTGCAGCCTGATCGATTTGATTACGAGAAATTCATGCAATCAATGCCTGATCCCGTGAAGGCCCGAACATGTGATTCCTGTTGGGGGGAAGTGCTTTTGGAACTTTCCAAACACAATCATTCTCCATTGCAGGCTCGTTTTGTGTGTATCAAATGTGGAAAAGAGTTCGCATAATATTGGTTATTGATCGAGGATTTTGATATGGGTAAGCCTAAGCTGTTACTGATCGAGGACAACAAGGAAATTGTAGAGATGTACCTCTTCAAGTTTAAAAAAGAGGGATTTGAGGTTGTTGTGGGGGAAACAGGGCAGGAAGGTATGGAAAAGGCTGAAAAAGAACATCCTGACTTGATTCTTTTGGATATTTTACTCCCAAATACAGATGGTTATGAAGTGTTAGTGAAGTTGAGAGCCATGGTTGGTGTTAGTGTCCCAATTATTATGTTTTCTAATCTTGGGCAAGAGGATCAGATTAAGAAGGGGTTGAATCTTGGGGCTACGGACTATATTGTGAAGGCAAATTTTACGCCTACAGAGGTTGTTGCAAAGATTAAGAGTTATCTACCGGTAATGCAAGTGTAGACCATTTAAGAGGTATTTTATAAGTTTTTTCTGAGTCATCATTAGTGATGGCTTTTTTTGTGATTATTATTTTACACAGTGAAGGTTTGTTGTTCCGACGTTCCTGTCATCCCTATGAAGGTCTTGATCACACACTCTCTTTCAAGAGAGTGTGTGATCAAGACCTATTGAGCGTGAACTTGGGTATTAATTTCAAAAACGGTATCTATCGTGAGTTGGATATAAAGAATCCAGAAGTGTCATTACTAGCGAGTCTCCGAGCGTGGTAATCCAATCGGGTTTAGTACACCCCAAGGGATTGCCACGTCGCAAAAGCCTTCCTTCGACAAGCTCAGGACAGGCCTCGCAATGACATGTTGCTAGTAAAAGTTATTACGACAAAGTTTTTTACATCGAATTCACGTTTTTCAACGAGGTTGGATACCACGTCTTTACACTGTGACAAGGCATGCTTTGTCACAATTGAAGATAAAAAAAGCCCCGAGCGTGTGCTCGGGGCTTTAAAGAAAGTAAATCTTAGTTTACGGCGTCTTTGAGAGTTTTGCCAGCGGTGAAAGCAGGTGTTTTCTTTGCTGGGATTTTGATTTTAGCACCGGAGCGAGGGTTACGACCTTCGCGAGCAGCACGTTTTCTTACAAGGAAAGTTCCAAAGCCAGTGATCTGTACTTTGTTGCTTGTTTTGAGCTGTTTTGTAACGATGTTGATGAAAGACTGAAGAGCGTCTCCAGCGGCTTTCTTGCTGAGGTTTGCCTGGTCGGCGATTGCGTTGATGAGATCGATTTTTGACATGAGTTTTTGTCTCCTTTTCCCTTTATATGGGTTTTTCCTTGTGGTGATGGGATTTACTCCCAAAACAAGCCCATGATACACAAAAAAAAATGGGGTTGCAAGAGATTTCTTTGATTCTATTGGGGAAATCAAGCTTTTTCCCCTTGTTTTGTCTCTTTTTGTTGGCTTTGTGATGCGGTTTGTTTTGTTAGGTGTAGTGTTGTTAATTTTAGTGAGGAAATTTGTGTATTTTAAGGTGTGAAGAAGCAAATGCAACCCCCTCCAGCTCCCCCTTGCGAAGGGAGAGAGGAAGAAAACTTTGTTTTATTCCCATTCGATGGTGGCGGGGGGTTTGGTGGTGATGTCGTAGACCACGCGGTTGATGCCTCGGACTTCGTTGACGATGCGGGAGGAGATGGTTTCTAGGATTTCGAATGGTACTTTTGCCCACTCTGCTGTCATTCCGTCTTCGGAGGTAATCATACGAAGCGCTAGAAGATTTTGATATGTTCGCTCATCGCCCATGACACCGACGCTTTGTAATGGTGTTAGGACTGCGAATGCTTGCCAGATGCTGTGGTAGAGGTTGTTTTTTCTGAGCTCATCGATAAGAATTGCGTCGGCTTCACGGAGAATGTCCAACTTGTCCTTTGTGATATCTCCGAGCACTCTGACAGCCAAGCCAGGACCTGGAAATGGGTGGCGATCGACAAGTTCTGCTGCAAGTCCAAGTTTCCTGCCGAGCGCACGGACTTCATCTTTGAAGAGCGTGCGAAGTGGTTCTAGTAGCTTTAGTTTCATATTTTCTGGTAAGCCACCAACGTTGTGGTGGGTTTTAATTTTATCGCCGGCTTTTGAGGCGCTGGTTTTGCTTTCTATGACATCAGGATAGAGTGTGCCTTGGGAAAGGAAGGTAACGTTGGGAATGCTTTTAGCTTCTTCTTCAAAGATAGCGACGAATTCGTTACCTATGATCTTTCGTTTTTTCTCGGGATCAATAACTCCTGCTAGTTTTGTTAGAAATCGTTGTTCTGCACTGATGAAGTGGA
>Ga0194060_10003072_pt1 | contig 11830 bp, 11 predicted proteins | sample SepL225m_MetaG_FD_163427 | JGI IMG/M metagenome (GOLD analysis project Ga0194060, IMG submission 163427) | Anoxic zone freshwater microbial communities from boreal shield lake in IISD Experimental Lakes Area, Ontario, Canada - Sep2016-L222-5m | ecosystem: Environmental > Aquatic > Freshwater >... | reverse complement strand
GAATACTTTCTGGGGAGGCTTCCAGTTCAGAGCTTTTTACAACGTGTCAGATTACTGGCAGCGGGGAATCACTCAATCCATTGCAGATGCTTCCATTGCGCAGGCAGGAGCCATTGCTTTCCAGTTTATGACTTGGCTTGATGGCTGGTTGACCGCGAACCCGACGGCAATTTATTTGCCAATCACGTTTACAGCGACGGCTTTGCCTGATAACAATTATGGAGACACTCACATCATAGCCAATGCTATGGCAGGTGCCATTTTCTGTAAACTTGCAGGCGCAGACATTCCGACGTGCCAAAGGGTCGTGGAGAGGCTTTATTTCATGCTCTTGCAGCATCAGCAAAAGAGCACGGATATGGTAGGGGCGTTTTCACCTGATCCGGCAACTTATACCTTCTATGGCTATTGGGCTGGTGAGATTATGAACGCTTTGTCGTTGCTGAAAATGTATTACCCGACTGTCTTTGCCACTTGGAGACCTTAAAGGCCTGTTTCTGACGTTTTCCTATAAATCAGCAAAATGTTAAAACATGATACGAATATTTCAAGGAAACACTATTGGGCCATATATTATCACGGTCAGAGATAAGGTAACAAAACTTCCCGTCAACTTGACGGGAGTTACCATTTTTTACACGGTGAAGGGGGCTAAAGATATCCTTACTACGGATGAAGGGGCTTATTTGACCGGCAGCATAACGTCTCACTCTGACCAAGTACTTTATAAGGGGAAAACTACGCTTCCCCTGATAACAGAAGACCTCACTGAAAACATTCCAGTGGGTCAACACGAGTTCGACTTCAAGTTTGTAAAGGCCGGTGAATACGTATTAAATACTTTTTCCATTCCATTTTCGGTGTTGAAACCAAACACCCGCAGGAAGGTGGTATGAGTGATATAATCTTTGAATTTCCAGATCCGGTATCTGAAGGACAACCGATAATCATCGAAACGGCTGAACTTCCTGAAGTACTGATAGAGATGCCCCAGCATGAAGATGTTGAGATTGTATTTGAGTTTCCACAGGAGGTGGCATATTCCAGTTCAGGGCTTACGGTGTCCACAGTGGATGTCGTGGCGGACGTTGAGCTGGATCCATACAGAGTTGTTGCAAACACCGGTGCGGGGCTTGTCTATGCCGATAAAAATACGCAATGGGAAAATGTAATAGGCTTGACTTTGGCCGGAACAGTATCGGGTCAAATGGCAAGAGTTCAATCTTATGGCATTATCGGACAGCCAACCGTGTGGACTTTCGTTCCTGGGACGGTATACTTGGGCAACAACGGAACAGTGACTCAAACCATACCAACAACCGGAGCTTTAGTGGTGATTGGCATGGTAACAAGTGCCACTCATTTTTTAATACGAATAGAACAACCAATAATCTTATAAAGGAGAATAGATATGGCAGGACAACAATTTCTCTCTATCGTCAATGGGGTTAAAACAGTAATTACGTCTACTCAGGTCGGTGGTGGGGCGTATGTTGGCAAACTCCTTTCCCTGAACTCCAGTGGATTTGTGGATGCCACGGCTATGCCTGCACTCACAGGGGCGATTACAACCACAGCCGGTACAGTTGCAACGACACTTGCGGCAAAGGCTGTCGCTCTTTCAAATATGGCGGACGTTGCGACTGGCACGGTATTCTACCGTGCTTCAGCCGGAACAGGGGCTCCAGAAGTGACGGCCATCGGAACACTGGCAACGGATATGGGTCTGACAACTTCGGCAAACGTGGCGGGGAATCTTACCTCAGACTCAAAATGGGCTTCGATCAAAGGCATGGTTGACTACGTCGGCACAATGGTTGCCGGTCTGCTTGACCTTCGGGGTAACTTCAGTGCATCAGGCAACGCTTGGCCAACTTCAGCAGCCGGGGGCTCTGGTGTAGCGGGGGCCATTCTAAAGGGTGACTCGTGGCTTATCAGTGTTGCCGGTACTCTTGGAGCGTTTGCAGTCACGGCAGGTGATATGATTTATGCAAAGGTGGATACTCCTGGCTCCACTGACGCGAACTGGGCCATCATCCAGAACAACCTCACGTATACTCCTGAAGATGCAGCCAATAAAGTAACCTCAATATCCGGCTCTTCGACCGACGTGCAATACCCTTCGGCCAAATTGGTTTATGACCAGTTGGCAGGGAAAGTGACAAAGGATGCGAACAACAACGCATCTGCTAACAACTTCCTTGAGGGTTACACAAATCAGGACGCAAACAACGGCTCACATCTTGGGAAGACCATCACACTGACCGTGGCTTCCTCTTATTACCAGGCATTCTATGACAGCGCAACGGGCGGAGCAATGACCACTGGTATGACTCTTATCATGCCTGTAGCGAACACACTGGTCGCAGGTCAGTCATGGGAAGTGTTTAATAACACCCCCCAAGCCCTCACCGTTCAGTCTTCTGGGCTTAATCAAATTGGATATACCGTTCCTTCGTGGACAAAGGCGATTGTCAACTGTGTACTGGCCTCTGGCACAACCGCAGCTTCATGGAATCTGTACTTCACTGGCCAAACAGCCGTGACGGGTACGGGAGCGGGAGTATTGGCAACTGGAGCCACTATCAATGGAGGTGCCATTGTCAACGGGGTTACTCTGGCCGCACTCACAGACGGTTTTTCAGCCGCAGGCGGAACGACTCCAAGGACTCTGACAGTGAATACAGGAGCTGTGACTTTAACTGGTAACTCAGGTGGTTCAACCCTGACTCTCGGATCGGGTGCTTCCAGTGTCTCTGGATCGAACACCGGAGACAACGCCCAAAACACTTCGATTGCAGCCACTCTGCTTGATGCCCTCGCTGTCGCGGGAACTACCAACACGGATCGTGATGCGAACACGACAAATCACGGGTTGCTTCTGAAGGCCGTGGCTCCAGCGTCAACCATGATTAATGTCGTGGGCATTGGCAACGGTGCGACCGTATATTCTCTCAAGGCTCTGTATGACGCAACAACTCCTTCAAATGCAGGCACAGCCGCAGCCGGTACAGCACTCACAGCCGCGAGGATTGATCACGTTCACAATGCTCAAACCACAGTTTCAGGCAATGCAGGATCAGTGACGAATGCGACTTTTACAACAGCTCTGACCGTTAATACCGGAACTCTGACGTTGACCGCAGCCGCAGCCAACAGTTCAGTTCTGACTATTGGCGCAGGCGCAGTTTCGGTTTCTGGTACAAACACGGGTGACACCACAGCCGTCACTTCGGCGAACTTCGTGGCGAATGTAACGTCAGATACGCTTTATCCCTCTGTCAAAGCAACCAACGATGCGATTGTCACCGCAGTGGGAGCGATCACAGGGGCTCCAACAAAGACGATGGTGACATCAGAGAATCTGGTCGCAGGTGACTTTGTGAACATTTATAGCAATGGCGGAGTTCTCACGGCAAGGAAGGCGAATGCGACTGACAACACGAAACCGTGCGATGGGTTCGTGAAGGCGGCCTCAACTTCTCCTGCAAACTGCACAGTCTACTTCTCCGGCTTGAACCCGAATGTTTCTGGTTTGACAATTGGAGTTTATTATGTACTTTCAACCACGGGTGGTGCTTTACTGGCTCTGGCCTCGGCTCCGGCTACAGCGGGGAACATTTATCAGCCAATTGGCAAAGCCACAGCGACAACAGAAATTGTCGTATACATTGAAGAACCAATAATATACGCTTAAATTATGGCAAATAAGTTTTTCGCGATAGTCAATGGTGCCAAATCACTTGTGTCCATAAGCACGGGTGATTTATCCTTGACGACCGACAAGAAGTTCGTAACTGACGCTCACCTGACCATCCTGGGCAACACGTCCGGCACGAACACTGGTGATAATGCTGCCAACTCACTATACTCGGGTTTAGTCACTAATGCCACTCACACGGGTGATGTAACTGGAGCAACAGGTTTGACCATCGCTGCTAAGGCTGTGACTTTAGCCAAGATGGACGACATGGCTACAGCCTCACTGATCTACAGGAAGTCAGCGGGCGCGGGCGCTCCTGAGGTCAACTCATTAGCTACACTGAAGACTGATCTCGGTCTAAGTGGAACTAATAGTGGCGATAACGTCATCAATAACGCACTCCAAGCCGCAGTTCCATGGTCAGTCAGCTATGACTCACCTGAGGCCATTATCTACTCCATGTGTGTTTACAATGGTAAGCTATATGCTGGCTCAGGTAATTCAGGTATAGTTTACGTTTTTGATGGTACTACTTGGTCAACAAGCTATGACTCACCTGAGCCCTATATCTTCTCCATGTGTGTTTACAATGGTAAGCTATATGCTGGCTCAGGTAATTCAGGTATAGTTTACGTCTTCGATGGTACTACTTGGTCAACAAGCTATGATTCACCTGAGGCCATTATCTACTCCATGTGTGTTTACAATGGTAAGCTATATGCTGGCTCATATAGTTCAGGTATAGTTTACGTCTTCGATGGTACTACTTGGTCAACAAGCTATGACTCACCTGAGGTCTATATCTTATCCATGTGTGTTTACAATGGTAAGCTATATGCTGGCTCAGGTAATTCAGGTATAGTTTACGTCTTCGATGGTACTACTTGGTCAACAAGCTATGATTCACCTGAGGTCTATATCTTCTCCATGTGTGTTTACAATGGTAAGCTATATGCTGGCTCATATAGTTCAGGTATAGTTTACGTCTTCGATGGTACTACTTGGTCAGTCAGCTATGACTCATCTGAGGCCATTATCTACTCCCTGTGTGTTTACAATGGTAAGCTATATGCTGGCTCAGGTAATTCAGGTATAGTTTACGTCTTCGATGGTACTACTTGGTCAACAAGCTATGACTCCCCTGAGATCTATATCTACTCCCTGTGTGTTTACAATGGTAAGCTATATGCTGGCTCAGGTAATTCAGGTATAGTTTACGTTTTTGGAGAACTCTGTCAGGCAATCCCACCTGATATGCTGTCGTCCTCAAGTATCTCGCTCGGGCTGAATCCATCATTGTCAGGTAGTTCTTCTGGCACGAACACGGGCGATAATGCTGCCAACTCATCAAGCCTTCCCATAGCTGGTGGAACGATGACAGGAGGAATAACTAACTCAACTTCAGTAAATCCTCTCACCACACTTGCTGAGTCTTGGGTTGGGCCGAGTTCAACTACAGGTGTTTACTTTAAAGGTGGTAACGTCGGCATCGGGACGACGAATCCTACAAGTGCTTTGTATATAAATGTGGCTGATACCGCTCCTCTAAATAATAGGCAGTTAACCATTTCTGGGTCAGGGGCACAGGGAATTACTTTGGACACCACTGATGCTCTTGCTGGAGCATCGCAAGCATATCTAAATTATCATACCGCATCTGGTTATGCGTTGACTGGCTTAACGGCAGTGAGTGGCAGAATGTTAACCACTTCGGTAGCTGGAGAATTTATATTTAACAATCGTGTAGGGCCAATAGTATTTTCTGCTGACTCAGCTTATACGAGAAAGGATTTGTATATAGCAACTACAGGCAACGTCGGCATCGGGACGACGAGTCCAACTAACATTTTATCAATAGGTAGTGGTGCGGCAAGAAAATTCTGGATTGAAAGTAGTGCCACTGATGTCGTGGGACGAGCATTAACTGTAGCAGGAGGAAGTACTTTAGCAGGGACAGCAGTAGATAATGTCGCAGGAGGTAATCTTATTCTCTCATCTGGTGCAGGAACAGGAACGGCAGCAAGTTCAATCTCTTTCTTAACAGGAACGACTACCACTACAGGTAAAACACTTCAAACTATTTCGGAAAAGATGACGATATTAGGAAACGGCAATGTCGGCATTGGGACGACGAATCCGACAGCTAAACTTCACCTCCCTGCTGGAACTGCTACAGCCTCAACCGCTCCTATTAAGCTCACAGCGGGTGTCCTGAATACAGTTGCTGAAGCTGGGACAATTGAGTTTGACGGAACAGATTTTTACATAACCTATTAATTTCATGCTATGGAAACAGTGATTACAAAAGTTGATGACTACACGATTCATGTCGTCACAGAATCAGGTGAAGCAGATTTATCTATTGATTTTCTGACAGAGCAAAGGGGAAAAATTGAAGGCCAGAAACTGGAACAGAACGAGGCACGATTATCAGAAATGGCTGCTATTGAATCAAAACGGGTAGCAGACAACTCTCAAAGGGATGTGGAAATAGCGGATGTTGTTTTCTATCTCAGCGAAATCGAAAGACTCAGTCAACCAGTAGTTGAACCGGAGGTCATATAATGGCACGATACAAAATAATCTCAACCAGGGATCTAACTGTCACATCTGGGGCTTCGATATCTGGCACAAATAGCGGAGATAACGCTGCTAATTCAACGTACTCCAACGTAAACAACACCAGTGATGCGGATAAGCCGGTATCCACGGCTCAACAGACAGAGATCAGCAAGGCACACATAGACCACCAGATGAACGGGTTCATGGGAACTCCAGAAACGAAGCTGGTTTTCGATGGAACTAACTTGTTTACCCTGACTGCGCTCTCCACTACTTGGTCATATTGGAGGGCTGGAATAAAGTACACGATCACTGGAAATAAAACTGCCACACTTCCAGGATCTCCTGTAGCTACTGGCAGATATTACATCCACATCGATGGAGTTGACGGAACTCTTACTGTAGGGACTGTGAACGTTGGTTGGACGCTCAATGACACGAAAGTGACAGTGGCTATGATCTTCTTCAATAATGCTCTTACTCCGAAGTTCATCATGCTGGATGAACGTCACACGTGCTTTATAAATCAGCGTGATCACATGATGGAGCATTATACGAGAGGAACTGTGTATTCAGGCGGAGGACTTCTGTCCGGCTATACTCCCGCTACAGCTACGGATGCCGGTAACACTTTTGGAATATCAGCCGCGAACATATTCGATGAAGACCTTTATCACACTTTATCGGCATTGACCGACGGTAATGGTTCGGGTACTCCATACAGAATCCTGTATCGAACTTCCACTTCTGCATGGGCGTGGAAGGATTCTTCCGTTCCACTTTCGTACACGACTACTGGATACATCGAATACGATACGGCTTCGGGTTTGGTCGCTTCTGCGAATAATCGGTTTGTCAATTACTACCTCTGTTTCACAAACGCTTTCGCAAGTAACGAATCAACTCAAGGTACTTCTACTGACGCATTCAGGTTTGTACTAATCCCTGGAAGAACAGCCTTTACGAGTGCAAATCTGGCATACGCTGAGCTATTCAGTTCGTTCGATTTTTCGACTGCCACTGGTTTCCCGTTTGACGAGTTGACAGCCGTATGGCAGATAACCTACGACACTTCCGGTATATCAACAACTCCGAAAGGTCGTTGCGTGATAAACAGAGTTGCGAGAGTATCTTCAAACGTCATTACTAATTCAGTCTCCAGTTCTGCATCACATGAAGGACTCACAGGCTTGCAGGGTGGTACGACTGGAGAACACCTCCATGCGACAGCCGCTGAATATGCTGTCCTTCAGGCGACTTCAGGTACGAACACTGGTGATAATGCTGCCAACTCACTATACTCGGGTTTAGTCACTAATGCCACTCATACGGGCGACGTAACTGGTTCGGGGACTTTGACCATTGGATCTGGTAAAGTGACTATGGAGATGATGGCGAACGTACCGGAGCATACTTTACTTTATCGTTCAGCGTCTGGAGATGGTGTTCCTGAAATGGCCTCCCTCGCTACAGTGTTTGGAGCCGCAGGATTTACAGGTCACAGCTCTGGGAACAATACGGGTGATCAACTGCTCACGTTCATTGGTCATGCCACGACCACGAACTACTTCAAAATTGCTGAGTGGACTCTGACCGGAGCCTATGGCACATTCTCCGCTCATTTCTCGGTGATGACCACCTCCAAACCTGCACTATTTGAAATCTTTGTTCTTGCTGCTCTACAGGAGGATGGAGCTACATTCTACGAGCCTGTACTCAAGCTGAAGGACGTGTTTGGTAATATAGGGAACTCATCTTTCTGGTTGATGGTGAACAATGCCACACTGAAGGCGACTCTCTATTTCAAGGATACAACTACCTATGAACCTCACTATATCACACGTATCGACTCAATCCTGAACGCTACGACTGTGATTTACAGCAACACGGATACAGGATCGGGCACGGGCGCGACCGGAACTTATGCTTTTGCCGCTTCAGTAAACTAAACTATGCACTTATGGAATTTACACAAATCAATCCCGAAACAATCTGGTCAATTGGTATCACACTTGCAGTGAGTTTTGCAGCTCATAAAGTTTCCATTGGCCAAATTATGGCCAAGACTGGAGAGGCTCTCACGCACGCGGGGGACTATCTGGCCAATTCAAATCCAGAAGATTTAAAGGCCATGTTTGTAGACGCTGAAGACGTATTTCAGCTCACAAAACACTTGGAAGTCTCGGCAAAATACAATGGAATTTCGAGGTATTCAAAGGAGACCGACAAGGCGCAGGAATCATAAATAAGGCACTTTGCTTGATTGAGGGTGCCTGGCGTTTTCCATTCTGATAAATGGAATCACGATAACCCTAAACCAAAATTCGATGTGTGAGTTACTCAAAAAAATTGAGGCCATAGCCGATCCAAAGGAAGACAGAATTTTACTTTTGATAGGGCAATTGGTGGATGACAGATTTCGGAGCATATCGAAAAGACTTGACAAGGTGGATACGGAGATTGCGGGACTGACCTCCTTTGTTATCGGGCATCAATCTTGCCCTGTGATTGGAAATGAGGAAAATGCCCGTATTCTGCTCCTTTTTGCCAAGTACCCAAAAGTATCTATGGCCCTCTTTCTGGGATTCGTGGCTCTGGCTTTTACCTCGTTTGGGGCAAATCTTCAGAAAATCCTGCCTTTATTCCAATAACCAAAACCCAAGTAAAACTATGAGATTCTTCAGGCGATTTTTCTTACTCTTGCTTCTGGCCTTCACGGGATGTGCTACGGCGCAAGTGGTTCTGCCAACGAAAACCTTCGATGACAAGTATGCTTCGGCCAATGCCACTCTTACGGCTATCAACAAGGCCACTACCGCAGCCTATAACCAAAAGGCGATATCGGCAGAGACCGGAAGGGCCATATTATTGAGAAGTAAAGCGGCGGGCAAGACCATTGATTATGCTTATTCACTGAAAACTGTCAACCTTGGATCCGCGCTCAACCAACTGACGGAGGCTAACAAAGAGCTTGGAGCGTTGAAAATCCTGCTCGCAACCTTTGGAGTAACAATATAATGAGTATTCTGGCAATTTTAGAGCTTATTGCAGCTCTGGGGGCAACCATCAAAGATATCACCGCAACGATGAACCAAATTATCGCAGTGGTGCAGAGGGCGCAGGCTGAAGGCCGCGAGCTTAATGCTGAGGAGGTTGCTTTGATTCAAGGTATTCGGAAAGCCAGTGAGGACGAGCTGGAAACTGCACTCAAAGCATAACCCGAAACCATGATTGACTTGATCAAATTGGTACAAACGTACCTACATAGCTATAGCCTCTACAACGGGGCTATAGACGGTCTTCTGGGCCCAAATACGATGGCGGGAGTGAACTCAGAAAAAATGAAAACCCTTGTAAAGTTTCCTACCACACTCAGTGACGTGCAGAAAGTTGTGCTCCTGGCACAGTACGTCCTGAAGGTGAACGGACTCTACGACCGCGCTCTGGATGGATTTTACGGGCCAGTGACTCAGTTCGCGGTGGACAACTACTGGACAAACTCAAGGAATAGTGGAGACTGGAGAGACAAGATACATCCACAGACCAAACCGAGCAAAAACTCTTGGCCAAGGAATATACCTGGGGAGTTGAAGGCTTTTTATGGGGAGATGGGTAAAAATCTTGTCACCGTTGATCTTCCCTACCATTTCATCTATGAAGATGGGATGAAAGCCGTCTCCAAAATATCCTGCCACAAGCTTGTAGCACCGTCGCTGGAGCGAGTTCTTTCCTCAGTGCTCAAGGTGTACGGTATGAAAGAAATAGAGCGGCTCCAGATTGATTTGTACGCAGGCTGTCTGTCAAGCCCACCTCGGCTTATGAGGGGCGGCACACAATATTCAACCCATAGCTGGGGAATATCCCTGGACTTCATGAGTGCCAAGAATCAGCTCCGCTGGAAAGAGGGTCAAGCGACTTTGGCTCGGCCAGAGTATGTTCCATTTTGGGAATGCTGGGAGCTTGAGGGATGGACAAGCCTGGGACGGAGGTACAATTACGATTGGATGCACGTACAATGCACAAGTTCATAGATATTCATTGCAAATTTAAAAACGGACACAATCATTATGGCAAATTACGATATCGTTACTTCAAAAATGGGAGGGAATGACCTTTCTTGGAGGTCTCTAACCATGACCGTGCTGGATGCACAGGTCATTGCTTCTGGAGCAACTTTCACCACTGACGCGCTCTTCATTATTGACGGTGGGTTTGAATCCCTCCAAACAGTTATTGTCGGAGCAACCGGACTCATCACCATTGACTACGTTTGCGACAACAGTAACAACGATGCCAACTTTGCAACCCCCTTCGCAGAAGGAGTTTCCATTGGCGGCCTTGTGGCCACGAGAGGGCCTGGAGTGGCTTTTGATGTCATTTCGATGGCCCCCTCACAACGAAAAAAATTCATTTTCACCAACACTGGTGCCGGTTCTGCCACAGTATCGGTCTACCTAAACTTGGTTCTGAAAGATGAATAAGTACCACTCACCTCATAGGCACGGACTCCACGGTCTCCGGCACGGACTCCGTAACCGCAGGCATGGCCTTTTGCATCTTTTTGTGGGTGCCGAATATGATATTTCAAATTTTGTAACGTCGGACGGATTCATGGTTGAGTTCACGGACGGATTCATTTTAAACGGAGCAGAGTAAAATGCCAACTCCAATTTTTTACAGTGCCTATGCCAGTACGCAGTTTGACGGTGCCATTGCCAAAGCTCTGGTTGCTGAAGCTGCCTCAAACAAAGTTGTAAGCCTGTCCGCTCTATCGTCAGATGTGCAGTACCCTTCCGCAAAAGTGGTTTATGACCAGTTGACTCTAAAAATGACGGGCAACACGGCCATTACGGCAGGCACGGGGAAAACGAAAGTTAGTTATGATGCCAAGGGCCTGGTCACAGCCGGTTCAGATGCCACAACTGCTGATATTGCGGACGGACTGAATAAACGCTACGTTACGGACGCGCACCTAACGCTTTTGGGAAATACGTCTGGCACCAATAGTGGTGACAATGCAGTCAACTCAAATTATTCTGGGCTGGTCACGAACGCAACCCATACCGGTGAAGTCACGGGTTCGGGGGCTCTAACTATTGCGGCCAAAGCCGTGACTCTGGCAAAGATGGCAGATATCGACTCCGGCACATTACTGTACCGAAAATCAGCCGGTGCGGGTGCCCCAGAGACTCAGGCCATAGGCACGGTGAAAACAGATCTCGGACTATCTGGAACGAACTCAGGAGATAACGCCGCAAACCTTTCGAGTGTGGCCAAGGGCGGTGACACCATGACGGGGCCTTTGGTTTTAATGGCTTCCACTCTCACTCAATCGCCGCTGCATATCACTCAGGGTGTCAGGCCAACGAGTACGTTAGATGGCGATATATGGTCAGAGGCTCGTGGCGTGTTCTTTCAGAACAATGCCCATATCCACCAGATGGACGCAGACACCAATTCCGTCGGTATGCTGTCCAAAGTGGCCGTAACGTCAAACGGGAATGGCACCGTCAATGTCGGTTCTGCCGACTGCTTTTTGTATTCTGTCTCTGGGTGGGATGGGGA
>Ga0194060_10003071_pt1 | contig 11833 bp, 10 predicted proteins | sample SepL225m_MetaG_FD_163427 | JGI IMG/M metagenome (GOLD analysis project Ga0194060, IMG submission 163427) | Anoxic zone freshwater microbial communities from boreal shield lake in IISD Experimental Lakes Area, Ontario, Canada - Sep2016-L222-5m | ecosystem: Environmental > Aquatic > Freshwater >... | reverse complement strand
CGACCGGCCGAATTCAAGCTGGACCCTATATCTCATCGATGCCGGCGGGAATCAGATCAAGCCCCTGGATATAAGAAAAATCGACAAGATCACCCCGGTTGTGGAAGCGTTCTTTCCCTACATCAACAAATACTACGGCAATTGTTATAGTGTGAAATTTGCGCCGGTTGCGGTTGTCGGCAAAACCGGGGCTGACGTCATGCAGCCGATGAAGCTGGTGTTCACGAGCGTCCTCGGAAAAGCCGAACTCTCCTGGCCCTAACTCCGCGCGAGTGTTAGATATCCAGTTTGGACAGGAGGCCCTTGTGCCTTCTGTACCAAATATCGGGTATGATCCGGTATAAGGCGCGTGACAGGGGGCCGATGTACTCTTTTTTCCGTTTGTCGAACTGACAGGCCTGGATGACCTGTTCCTTGATTGCCTTTCTGTTCACGCCTTCGTTGAATATTTTATAGGCGCAATGGAAAAGGGGGCTGTACATGTTTTTCTTTTCCAGATACCGGTGAACGTTTTTGATGGTGCTCGGTCCTTCCGGCGTACCATCGATCAGGCCCCGCACCTTGATATCGGTTTCAATGGGATTGCCGCTGAATAACTCATAGAATAGTTTCCCATACCGATAATTTTTGCTGGCCTCGGAGGAAACGGTAACATACATGTCCCCCACGCCGGCCTGGCTGTGAAAGGCCTGGAAACTGCCGCCCAGCAACATGGAAAGCGATCGTATCTCCACGCCTGATCGGGCAAAAATGGTGCCCGGAATAGAATCGCCCAATTCCAGGCAATCCGTCAGGCCTTTGATGTTGGCGACCATGTTCTTCAAGGAGCCGCAGGCCTCGATACCGACAATGTCGAAATTATAGTAGGAATACAATTCCCGGCGGTTGAATCTGGTCAATTCCTGGATAATCAGTTTGGAGATGCCTTTCCGTCCGGCAACCGTGACGCAAACCGGGTTTCCCAAAGCGATATCCATGTCGAAAAAGGGGCCGCCAACGCACACCACCTCGTATTTATAGGAAAGATTAGACATATAGTTGTTGATCAGCTGGGAAGGGGTAATCAATTCTTTCGTGATTTCGTCGGAAATCAACCCTTTCATGGGAGAGATGATGCAGGTATCGCCGCTTTTTTTCTCTATCAGCGGTTTAAGATAATTAAGCAGTTCCGGCAGCCTGTCCATTGTCACGGCCAGGAAGATAAAATCGTTATCTTCGATAGCCCGTTCCAGGTCATTGGTGGCAAATACCCGCGTTGACAGCCGGGGGACATTATCCATGCCCCCGAGCTTGGTAGCCATGTCGTGAGTCAGGTGCTTGGGATTTAAGTGCTCCTTATTGATCTCCCGGCAGATTTCCGTATTGTGATAATACAAGGTTACCCGTTTATTATCTCTGCCGAACTTGTACGCAAAGGAAGTGCCCAACCTGCCTGGTCCAATGATCGCTATCCTGCTGCTGTCCAAATTGGTCAAATTCATCTGCTGAGAAAACCCCCCTGCTTTGATAGGGCAAATGTGTGGCGCAGTATAGGCAAGGGAACGGGGCCTGTCAAGGATAAAGCGGCTGCATTCAATGATTTCGAATAGATAACTAATTGCAGCTTGACATCAAACGGGTAATTATGAGACAAGACAAAGAATTATTTCATGAGATCGTATACTCATCATGTGTTATGAAACGTGGTTTTTTCCCTGCTGAACAGGAGAAAGAGGAGCCCTTATGCGTGTCCTGATGTTTGGATGGGAATTCCCGCCCGCCATAAGCGGCGGTTTGGGCACTGCCTGTTCCGGAATCACCCGGGGGTTAGGGGAGCTTGGCCAGGACATCATCTTCGTTCTTCCCCGGATCCAGAATCAACTAAACGATCACCGCTTGAAGTTCCTTTCGGCGGAGGAAGGTGTTTTTTCCGACTGGGAAGAGGCGGAATCCTTCGGCGTCTTAGGAAACCGTTTGCAAATACGGGTCGTAGACTCCGCCCTCCGGCCCTATATGAATGAAAACCAGTATCAGTCCCTGCTCACCAAAGCCGGTTCCAGCGGCGCTGCACATTTTGCCATGTCCGGCACGTACGGTCCCAACCTGCTTGCGGAAATCTGGCGTTACGGCAAAGTGGCGGAAGAGATAGCTCAGAAGGAACAATTCGACATCATTCATGGCCATGACTGGACGTCCGTTTTGGCCTGTGTCCGCGCCCGGAGGGTAAGCGGCAAACCCTATGTGTATCATGCCCATGCCCTTGAATTTGACCGCAGTGGCGAGGATGTCAATCCTATTGTGTATGATATGGAGAAATACGGCATGGAGGCGGCGGATCAGGTGATTGCCGTAAGCCACTATACAAAGGAAACTATTATCCGCCGGTACGGCCTGAGACCGGAAAAGATCACCGTAGTGCACAACGCCGTTTCCCGCAGCGAAAGCGAGGTGCGCGTCAGAACCCCGAAAAAAGACAGTGAGAAGCTGGTTCTTTTCCTGGGCCGCATTACCTTTCAAAAAGGGCCGGACTACTTTGTAGAGGCCGCCTCCCTGGTGCTGCAACGCATGCCCGGGGTCAAGTTCGTGATGGCCGGGGCCGGCGATATGATGCCGCAGATGATCGAAAAGGTGGCCGGGTTGCAGATGGGCTCCCATTTCCACTTTACCGGCTTTCTGCAAGGCCCGGACGTGGAGCGGATCTTTGCTCTGAGCGACCTCTATGTCATGCCCAGCGTTTCCGAACCCTTCGGCATCTCGCCGCTGGAGGCAATGCTCTACGACGTGCCGGTCATCATTTCCAAGCAGTCGGGGGTGGCGGAAATTCTGCATCATGCCCTGAAGGTTGATTTCTGGGATGTCAGGGAACTGGCCGATAAAATGATTGCCCTCTTACGGCATCCCGCCCTCGTCGATGAGATGAGCGCCGGCGCTCGCGCAGAGCTGAAGCATATCAAGTGGGAGCGGGCAGCCGAAAAGATCATCGCTGTTTATCAGCAGGCGCTGAACTAACTGTTCGACACAGTAACGAATAGCGTAAATTGCGATTAGCTGCCGGGGGGGAGGACGGTGTACGGGTGGTGTGCGGGCACTTTCATCAAGACGACAGCGTAGATACAGATTCGTCCATGATGCGATAGTTGAGCGGATCAAGCGACATAGTCTTTTCACGCAGCATGCTGGACAGGTCTCCCGCCAGCATCGGACGGGCATAGTAATAACCCTGAGCCTCATCACACAGGTGCTTACGAAGCAGAGTCTGCTGTTCTACACATTCAATCCCTTCAACGACAGTATCAAGGTTCAGACTGTGGGCCATGGCGAGTATGGCTGAGAGAATCTGGGCATCCTCCTCGGATTCATGCGCATTCATAACAAATGAACGGTCCACCTTAAGGGTGTTGACCGGCAGAGTGCGCAGATGACTGAGTGATGAATAACCGGTGCCGAAATCATCAATGCTGATATGTACACCCATTTGCTGCAGTTGTTTTAGTGTCTCGATTGCCTGGTTTATATCGTCCATCAGGGCGCTTTCGGTGATCTCCAGTTCAAGGGCTTGGACACACAGACCAGTTTCACTAAGGGCAGATTTAACCAGTTCCGCGATGTTCTGACGCCGGAACTGCAGAGGTGATACATTGACCGAAACCCGGGGGACAAGGATGCCTTCACGATGCCAACGCTGCATCTGTCGACAGGACTCCCGCAGCACCCATTCGCCAATCTCCATGATGAGCCCGGTTTCCTCAGCTAACGGAATAAAGGTGAGTGGTGGAATCAACCCACGATCGGGATGCTTCCATCGCACCAGCGCCTCGACACTGCACAAATTACCATTGAGCAGGTTGACCCGGGGCTGGTAGTTCAGGATAAATTCATTGTTTTCGAGTGCCCGACGCATATCCCCTTGCAGTGCCAGTCGCTCTGATGCTTTGGAGTACAGGGACTTCGTGAAGATTTCAATAAGATTCTTGCCCTTTTGCTTGGCCAGATACATCGCCGAGTCGGCACTTTTCAACAGTATTTCGTTACTGTTGCCATGTTCGGGAAAAAGTGCAATGCCGATACTGGCTGAAACGAACAGCTGCTTGTCCTCGAGAAGGTAGACATCCAGCAGACTCCTTAAATGCTTACGGGCCACCTGCAGGGCATTGTCCGAAGATTTTACATCCTGCAAAAAGACCGTAAACTCGTCACCTCCCAGACGGGCCAAAGTGTCGTCGGCCCGCGTCGCCCCCTCAAGGCGTCGTGCAACCTCAATCAGCAGCAGATCACCCACCCGGTGCCCATGAGTGTCGTTAATCAACTTGAAGTCATCCAGATCTATAAACAGAACCGCAAGCATCTCCTGGGCTCGTTCGGCACGTCTCAGGCTTTGCGCCAGCCGATCGTTGAATAATGAGCGGTTGGGCAGGCCTGTCAGGGTATCGTAGTGAGCCTGACGGTGCAGGCGATTTTGCCTTTCCACCAGCGCCTCATCCCTATTGGCAATCTCCACCAGCATCTCATTAAACTCCTCAGCCAGCTGCGCCAGTTCTTTCACGCCGCTTATCTCCGCTCGCAGTTGATAGTCCTTGGTGCTGGTCACCCTTTCCATGGTGGCGGTGAGCGAGAGAAGCGGATCAGTTATGATCTGCGCCAGCCGTCTGGCCAGCAGGTAGGATCCAAACATTGAGAGGAGAAATATAACCATCCCGATACCAAGGGACGCCAGCAGCTTTTCCAGAATGGAACTGTTGTCCAGTTCCAACAGAATTGTACCCAGCTGCACGCTATCGTGGATGATCGGACGGCTTACCTTCGGACTCAGGACGAAGATGGTTTCGTGAACCCCTAGTTTGATAAGTTTCAGACGTTGCTCGATATCAGCAGGCGTCCGGTGCAGGTCTGCCCGTAAATAACTGGCGGCGAGAACTCCATTGTCATTCAGTACAAACAGCTGGACTATTGTTGGATCTGCCTTCAGAGAGAGTAAGGTTTGTTCAATGGCCCTATTATCGCCAAAGAGCAGGGCTGCCGAAATATCTTCGGCAATGATGTCTGCCAGGGTGGCAAGACGGACTCTGCTGTCGTGGTTAAACGCTATATACTCGGAAACCAATGAGCTGCCCTGAGATAAGGCGAGAATGACCGCACAGACCAGCATGATAGCAAGCTGCTGCTGTCCAAGGAAAGTATTGGTATGCAGAAAAAGTCGCTTAAGCCAGGTCATGCATCACCACCTTCAATTGATAACATCGTTTGCCAGCTTCAGAATCTGTGCGCTGAATGAGACGCCAGCTGAACGGGCGGCCACCAGATTCAGGTCGTAGGTGATCCGGTTGTTGACGGTAACCAGGGAAATCATCCCTCCTAATGTTGCAAAGTCACGAATATCACTGATGGTCATGATCCCTTGTTGGTGGGCCTCTGGCAGTATCTGCTGCAGGCGATAGCGCTCGGAAGCGGCAATAAAAAGCACCTGGCAACTGTCCAACTGCCTAATATCATCCACCTTTTTTATTGCCAGAGGACGGTTTTTGATTTGTTTACCCGTCGATGTTGAGAGGACACTTTCCAAGGGAGTGCCTCCGATTAGACAAATGGTGTACGAGGTACCGCCTTTTTTTTGAGACGGCAATTCGGTAAAAAGCGGTATATTGAGCAGGTATTTCGCCTTGACCAAGTATTCCTGAGGAACATTATCCCCTTCCCCGAAGGAAAAGGTGGCCGGCAGGATAACCAGCATGATTATGGCAAGTAATCGCATCCACATAGTTTAGAACCGGTAGGTTGTCTTAATACGAAAGGTGATGCCGTCCTGCTCGATGCTCCTCAGGGCTTCAGAGAGGCTATTGGTTTGGTCGGAGCCCACCGGCATTGCATAACGGGTGTCAAATAGGTTGTAAGCCGAGACTGAAAGATCGAGTCCTTTCAAGAGATCATAGCTTAGCAGGGTCAGGTTGAAAATGGCGGCACCGGCAATCTTCTCATTGGCCGCATTCAAACGAGCACTCCCATAGAAAGCATCAAGGGTCGCGAAGCTTTTTTTCAGCGGCAAGGGGGCGGTGAGCGATGCCTTTCCAATACTGCTGGGGGAATTTGTCGGTTCTTGACCACCCTCCGGTGTGGTGGTCTCTTGGTAACAGTAACTCACCCGTCCGCTGAAACCACTTTCCCATTTTCCCTCAACCTGAAGTTCAATCCCCTTTGTCTCAACCTGGCTCTGATTCGTGAAGACTCCCATACCGTCAGAAGGGTCAATACTTTGTTCCAGCTGATCCTCGATGCGGGAGTAGTAAGCGGTGGCGGTTGTTTTGAGGTTGTTGCCGATGAACTGGTCCCAATCCAGCTCCAGGGTACGAATTTTTTCCGGACGCAGGTTAATGTTCCCTTTTATGCCGATCAAATCGCCGTAGTACTGCTCATAAGCGTTCGGCGCACGGAATGCCTCACCGTAAGAAAGACGCAGCACCGTTGTATTCAGGGGCTTCCAGATCAGAGCAGCCCTAGGGTTGGTTGTGCCGCCGAAATTATCATAGTGATCGTAGCGCAGGCCGGCATTCAGGATCAGTTTGTCCAGAATGTGGTACTCGTCCTGAAAATAGTAGCCCTGTACAATGTTGCGGTGATTGTCATCCAATATAGTATTCGGGATCGGGCTAACGTCAAAATTTCGCTGCAGCTCAGTGAATTGCCAGCGATGCTCCATACCCATCGTCAACAGGTGATAGCCGATAGATTTTGACGCGTACAGGTCGCTGCCGACCCACTCCGCTACAGTAGCATCTCGATTCAGCGTGCGCACACCGGCGTTGTCCAGGGGGTAGTCTCCATCATACTCATAACGGTTGTAGGTTACCCGGGCGTTCAGATTGGCCCAATTGCCCTGCCGATTATAGCTGAGCCCTGCAAGCGTGTGACGGTCACTCGCTTTTTCACCGGGATCGTTGAATATTGAATAGAAGGAAGCGGTAGGAACGGTCTTGTCTCTGGTTTGGTGCAGCAACATCATAGAAAAGTCTTTCCAGGCAAACTTGGTCAGGAGATCCCAGGAGTTTTCACCATCCAGCCCCTGGGCAATACCACCGTTGGTGGCCGCGTATTCGGGAAAAGAGAGACGCTGTTTGCCGGCACTATCCCGGTAGCTGCCGGAGATTAAGAGGTCAACTCCGTTCGCAAATTTGCCGCCACCGGTTGCCCGTCCAGTCCATGCATTGAAGCTGCCGCCGGATGCGGATAGTTCGCCGCCTTTGAGAGCTTTGCCGTTGCGAGTAATGACATTAATGACTGCCAGAAAGGCATTGGTGCCATAGAGAGCAGAGCCCGGACCGCGGATCACCTCGACCCGGTCGATCAAGTCGAGGTCAACAGGGAAATCGTTGCCAACCGGGGCTTGTTCAAAAACCGCATCGTTTAAGCGGTGTCCATCCACCAGGACCAGCAGACGCGTACCATAATCTCCGAGAGGACTGAAACCTCGTAATCCGACGTAGCTGTAATTGCGGTCATAGGTAGTGTAAAAGCCGCGCACAGAGTTCAGCACTGCTGCCAAGTTACGATAGCCGCCCTTGCGAATATCATCAGAGGTGACGATGGAAACAGAGGCCGGCGCATCAGTCAACTCCTGCTCATACTTGCTGGCACCGGTAACCGTGGTTATCTCGGTGTTCAGAAGTTGTTCAAGCGAAGAAATATCAGGTGAGAACGCGTCTGATTGGGCACCGTAACTTTCACCTGAAAGAGACATTAGTATGACGGATGCCAGCACCAGCAACGCCATCCTAGCAATATGAAAGGAGCGGTTAGGCTGCATTGGTAGGTCTAGCGGGGCATGATTACCTGAAAGGGGTGAGTTATACAAAGCTGAAAATTGTTTACATGGCGACATGAATAGTTTCCCTCCCTTGATCAGCCATAGATAGAACTTGAATGGACTTTATGAAGTCTATTACACGGTCTTTTTCAACGAAAAACAGGTGGGTGTCAAGATATATCTCCACCACCTCCTACTCCGCGGTGCTTATTTCAGGATTGCGACCCTACTATTGCTCGCAACAAACACGGTCTTTTCCCTATGCTTAGCCATCCTTCTCTACCTTTTCCAATTTGATGACGACCCGACGATTCTGGGCCTGGTTTTCCGGGAGCGGTTTGCCGGATCCATCCCGGTTGGGAACCTTCGGCACTACCTCGGCGTAACCGATGGCGCGCAGTTTTGCCGCCGGGATGCCGCTGCCGATAAAGAAGCGTACCGCAGCCGCAGCTCTGGCCGCTGATAATTCCCAGTTCGAAGGAAATTGCGCCGTGCTGATAAGCATATCGTCAGTATGTCCTTCAATGGTAATCTGGTAATCCTGGAAGCGCTTATCTTGCAGTGTGGGCAGCAATTCCGCCAGCAGGCGCTGCCCCTCGGGCCGTAGTTCAGCCGATCCACTGGCAAAAAATGATGCGCTGTTCATTTCAATGGCCGTATACCGATCACCGCTTTCAACCGCCACACCCTGCTGGCCCCGGAAAATCTTGGCAATTGCCTGCTGCTTCTCGGGCAGAGAGCTTATTGTTTTCTTGTCAGCATCGGGAACGGCAAACTGTTCGCTGACTTTCTGCCTGACCTGCTCGAACTTCTCCTTCTGGACGATGGATACGGACAGAAGGATTGCGAAGAAGCAGAGGATGAGCGTGATCAAGTCGGCATAGGTCATCAGCCAGTCGTCAAGCCGATTGTCATCCTGCCGCCGTATCCGTTTATTTCTATAGCGAAAGCTCATATTAGAGTATACGCCGCATCACAGGGTTTTTTGCTGTAGTCCCGGTTTGAGAAAGCTATTGAGCCGGTCCTGAATGTAGTGATGAGAGCGGTTGTCCACGAGCAGAACCATGCCTTCGGTAATCAAATAATTGCGAAAGCGCAGATCTTCCTGTTTTTGAAGTATTTTCGCCGCCGGCGGCATGTACACCATGCGCGCCGTCACCACGCCGTAGAGGGTGGCGAGGAGCGATACGGACAAGCCGGTTCCGATGCCGGCAATGTCGCCCTTGAAATTGCCCATCATGATTACCATGCCCACCAGTGTCCCGACCATGCCGAACGCCGGGGCATGGCTCGCCATGGACATGAGCACGCGAGCCGCCGTCGTGTCCCGCTCGTAGAAGGCGTCGGCTGCCGTTTCCATCATTGCCCGGACCTCCTCGGGCGTGTAATTGCTGACCACCATATCCAGGCTGTATCGTACGAACGGATCCTTGATGCCCGCATCCTGCACCTCCGCTTCAAGGCCGCGCAGTCCCCTGGATCGGACGATGCGGGCCCAGTCCAGAATATTGATCATATCGCGGTGCAGGTTTTCATGGGTTACCGCGGCCTTCCTGAACATAAGTCCGATGCCCTTCAAGGCCTCGATGACATAGTTGGCCTGATAACTCATGAAAGCAACCGCGAGCGTTCCGCCGACGACGATCATGAACCCCTCGATACTGAGAAAGGAAAGATAGTTGCGCGAGCCCATGAGAATGGCGCCGATAATAAGCGCAAAGCCAAAAACGGCCCCCGTTATTGATGCGTAGGATATCTGGAAATCCGTCCTCAGAGAGCTTATCTGCGATTTTTCATTCATGGTGTCACCGTATGGTAGCTAACAAACAGATTATCGTCCCGCCACTGCAGCTTTCTGATAAAACCGTTCATCCACGTATTTCAGGGGCGAGGGCAGGGGTGATTTCATGAAGCCCATGGCCTCGCGCAACTCAATGACCGTCTTAATTCCTTCCTTTTCAATGCGGCTGCCGGGAATATAGCCCAGCTTGGGGTCCACCGCATCCTCGTACATGCGCGCCGCGCCGCTCTTCGAGTTGTCGTTTGCCGGCAGGAGCAGTTTTACTGCCTCTTCCTTATTTTTGGGATTGAGAAGCCAGTCCGTTGTGCCTATCATGGCCCGTATATAGCGCACCAGCACGGCTTCATTTTGATTGGCCCATACTCTCCGGGCGGCGCCTACCCCCCGTGCATACACGGGCACATATTCCTCGGAACTGCCGATGATTTTAAAGCCTCTCTTCTGGATCTCTTCCTTGGGCAGATTCATGAGAGCTCCGGCTGCATCGCCCCGGCTCACGGCATCAGCCCTGCTTTTCGTGTTGCCGAAGGACTTCAGGGTGAAGTCCTTGTTCAATGTCAGGCCGTTCTTTTTGAGCATATAGACCAATACCGAAGCGTAGCCCGTTCTCGGATCATCCACTGCCAGGACTTTCCCCTTCAAATCGCCGACATCTTTTATCTCCGGGCCGACGACGAGCAGTTGCCTTACGCCCGCAATTCCCCCCATGAAAATGACGAAGTCATTCGGCTGCGGGTCCTCTCCCTGCCCCTCGGTCCAGGCGATGACATTGTCGGCGTTGGTATGAATGATATCGTACTTCCCGGAGATGAAATTCCGCATCAGATCGACGGAGTTGTTCACCAGGTTGATCTCGACTTTCAGGTTTTCCCCCTTCAGGAATCCTTTCGCCTCGGCAATACTGTTGAGCGCCTCTTTGTTGAACATTCCGATCCGGAGGATATCCTCCGCCCGAGCCCCCTGAGGAATTGACACCAGTAACAGCAGCAGACCAACCGACAGCATAAAACGAATTGTTTTCATTACTCCCCCCTGATTTCACAGAATTGATAACCCATTGCTTGTTTGCAACGCGAGTATATGAAGAATGGTCCGGTATGTCAATGAGGTATTGGAGCCAGTTCCCATTTGACTTCTTTGCCCATAATCGTTACCTTCTGTCAAAAAGATAAAGGAGCAACAGGATGGAAAAGAAGGTAAAACTCTATACCCTGAGCACGTGCAGCCACTGCCAGGCGACCAAGAAGCTGCTTGACGAGTGTACGGTAAAGTATGAAGCAACCGACGTTGATCTGTTGTCGGCCCAGGAACGGGCGGCTATTTTGGAAGACGTCAGGAAAGTGAACCCGCGATGCACCTTCCCCACGATTATCATCGGCGATCAGGTGATAGTGGGATTCCGGGAAGCCGAGATCAGAAAGGCGCTGGGGCTGTGACGGAAATTGCGACGGAAGCGGAAAAGTATTACGAGCTGTTAAAAAAGATTCAGGAGCCCCGGGGATACTTCTTCAGCCGGGATCGCCAGCGGGCCTTGAGCATTATCAGCAATCTGCTCGTCAACAAGGCCCGTTACGGATACATGGCCTGCCCCTGCCGTCTTGCCTCAGGAGACAGAGAGCAGGACCGGGATATCATTTGTCCCTGTTTTTACCGTGAGCAGGATGTGCAGGAGTACGGCAGCTGCTACTGCAACCTCTATGTATCCCGGGAATGGAACGAAGGCACGGTTCCGGATGCCTATGTTCCCGAACGCCGTCCGCCGCGAAGATAGGTCATCTGGCTTCACTTCCTTCGCCCCACCCCAGCACCTTGTAGAGTGTCACCAGATTCGTGAGCCCGGCGAGACGGGCGGCGACCAGGCCCTGCTGGGCGCTGTAGAGCGACCGCTGCGAGTCCAGAACGGTCAGGTAGCTGTCAATGCCGCTGGTATAGCGCCTCTCGGCAAGGCGGTAGCTCTCGGCGCTGGCGACAACCAGTGACTGTTGCGCCTCCAGCTGATCGCCCACGGTTCCCCGTTGGGCAAGGGCATCGGCGACCTCCCGGAAAGCCGTCTGGATCGCCTTATCGTACCGCGCCAGGGCGATATCGCGGTCTGTTTCAGCCGCCTGCAGATTCGCTCGATGACTGCCGCCGTCAAAGATCGGCAGGGTGATGCGCGGTGCGAAACCCCAGGAACCTGAGCCGGATTGCAACAAACCGGATAATTCGTCGCTTGTGGTGCCGATGCTGGTGGTCAGCGTGATGCGCGGATAAAAGGC
>Ga0194060_10003070_pt1 | contig 11833 bp, 9 predicted proteins | sample SepL225m_MetaG_FD_163427 | JGI IMG/M metagenome (GOLD analysis project Ga0194060, IMG submission 163427) | Anoxic zone freshwater microbial communities from boreal shield lake in IISD Experimental Lakes Area, Ontario, Canada - Sep2016-L222-5m | ecosystem: Environmental > Aquatic > Freshwater >... | reverse complement strand
GGTGGAGGATGAGGAGCGCACCGTGGGCGCTCCGATCTTCTTTGACGCGGCCCCCCAGGCTCCCCCGCCCCCCGCCACGATGGCCTTTGGCGGGATGGTGATGGACTCCATGCAGGCACCTGCGCCCGCTATGAGAGCGAGCAAAGCCGCATTTTCGCTCCGCGAGGTCGAGGAGTCGGTGGAGGTCAGCAGTATTGCGGGCGATGATCGCGGCGCTCTGTTCGCCTACCACGTCGGCCACCCGGTCAGCGTGGCCCGTGGTCAGTCGGCGATGGTGCCGATTGTCAGTCAGCGCCTGCCCGCCCGCCGCGATCTGCTCTACAATCAGGCAAAGTTGCCGGCGCATCCGGTGGCCTCGCTGCGGCTGACCAATGAGACCGGTCTGACTCTGGAGCGCGGCCCGGTGACGGTGCTCGACGCGGGCGACTACGCGGGTGAAGCGGTGCTCTCGTTCACGCGGGCCGGCGGCGAGATGATTGTGCCCTACGCCGTGGAGTTGGGGATCACCGTGAGCGAGCAGAGCCATAGCGAGCGCCGCATCCGCTCGGTGCATGTCCGCAATGAGCTTCTGGTGTTTGAGGAGTACGACCTGCGCATCCGCAGCTATGATCTGGTGAGCGGGCTGGATCGGCCCGCCGAGGTGATGATCGAGCAGCCACGCCTGGCCCACTACGCGCTGGCTGACACTCGCGCCCCCGACGAGGAGAGCGCCGGTTTTGCCCGCTGGCGGGTGACCTGCCCCACACAGGCTCGCACGAAGTTCGCCGTCACCGAGCAGCGCTTGGTGAGTCGCCAGGAGCAGGTGCGTGGTCTGGTCGGTTCGCGCCTAAAGGAGTTGATGCGCGGTGGCCTGCTCGATGCCACGGTTGGGAAGGTTCTTGAAGGTGTGCTGGATCTCTACCGCCAGATCGAGGTGGCCCAGGCCAGCCTACGGCAGATTGAGCAAGAGCGCGAGGCGATCTACAAGCAGCAGCGTCAGATCCAGGGCAACCTACAGCCCCTTGGTCGCGATGGCGATGAGGGGATCCTGCGCAAACGCTATGTGGCGACCCTCGGCCAGTTGGAGGACTCGCTCACAAACGTCGCCACCCGCGAGCAGGATCTCCGTCAGACGATCACGCGGCTAGAGGCGCTGGTGACTGATCGGCTCGCGCAGATCACGCCGAGTTGAGCGAGTGGGGAGCAGGGAACCAGTGACTTTCCCGGTGTCATATCTTCCGCAACGCTGGGTAACGCACGTCGTACTCCTTGCTCTGGTGGTCATCGGCGCAAACCTGATCGCCGCTTCGCTCCGCGCACCTGGCTATACCCTCACCATCGGTGGTTCGCTGGATCGCTCGCTGGTGGGTGGGTTCTATGCTTCGCAGGTCAATCGGGATGGCCCTCGCTACCGCTGGACGAGCGACGACGCCAGCGTGACCATGTACGGCCCGATGATCCGTGCGGGTGCCCTGCTGAGCCTCAACTTCGGCTGGCTGCCGCCGGGCACCGCCGCGCCGCGCCGCGTCGATCTTCAGATCGATGACAGCCCCTGGACGCACCTGGCCCTACCCGATCAGCCGCGCCGCTACCAGTTGCTGCTGCCGCCGGGTAGCCTCGCCGATGGCGTGATCTATCTGCACCTACGCTGTGACACGACCCTGGTGCCTTCGGATGATCGACCGCTCGGCGTGCGGCTTAACTCAGCCACGCTCAGTTGGCCCCGCGCTACCCCGCCCTGGCCTACCGCGCCCATGCTGCTGGCCCAGATTACGGTGCTACTCTCGTGGTTAGCCAGTGCCCGCACGATCCGCCTAGCCAACTGGCCCGCACTGATCGTGGCCGGGCTGCTGCTCGGCGCAATGGTGTTCGTTGCCGCAGCCGCCACCATCGTGCTGGCCCAACCCTGGCTCGTGAGTCTCGCCTATGCGTCCGTGGTGGGCTATGGCATCTGCCGGGGACTGGTGACGCTGGCCCCGCGTATCGCGCCCACGGCTTCGACAGGATTTTTGCGCGTTATCCTGCTGATCACCCTGGCTGCCCTGGCCCTGCGACTGGTGGGCCTGCTCTACCCAAGTTTCCTCTCGCACGATCTGGTGATCAATAGCCAGTGGTTCGCCAATGTGCAGTTCGGCACGCTGGCCCTGATTGGCCGACCCTATGAATTCAGAGGGCGGCTATCGGTGATCTCGCCAACGATGTTTATTCTGGCTGCGCCGATCACGCTGCTGGGGAGCCGGGCCAACGCGCTTCAGGGACTCTATGGCCTGGCCGATGGCGTGACGCCCCTGCTCACGGCCCTGCTGGCCCTGCGTCTCGGGCTGAACGAGCGCGCCGCCCTGGTGGCGGGTACGCTGATCGCAGCCCTGCCAATGCTGTTTACCGCCCTGTTCTGGGGCTTCCCACTCCAGATTGTTGGCCAGGCTCTGAGCCTGGGCCTGCTGGTGGTCATGGCCGATGATCGCCCCTACCGAACCCCAGGTTGGCTCCTCGTTGGCCTGCTTACCGTCATCGTCTTCCTCATCCATAACGGCGTCCTCCTGCTCATCGGGGTCTGTTTGGGGCTGTATGTGCTGCTCTGCTTTGGCCTCCAGCGCGCCGAGGGCTGGCGCTGGCGTATGTGGGGCGCGGTACTGATCGGAGCCTCGCTCTGCGCGCTGCTACTTCAGTATTTTGACTCGGCCCGGCTCATGCTGGCCGAGATCATGGCTGGGCCAGCCGCCGTCGTGCCTACAGCCACAGCCGAGAGCGAGGCGTTCCGCACGTCCCAGATCTGGGTCGGACTCCACGCGTCGTTCGCACCACTGTCAGTGCCCCTGGTGGCACTCGGGCTAGTCTACCTGACCTGGCGCAGCCACGGTCACCAACGGCTGCTCAGCATCGCCTGGATCGGCAGCGCCCTGCTCTTCTTCGGAGTCGATCTGCTCATCGGCCTCCAGGTGCGCTATAGCTACTTCATCGCTCCGCTTGCCTGCGTGGGCGTAGCCGCCCTCACCGAGCGAATCCAGGGTCGGCTGGCAGGTCGGCTTGTCACCCTGGCCCTGGTGGCCCTGGTGGTCGCTGTGGGCGCAAGCCTGTGGGTGAACGGAGCCTTCTATGGCACGCGACCATCGGTAAACGCGCTGACTCATTGAGGGACACGATGCGCCAACGAACATTTGATCTGCGCAGCTTCGCGCTGATCCTCGGCCTGACCGCCTTCGGCGCGGTATGGGCCACCTACAACCTGATGCACGTCGGTTCAATCCGCGACGAGTCCACCGTGCGCCCGCTGGTCTGGGTGGTCTTTGCCACCCCGTTTGCGATTCTGCTTGGCTGGCTTGTCGCCCGGCGGCGCGAGATGGGGCTGGCGTTCGCCTGCTGCTTTAGCCTCTACTTCTTCAGCTTCTTTGTCGCTCAGCGGATCGAATCGCTCATCCTCAGCCCCGAGCAAGCATCGGCAGGCGGCCACGGCCTCTACTTCTGGATGATGATCGGCATCCATGTGACGGCTGGAGTGGGGTTGGCGATCGGGCGGGCGACTGAAGTCGCCGCTGGGGAGCCTACGGCTGGGCGTCGGCCTGCGCCGACGCCGGAATCGCCCGCGCAGGCGGGCGACCAGCCGTAGGCTCCTGTGGCGCGACTTCAGTCGCCCGCTCCGATGGGTGAATCCCTCAATAGTCGCAGAGATGTGGGTAAAGATATGCCCTCACGGGGAGAGGGGAGATTCCGCAACAGGAAGCGTCCGACTCCCCCTCTCCCGTTTAGGGAGAGGGGGCTGGGGGGTGAGGACTGAGCGGCGATCACACAACTTCGACGTAGCCCTACCAAAACTAGGGCCACTTGTCGGATCGGGTGGCCTATGCTACAATGGCCCCAGTGCGCCTGCGGGCGCAATTTTGACGCGATAGTCTAGAGGGCATATCATATGGCCAGCAAAAAAGGTAACCGCATCGTGATCAGGCTGAAAAGCTCCGAGAGCGGCCACACCTACACCACCATGAAGAATCGCCGCAACGATCCGAGCCGTCTTGAGCTAAAAAAGTACGACCCGATTGTGCGTCGGCACGTCTCCTACCGCGAGACGAAGTAGCGTATCCCGCAAGGGCAAGGGTGGCGTGGGCGATGGTGAGGGGTTGAGGGGGGATTTATCCTCCCTCAACCCCTCAATAGTTTACCCTTAGGAGTCGCGTGTGGCTGAACATCCCCGCCGCCTCAAGGGTCTGCTTAGAGCGGTGGTTGTAGTACCAGCACCCGGCGATTGGTCGCACCCCGGCCCGTCGGCACTCGGTAATCAGCGCCCGGATGGTGGCGGTGCCCACGCCGGTATGGCGCGCCCACTCTACGGTGTACATCCCGATGCTGGCGACATCCGCGTAGAGCGTGCTGCGATCTACAATACCGAAGCCCACACAGGCTCCCGCGCGCTCGGCGATGTACAGATCACCCGAGTCTAAGCTCGTCTCAAGAGGATCGAAGAAACTACCCGAGCCAGTGCGGATGGTTGGTAGGTCGTCCGGCTCCGCATGGCGCACGCGGACATCTTCCCCCGGCGCAGGTATGTCGGGTAGAGCCTGGAAAAAATATGCCTGGCGGTCGATCTGTCGGCAGTCGTCGATGGCGTGTGACAGAAAGAACTCGTCGCAGGTGGGCACGAAGGCGGCCTGGACACTCTCTAGCCGTCGCACCCCTTGGAAGGCGGCCTGCCCGTAGCGCCGGTGGGCAACGTCCAGGGCAAACTGGGTAATCAGGCTCTCGCCGTGGATTGCGCAACGTCCCGCCGTCGCTCCGTCGATCTCGATGCAGTAGTGGCGCGAGGCCAGGATATGCTCCTCCAGGAAGGAGTCAATCGGCGAGGAGAGACCGACAACGTGGAGCCGGAGTGCGTCGGCAATCTCGGCGAAGGGTACGGGGATGAAGCGGATGTTCATAGCGTTCCTCTACTGCCTATTGCCTTATGATGCGCCGCGCATTGTAGCACGGGCGTGGGGTGGGTGTGTTGCTGACAAAAAAACTTATCTAAGATTTATGTAATTTATAGAATTTCTAAAGATTTCTAGGTTATGATGGGGTTCAGAGTTACCCCTTGCACGACGGTACTCCCAAATCCGTGCTATGTGATGAGGAACGCTGAAACATGACAACGCTCTCCCCACGTGACCCTGAGCCGACAGCGACAGCGCCCACCCAGCGTCAGGTGGACACCGACAGCGACATCACCAGGGTTGCAGGGGTAGCCATGCCGGTACTCGTATCACTACTGGCCCTTGTCCTCATGCTGGGCAGCGCCCTCGTGCTGGCCTTTATTTTCCCCGATGTGGGGACAAGCCTGAACGCGGCCCTGCTGGGCCAGAAATCCTTCTGGTATCTGACACGGGCCAGCGCCTTTGTGTCTTACGGGCTACTCTGGTGGACGATGGCGCTGGGACTGACGATCACCAATCGTATGGCCCGGGCTTGGCCCGGTGGCCCCACTGTATCCGATATACACGAGTATGCAAGTATCCTTGGTCTGGTCTTTGGAGCTATCCACGCGCTGAGCCTGCTAGGCGACCAGTACATCGGCTTTGGTTTGATCCAGATCTTCCTGCCGTTTGCGAGTACGGACTATCAGCCCTTCTGGGTCGGCCTGGGGCAGATGGCCTTCTACCTAATGATCTCGGTCGTGTTCAGTTTTTACCTGCGGCCCTGGATCGGCGGGCGAGCCTGGCGGGTGATCCACTACCTCAGCTTTGGTATCTTCGCCCTGGCCCTGGCCCACGGCATCTGGAGCGGTAGCGACAGCGGCTCGATCTGGGCGCAGTTGTTCTACGCGGCCAGCGGTATTAGCCTGGGGGCGCTGACCATCCACCGTATCCAGGTGAGTACGCGCCCGGCCAAGCGTGTGGTCGCCTGATCGCACGCCCTGTGTGACGACGCTCCTGAAGCCAACCTAAATCTTACGACGAGGAGTACTTCATGTCCCGCCGAAACCCGAACCGACGCTTCCTAGTCACGACAGCCAACACCGCTATCGCCACTGCCGCCGTGACAGCCACCGCCGCCGGGTGGGCAGCTTTCGGATTGACTGACACGGGCAGCGCTAATGCTGCCAAACCTCAGCATGCCATCTCCCAGCCTGTGGCCGCCGACAAGCAGCATCGCGCCGATTCGCTCCGTCGCCTCATGCATAAAGAGTGGTGGCAGTTTGATTTTTTCGGCAACTCGCGGTCGCCGATCACGCGTACCCGCTCATCGCGCTAAGGCATGTTTCAAAATGGGCACATTCAGCTTTACAGTCTTGCGATGAGGCGATGAGGCGATGAGGCGATGAGGCGATACGGAGCGCCTCACCGCGTCATCGTTTCGTCGCTGAATTGTCACGCTGGTTTGAACCATGCCTAAGACATGGTTCAGAACAGCTTTATAGTTTGGTGAGGACGCGAGGATGTGAGGACGCGAGGATGCGATAGCATCGCCTCGTCGCATCCTCGTCTCATCGCAGAACTGTCACGCTGAAACCTGGCACCTGAACCTTGTCTAACTGATCGTGAAGGGGGGGGCAAGCGAGGAAAATCCTCGCTTGCCCCCCTCTTGTGATCTACGTGAGCGAGATCGTCGTAGCGTAGCCCTCGTTCGCGCTGCCGCGCCGGTAGCCCGCGAGGTCGAGGGTGACGTGGCGAAACCCGGCTGCGCTGCGCAGGCGTTCCACTACCTCGGCGGCGTGGGCGATCATCTGGGGCATATCCTCGGTGCCAACCTCGATCCGGGCCAGGTCGCCGTGGTAGCGCACGCGGTACTGGCGGAACCCTAACTGCCAGAGCGCATCCTCGGCGGCCTCCACCTGGGCCAGCTTTGCGGGTGTGATCGCGGTGCCGTAGGGGAATCGTGACCCAAGGCAGGCGAAGGCGGGCTTGTCCCAGACGGGTAGGCCGAGGTGGCGGGCCAGGGCGCGGATGTCCGCTTTCCCCAGCCCCGCCTCTTTCAGCGGCGCACGAACACGATGCTCGCCAGCGGCCAGTGTGCCGGGCCGGTGGTCGTCGAGATCGTCAATATTCTCGCCGTAGGCCACCCAGGCGATCCCCTGCTCGGTCGCTAGTTCACCAAGCCGGGCGAAGAGTGCGCTTTTGCAGACGTAGCAGCGGTTCGTGGGATTGGCCGCGTAGCGCGGGTCTGCCACCTCGGCGGTGGGTACGACGAGGTGGCGGATGCCGGCTAGGTGGGCCAGTTCCTCGGCCTCGCGCAGTTCGCGCCGGGGCAGTGAGGGTGAGTCGGCGGTGACGGCCAGGGCGCGCTCGCCGAGGACATCGTGGGCCACCCGCGCCAGTAGCACGCTGTCCACTCCGCCGGACATGCCGATCACCACGCTGCCCATCTCGGCCAGAATCGCTCGTAGACGGGTGTATGCCTGCTCTCGCTCGTTATCGGCCATGCGGGGTGTTCCTTATTGGTACGAGACATGGTTCAGAACAGCTTTACCGTGTGGCGATGAGGCGAGGGCGCGACGAGGCGATGCCATCACGCCTTCGCATCCTCGCATCCTCGCCTCATCGCCACACGGTAAGGCATGTTTCAAAATGGGCACATTCAGCGTGACAGTCGTGCGATGATGCGCCGAGGCGATGAGGCGCTCGTATCGAGTCATCGCCTCATCGCCTCGGCGCTGAACTGTCACGCTAGATTGAAACATGCCTAAAGCCTAGAATTACCGAATTTGAACCTCGTCTTACTCCATCATCACCGGCGTCTCGTGATGGTACGATGTGCGCAGCGGGATCTCGGGCAGGAAACTGGCGAGGGCGAGGGCGATGATGGACAGGACAATCGCGTAGCGGTAGATCGCGGTGATGCTGTCGGTGAAGGAGATCTTGACCGCATGGCTGATCTGCGCGCCGAGATCGTTGCCCTGGGCGATGGCCTTGGCCTGGGCGTCGTCGATGCTCGCCAGGGCTTGGGTGAGAGCCTGCTCGCGGGCGGCGGCGGGCAGCGTGCCGACCAATGCCAGCAACTCCTTGAACTGCGCCGGGGTCTGCGGGTCGGCCACGAGAGTCTGGATCGCGGCGGGATCGGCGGCACGTAGGGCGCGGGTGAGCAGGTCGCGCTGGGCGGTGAAGCGTGCGGTGATAGCCTGCTCAATACGGGTGGCGGGGTTGGCGACCGCCCCATGCACGCCTTCGCCTCCCGCACTGCCGCCGTTGCGCAGGGTCGCCGGATCGAGCTGAGCGGCCAACGCCGGGGGCGTCTGTGCCCGGATTGGCGCGAGGTTTGCCGTCAGCGCCGCCGTGAGCGAACTGGTCAGAACCGCGCCGAAGACTGCCGAGCCGATCACCTGGCCGATCTGCTGGAAGAACTGACGGCTCGCGGTGGCCGCGCCTATATCCTCGCGGGGTACTGCGTTCTGCATGGCCAAGTTGAGCATCGGCATGGCCGGGCCAAGACCCATGCCCAAGGTGATCATGCGCAGGCGCACCATCCAGGGCGAGGTGTCAATGGCAATGGTGGTCAGCCACCAGAGCGAGGCGACGATGAGGATCATGCCTGTGATGATGATCGGCTTGTAGCGACCGGTGTGCTGTACGATGTTTGACGAGATGACCGAGCTAGTTACCAGACTCAGCATCAGCGGGATAAGGGTGGTACCAGCCTCGGTGGCGCTTACACCGAGGACGTTGACCATGTAGATCGAGAGGAAGAAGATCGCCGCGAAGAGAGTTATGCCGATCACCACGCTGATCATTGAGGTGAGGGCGAAGGTGTGGTTGCGGAAGAGGTGCAGCGGTAGGATGGGCGCGGAGGCTCGCATTTCGACGAACAGGAAGAGGACAAGCCCGACCGCACTGAGGGCGATTAGGCCCAGGATGAGCGGCGAGTCCCAGCTATGCAGAGTCTTATCGAGGGTAAGAGCCAGCAGCAGCGGAACCACGGCGATCAGCAGCGTGACCGCCCCGGCGTAGTCGATCTTGCTATGGACGCCGCTGTGCAGTTTGGGTAGCTTGGTCGCGATGAAGGCCAGGGCCACCAGCCCTACCGGCAGGTTCACAAAAAAGACCCAGTGCCAACTGATTGCGTCGGTGAGGATGCCGCCGATGAACGGGCCGATCACGCTGGAGACGCCGAAGACCGCGCCGAAGATGCCCATGTAGCGGGCGCGCTCGGCGGGCGCGAAGATGTCGGCGGGGATGGCGAAGGCGGTGGAGGTGAGGGCCGCCGCGCCGAAGCCCTGGACGCCACGGTAGATCACGAGCTGGATCATCGAGCTAGAGAGGCCGCAGAGCACCGAGCCGATCAGGAAGATGGTGATGCCGAAGAGCAGGATGATCTTGCGCCCGTAGATGTCGGAGAGCTTGCCGTAGATCGGCACCATCGCCGTGGATGCCAGCAGGTAGCTCGTCGAAACCCAGGCCAGCAGTTCGATGCCCTGGAGGTCGGAGACGATGCGCGGTAAGGCGGTGGAGACGATGGTCTGGTCGAGGGATGAGAGGAACAGGCTTAGCAGTACGCCAACCAGGATGAGCATTTTGCTGCGGTGATCAAGGGTGGTGGCGTAGTCAATCCGGGTGCCAGGGAGAGAGGTCGTCACTGCCATAGAAGTAAGGTACTCCACGAACTTAAGAAAATAGTGAGGCGCTTGAATTGTACTATGGTTTGAACATAGTGGGGAAGGTGCTTCATTAGGGCTGTTGCAAAGTTGTGTGATCGCCGATCAGCCCTCACCCCCCAACCCCCTCTCCCTGAGCGGGAGAGGGGGAGTCGGATGCGTCCTGGCGCTGAGTGTGCGCCCCAGCCACCCCACCGTGAGCCTGATCGTCTCTGGCTCGATTGGCAGGGAGACGTGGCACGCGCCAGGGATGCGGTTGAACTCGCCCCAGCCCGCTGTGGCGGACTGCACCTCGGTGTCTGAACCAGGGTGGAGGACGGCGTCGCGCCCGGCGTAGACCAGCAGGAGCGGCGGGCGCTCCTGCCGGGCCTGCACCCGCCCCAGGCTGCCCAGGAGGTCAAGCTGGTCGAAGAGATCCCAGGTGCCGATGCGTGCGCGGATGCCGCTGGTTCGCCAGCCACGGGCGACGTGGTAGGCGGTGCCGTCGCGGAAGAGGTGGATGAGGCTCGGGCGGATCACCCCGATGGCCTCGGCGACCTGGGCGCGCCGGTACTCGGCGTCGGTCAGGCGCAGCCGGGGCGGGGACTCCCAGAGGGCCAGGGCGTCGCAGGGGGCGCCTTCGGCTACGGCCCGCGCCGTGACTGCGCCGCCCAGGCTCATGCCGAGCAGGGCCACGTGTTCGTAGCGCGCCCGCAGCCAGCGGGCTGGCCCGGCCACGCTCTCCACGATGTCGGGGAACGCCTGGGGGCGCGGGCTCTCGCCGTGGCCGTCGAGATCCACCAACAGAACGGCCATGCCCGCACGCACGAGGGCGTCGGCCAACCGCCAGGCATAGAAGGTTTTGTCGCAGCCGGAGCCGTGGGCGACACAGACGGCAACCCGTGCGCCGCCTTTGGGCGCGATTTGCAAGGCGGGAACCGGCCCGTACTCGGCGGGAATGTCGAGCTGCTGTACTGTCCGGTTGACATAATCCCCCGGCAACAACTGGCGCTTGGGGTTGAGTCCGGGGCGAGCTAGGCAGGCCAGGCCGACCTGGAGCGGCAGGGCCAGGGGCAAGGTTGCCAGGAGCGATCCGGCGTGAGGACGCCCGCGCAGCCCGGCCAGGGCCAGCAGCGGCCCGCTGGCTGCGCCGCCCCAGTTTACGCCGCGCAGCCCGACGTGGTTCGCCAGCGTGTCGAGCGTGCCCAGCCAGAGGGCCAGGCCGTTGAAGAGGTGTTTCATGGAGATATTGTACAATACCACTCATGTACGACGACACGATAGCCGCCATCGCCACCCCGCCCGGCGAGGGCGGCGTCGGGATGATCCGCGTGAGCGGCCGCGAGGCCCGCGCCGTGGCGGCGGCGATCTTCCGTCCGGCCCGCCCCGGCCCGCTGCGGCCCTTCCGGCTGCGCTACGGCCACGTGGTTGACCCGGCCAGCGGCGCGGTGGTGGACGAGGTACTCTGCGCGTTTATGCGTGCGCCGCGCAGCTTCACCTGCGAGGACGTGGTCGAGATTTCGTGCCACGGCGGGCCGCTGCCGGTGCAGACGACGTTGGCCTTGGCCCTGGCCGCCGGTGCGCGCCTGGCTCATCCCGGCGAGTTTACCTTGCGGGCCTTCCTGAACGGGCGGATCGATCTGACCCAGGCCGAGGCCGGACTGGATGTCGTGCGCGCCCAGACCTCGGCGGGGCTGGCGCTGGCCCAGGCCCAACTCGGCGGCTGGCTGGCCCGCGAGGTGCGCGCCGCCCGCGCCGGTCTGATGGAGTGCCTGGCCTACATCACCGCCGTGGTGGACTTCCCCGAGGACGAGGTGCCCGCGCAGGAGATCGGCCCGCAGTTGCGGGCCGGGCTGGCTGCCGCCGAGGGGCTGCTGGCCGGGGCCGACCAGGGCGTGATCTACCGCCAGGGTGCGCGTGTGGCCCTGGTGGGTCGGCCCAACGTGGGCAAGTCGTCGCTGCTCAACGCGCTGCTGCGCGCCGACCGGGCGATTGTCACGCCGATCCCTGGCACCACCCGCGACACGCTGGAGGAGACGGCGAACCTGGGCGGCATCCCGGTGGTGCTGATTGACACCGCCGGGATTCACACCAGCGCCGACCCGGTGGAGCAACTGGGTGTGGAGCGCGCACGTCAGGCACTCCAGGGGGCCGACCTGGCCCTGCTGGTGCTGGACGCGACGGAGCCGGTTGGCCCCGGTGATCTGGCGATTGCCGCACTGGCGCGGGAGAAGCCGACGATTGTGGTGTGGAATAAGGCGGAGGGCGGCCCGCCCTCACCCCTGGCCCCTCTCCCTGAACGGGCGAGGGGGGCAGGGG
>Ga0194060_10003068_pt1 | contig 11834 bp, 9 predicted proteins | sample SepL225m_MetaG_FD_163427 | JGI IMG/M metagenome (GOLD analysis project Ga0194060, IMG submission 163427) | Anoxic zone freshwater microbial communities from boreal shield lake in IISD Experimental Lakes Area, Ontario, Canada - Sep2016-L222-5m | ecosystem: Environmental > Aquatic > Freshwater >... | reverse complement strand
AACTATCTCCTTGATACCAATTTCATATTGGGTATACTCAAATCAAATCCTGCCGTGATAGCGGAAATATCTTCTCGATCTGTTTATACATCAGAATGCTTTTATAGCGTTATCACACGAATGGAGTTGTTGGGCTATCATGATATTCGACAATCACTTCATCGCTGTCGAGATAGTTGGCCGGGTCAAAATCCCGGATTGTCCCTGTGCTCATAGTTTTACGGGCAAGTTCTTTTGCGCGTGTAAAATGTCTTGCTTTGCCAAGGAACTATACTCCTTTTTGGTCATAGAATCTTCTGTAAACGCAAAGCTCAAAACTGGTTCGAGAAATAGCTAACTATCTTTATTTAAAAGAGTTGTTTGTGTAAACTCAAAACGCCAAAAAGCTGTGCGGCTGTGATCTTGATCAAACGGCGACATCAGTGAGTACTTTACAACAAGAACTTTCATTTGAATACGCCTTTTATCGGTTCTTCCTGTCGTTGCTCTATTTCGGTATGCTTGATGCAGGTATTGATAACTATAGTTAGTTGGCAGCTCATTCCGACCTTGCTTTTGAGGATAATTTTTCGCAAGACCGAATATCGTACTATATTCAGATTTAGAGAAGCAACAAAATCAAGAGGGAGATGAATATTACTACCGACATCAAACCGGTCACCTGGCTCAAGGCAAATGCGGCTGATCTTCTTGAACAGATAAACAATACGCGTCGTCCGGTTATTATTACCCAGAACGGCGAGCCGAGAGCTGTTCTTCAAGACCCGAAAAGTTATGAGGAGATGCGCAATGCGCTTGGCTTGCTGAAACTGCTGGCACAGGGTGAAGAGGATATTCGTAAAGGCAATATTCGCCCGCAAGAGGAGGTATTCAGCGACCTTGAACGTCTGTTGAAAGAGCAGATCTCATGAGTGCAGGTTACAGTGTTTTATGGACTGAAGTTGCGGAAAGGGATCTCAGGGAGATTATAGCCTTTATTGCTGGGGATAATGTGCCGAATGCTTTGCATGTTCTGGAAAACATCAGGGATAAAGCCTCCGCGTTCTATGTTTTTCCCGAGCGAGGCAGGGTCGTTCCAGAGCTTCAGTCCAACGGCATTTTTATCTATCGGGAGCTGATTATTTCTCCATGGAGGTTGTTGTATCGGATCACTGACAGCAATGCTTATATAACAGCGGTACTCGACAGCCGCCGCAATGTCGAAGATATTCTGCTGCAGCGTCTTCTTCAATCGTAACCGCATTTTGCCTGAAAAAAAGATGAATATCAGAACATGGACAACGTTTGTTGACGAAGGTACCTCTACGGCAAAATCAGACATTGAAATCATTGATTCTGAAGATGGCTGGCACCGTATATCAGCCATGAAGATGCGTTACAACTTGACCGTGTGAGAGAAACACTGCAATCGGGTGATGTACCTACTGCCAGTACATAGTGCTCACGTCTTACCTCTGCTGTTATCGTGCCTTGACGCTTTATCCTCCGCCGGTGCCCTTAGGCTCGCTTTTGACGGCTACCGTCCAATTCGAGTTCTCCTTGGAGATGAGCTGTTCCACGCGCTGCACAAGAACCGGAAAACAATTTTCCCCATCATAGGGCGCACTTCGACCAAGAAACAGGTACTTCTCATGTTTCAGGGCTTCGGATGTTGCGCGGTACTGAATCCAGTTCTCATGGTATTTGAACAGGCTGCCGGTTGCTGCCGAAATGGCAATCAACATGCCAAGCGCCCCAATGATCCAGTTGCCGTATGTTACACTTTCGCCCATACCCGAAAGAAGGGGGATAATTGCTGCTGCGACGATCTCAGCCAAGCGGAGACCTCTGTAGCGAACCTTGCAACGAGAGCTTTCGGTTGAGTACCAAGTTATCTGATCCTCCAGTCGTTGCTCAACGTATTCTGATACAGTCAATTGGGTTGTGTTGGCATTACTCATGCGTAACTGGTGTTAAAAAGTTTAGTAATTGAGCGGGACCTCCCACACCTGTCAGCAAGTAACAAGAGTTGGCACAATTTGCATTCTTCTCTTTCTGAAATTTATGTTTTTTTCAGTAACAGATGCTTTTTTTTGTGCAGACCGACCACTCGAAACGCTTTTTTCCCACTTACGGGGAGAAGAGTATAGTTGCAGATGTTCAATTGGCCCTATAGTAGGTGTGTCGCTTGTTGTGCAAAAAGAATTAAGCCTGCTGCGTGCAAATTATTGCTGTATCGGTATGAAAAAAAGGATAATTGCTATATTTTCAGCAACAGCTTGCGGGTTTTCAATGAAGAACCTTGGTACAGAGTTCATGACCGATATTTTTGTCAGCTATTCCCATAAAGATGAGGAGCGTGTCAGGCCAATTGTTGAAGAGCTTGAAAAACGCGGGTGGAGTGTTTTCTGGGACATGCATATTCCCGCAGCTCAGACTTGGCACAATTATATTGGAAACGCGCTTAATATTTCGCGATGTGTCGTTGTTGTATGGTCTCGCGATTCGATTATTTCAGAATCAGTTATTGAAGAGGCTGTAATTGCAAAAAAACGGGGTGTTCTGGTTCCGCTTCGTATTGATGATATTGGGCCCCCTCTGGGGTTTAGCCTTATACAATCGCCAAATCTTTCTGATTGGAAAAACAGGAGCACTCATCCGGCATTTCAGCAACTTGTTGCTGCAATTGAGTCCACGATTTTTTCGTCCACCTCTTCGGTTTCAGCAGCGCCATCGACACCAAAGCAGGAAGTGGTTTCGGCTCGAAGCGCAGCGCAAACATCAGGGTATACAGTGCCTGGCCCGAAACGGGAGCACCAACTGCAGGCAAGTGGATATAAAACCCTACTTTCCAGAATACCAAAACAACAGGCAATGATAGCCGTTGCGGCTTTTATGGTGCTCATTCTTGTTATGGTGGTTATGAGCAATAAACAGAAATCGTTGCACCCGGAATCCGTTGTTCCAGTGGGTTCTGTGGAGCTGTTGTCCAACGTTGTGCTGATTCGCGGGGGTGAGTTTACGATGGGCAGCCCTGAAGGTGAAGTTGGCAGGGATGCAGCCAGAACGCTGTATAAGAACCTGGGCCTTGACTACAGTGAGACTCAGCACAGAGTAAGGTTGAGTGACTTTTATATGAGCAAATATGCAGTAACGGTAGCCGAGTTCAGGAAATTCGTGAAAGCTGCAAACTATCGCACCGATGCGGAAAAAATGGGGAGCAGCTATGTGTGGAATGACAAAACTAATAGCAGGGAAGAAAAAGCAGGAGTAACCTGGCGTTATGGAGTGTCGGGGAGTGTTCGTCCTGCGATCGAGGATAATCATCCGGTGCTGCATGTGAGCTGGAATGATGCGGTAGCATATTGTGAATGGATGACAAAACAATCAGGAAAAACCTGTCGACTTCCAACGGAAGCGGAGCGGGAGTATGCTTGCCGTGCAGGGACAACAACGCCGTTCAATACGGGAGAGAACCTGACAACTAATCAGGCAAATTATGACGGCAACTATCCATACGCCAATAATCCGAAAGGGCAATACAGGTTGAATACAGTTCCGGTGAACAGTTTTGCGCCAAATGCGTGGGGGCTGTATAATATGCACGGCAATGTGTGGGAGTGGTGCGGCGACTGGTTCGGAGGAAGGTATTATGATGAATGCAAGGCGAAAGGAGTGGTTGAAAACCCTGTTGGAGCAGAAGCTGGTTCGTACCGTGTTCTTCGCGGCGGGAGCTGGAACAACTCTGCCGAGTACTGCCGGTCGGCTTATCGCTACTTCGACACCCCTGGCTCCCGCCACAGCTATGTTGGCTTCCGCCTTGTGTTCGTCCCGTAGTTCAAGTGGCAGTTTCTTCTGGCTTTACTCTTGAGCAAGAGGGAGATGGCAGCCGGGAGGTGAGCGGCGGCGGGATGCCGACGCACGCCTTTCGGCGGGGCAGTGACCGACAACAGAAAGGCCGCCTTGTGGCGGCCGATTTTTTTTGAATCGAAAGTTTGGGGTATTCGGCAGGTCATTAGAATGGACGGTTAAATGGAATTATGAATTCAAGCCACCTCTCTTTCTCTCGTGTTCTCAACGGTAGAAGTGGTATTTTAAAAAGTATTTCTTTTGAACAGCCTGTCATCAGGATTAGAACAATATCCGGCACAGGCGAGGATGTTTCTGCAAGCAGCGGTTATGTATCTCTGAACCCACACAATCAATTGAACACAGGTATGGTCAAGGATATTTTTATCAGTTATGCCCGTAAAGACCTTGCTCGGGTTGAACCCATTGTGACGGCACTTGAACAGCATGGTTGGCGGCCAATTATCGACAGGAAAGCTTTTTTGCCGGGAGTCACATGGCCAGACGAAATTCAGCGATCACTTGATTCGTCACGGTGTGTACTGGTTGTCTGGACTTGCGAGTCGGTTGATCTCAAAAACCATGAGTGGGTGAAAAGGGAAGCCGGGGCAGGCAAAGAAAAGGGGATTCTTGTGCCTGTGCGTCTTGATGTTGTCGATCCGCCTTCGGCATTTGAGAAAGTCCATTTTGCCGATCTTTCCGGGTGGAACAGTGACTGTTCTCATCCAGAATTTCTAAAATGTATCGAAGCGATCAAGTCAAGATTTCCTGTTCAGAACATCATTGATATACTCGAAAACGAAAATCCTGATGATTTTGGAACGGTATTGGAGTATGCCGCAGAATTGCAGTTCGAGGGTGCTCATAGTCAGCTTTTTATACAACTTCAAGATGAATATCTTAAAAAAATTCCAGAGAAGGGAAAAATCGAATGGGGTACAAGGCTGAAAATGCTGCTCAAATTACATAAAGAAAATAAAGTCAAACAGGAATCAGGAAAAACCAAAACCATTTCATATACAACAGTTGATAATGGTCAACAATCAGTACAATATGTAACCAATGATTTTAAACTATGGCATGGTCTGGATAAAAAACGCTTAAAGGAGGACTTCAAGCGTCTGCGCAGGGATTCAAATCTGTTAAAGGTTATTTTTATAGAGTATAACGATGAGGCATTGTCTCGTGATGTCCCTGATATTTTATTGTCTGATTATAAGAATAAATTTTCTTCTGATGTTACCAAAATCAAGGGAAATATAAATGATGATTATTTTTATTTATCAGGTGATGATGGCATAGAGGAAGACTGGCAAGATTGTTTTCGCAAGATATTTGGTCTTTCCGGAAGTATATCGGAAATCAGGGAAAAATTTATTAAAGAGAATCGTCAGAAAGAAACTCATTTTATTGTTCAGGAGATCAAGCAATTTAAGTTTGATAAATTTGAGGCTTATTATTTGTTATGGGAGTCATTACATTTAGAAAAGCCGTTATTTCTTTTTTTTCATGTGGATGAAAATGTTTTACCATCAAAACCTGCTCGAAGTAACTATCTTTTTTGTCGTAATCGTAGAACAGAGTCCGTTGATTATCATGATTTTGACAGTTTTTTCAAGAAACATACAGATCGGTATCGTCCGGATCCCGCACTTCTGAAAAGTGGCAGCCCAAAAATGTGTTTTCGTGACGCAGTGGATAAATTAGAAACATTAGAGCTTTCTAAAAAGTAACATTCAAGCATGAGGCAAAAATAATGGAACAATACAACTTTTACGAGAACAAGGCGGTGAACGCAGCGGTGCAGTTGCCGAAGATTGAGCGGGGTGAAGGGTACATGCCTTCGGAGGGGCTGGTGCGAGCGCTGAATGTTGCGCTGATGTTGCAGAAGCCGCTTTTGGTGACCGGGGTGCCAGGTACGGGCAAGTCGGACCTTGCGTACCACATCGCCGATCGTTTTGGATGGGGGGATGTCTTGCCTTTTGCTACACGAACCGATTCGGTGTCAACCGATCTGCTCTACCGGTACGACAGCCTTGCCCATTTTCACAAGGTGAATCTTGAAAAGGGAACTGACTGCGAACTGACCGCAAAAAAAATCGAAGAAAATTATATTCACTATGAGGCGCTTGGGCGGGCAATCTGTGACTCGATTGGCCAGAACAAAGAGGAGCAACGGCGACGCAGGGTGGTGCTGATCGACGAAATCGACAAGGCACCGCGTGATTTGCCCAACGATATCCTCTCGATTATCGAATCCATGAGCTTTGAGGTGCCGGAGCTGAAATCGGCAAAAGAGACCGACCGCTCGTTTTACAGGAAAGAAGGTGACGAGGCGTACAAGCCGGTGGTGATTCTGACCAGCAACTCCGAGAAAACCCTGCCGGAACCCTTTCTGCGTCGCTGCGTTTATTTTCATATCGACATGCCCGACAAAGAGCAGCTCATGAAGATTCTTCTCAAAAAAAAGCGGATTCTGCCGAACCTTGACGAAAAGAGCGCGGCAAAATTCATCGACCTCTTTTTACAGATCAGTGACCTTGTTACCGGCAAAAAACCGGCTACGCATGAGTTGATTCTCTGGATATGGTGGATGCAGAAGCACAGGTTCAGCGATGATGACTTGATCAATTTCAGGAGTACATCCGCCAATGCGGAGACGCTGTTGAGCGGGATGTCGATTCTTGCCAAGGAGGAGTCGGACCTGAAAGCCGCTCTGGATGCAATAGAAAAGCACAAGCTCAAAGGATGACGATGGGAGAAACAGAGGCATATATTGTAGCCAATCACCACTTTCCCTTCGATGAGCTGTTCGGGCTTTTGCGGGAACAAGGGTTCAGCTTTGGTGTCGATACCTGTGAAATGCTCCATTACGTGCTGATGAAAGCCATTGATGCGGGCGACCTGGAGCGGCTTGATCAGTGGCTCTGCCCTGTCGTGGCTCACTCTCCCGAACAGCAGGCGACATTTCTTGAACTCTACAAGCGGCTGATCATTCCCTTTGTTGAGAAGCGATCGTCAGCAGGGAAGGAGAATCAGAAGCGGGTGCCGAAGCCTGACGGAGCGATTCAGCCCGAGCCAACTCCATCGCCAAAATCAGGAAGTTCAAACACCCCTGAAGCGCAACCGTTCCTGCAGGAGGAAGAACGGATTGTTGCCTCGTTGAAATCACGTCAGAGAAGCGGCTCCCCCTCAATCGAGCGGTTTGTGGCAATGACGGAGATAGCAAGCGAGCCCCGGATGGTCAGGGTGGTGCGCCAACTCCGTTACACCACCAGTTCCGGGAGGCAATTCTTCGATATTGATAAAACCATCCGGAAAGCCGCAGCTCATGCCGGAGGGATGCCGAGGCCGATTTACGCGCCAAGGTTGCGCCATATCGAGTACCTGATGCTGATCGACCGGCACAATTCGCGTGACCATCAGGCGCACCTCTACAACAGCATCTACGAAACGCTCAGGGGGAACAATATTTTTGTTGAGCGCTTCTATTTCGACAACTCGCCCATGCTTTGCCGAAACGAGCGATACCCCGGCGGCATTGCGCTGACGGAGCTGCTGAGCCAGTACGAACATGCGGCATTGATGATGTTTACCGACGGCCTGCAATATATTGATACCTGGGAGGTCAAGCGGTTTGCCTGGACGGAGATGTTCCGGCACTGGCAGCATCGCTATTTTTTTACTCCGGTTTCACCAGCCCTGTGGGGAGAGCGCGAACGGTTGCTGCAGGAGCTTTTTCCCTTTGTGCTGCCGATGTCGGTCGAGGGAATGCAGGTTGTGGCGGCTGACCTGTCGCAAGGTGTGGCGACAGAGTGCGACAAGCTCAAATACTGGCAGGAAAGTGTAGACTACACCCTCGTTCCGGTACGCATCGAAGAGAAGACGCTCGACTTTATCGGACTCTTTTTCCGCGAACCAGTCAAGCGATGGATTGCCGCCTGCGCCATCTACCCGGAACTGAACTGGAGCCTGACCCTTGCCCTTGGTAAGATGGTGGGGGAGTGGTATCCAGAAGAGCATGGCACTCAGCTCAACTCCTACAGGCAACTCAGTCAGCTTTTGCGTCTGGAGTGGTTCCGCCTTGGCCGCATACCCGACCGGTTTCGCCGTGAGCTGCTCGAGAATGAAACGTGGCTGACGAGGAGCGAGGTTACCGCCGTTTGCCGCTTTCTCTACGAGCAACTCAGCCAGAACATCCCGCTCGAAGGTGACTCTGACCATGTAGGCAGGAGCTTGCAGCTTGCCGTCTACGATCTTCTTGGAGAAACTGACAGGGAGCTTGCGGCAGAGAAAGCCAATACAGTCAATGAGCTTCTCACCAAGAGTCGATCACTGCCCGACATTGTCACCCTGCACGTCATCAACCAGCGTGATGACAGCCCGATCTATTTCCCCATTCCCGATCACCTGCTGCAACGTCTCGGGGTCGATCCCGACCAGCTCCGAAGCAAAAGGAAGATACCAGCGAATTTTGTTCACATTCGTGGAGGCCGGTTTAGCATGGGGAGTCCGGAGACAGAGGTGAGCAGAAGCAGTGATGAAACCCTGCATGAGGTAGAGGTGAGTGACTTCTGGATGTGCAAGTATGCAGTGACGGTCAAGGAGTATTTGCAGTTTGCCGAGGAGACAAAGAGCCATTATCCGGAATGGATGGAAGTGGGAAGCAACTATAACACTGAGACTGGGAGTGATGATCATTATAAAAAGTTGGGAAGTGCATTGACGGATGACCGTTTTCCTGTTGTTGGTGTGTCATGGGATGATGCGGTTGCCTATCATGAATGGCTGTCGAAAAAAACAGGCAAGACGTTTCGTTTACCCACAGAAGCGGAGTGGGAGTATGCGTGCCGTGCGGGGGAGAAAACACCGTTCAACACGGGAGCTAATCTGACAACGGATCAGGCGAATTATGATGGAAATTATCCTTATAATGGCAACCTGAAAGGGAAGTATCGGCAGAAGACGGTCGCCGTTGAGAGTTTTGAACCCAACAAATGGGGGCTGTACAACATGCACGGAAACGTGAGGGAGTGGTGCAATGACTGGTTTGGAAGTGACTATTACAATGAGTGTAAGGCAAACGGGGTGAAGAAGGATCCGAAGGGCCCCGCAACCGGTTCGAACCGTGTTCTTCGCGGCGGGAGCTGGAACCGCAATGCCGAGTACTGCCGGTCGGCTTATCGCTGCCACGCCCCCCCTGGCCACCGCCGCAGCAATGTTGGCTTCCGCCTTGTGTTCGTCCCGTAGTTCAAGTGGCAGTTTCTTCCGGCTTTACTCTTGAGCAAGAGGGAGATGGCAGGCGTGAGGAGAGCGGTGCTGAGGGACGAAGCGCCGCACGCCTCACGACGGGGCAGTGAACGACAACAGAAAGACCGCCTTGAGGCGGTCGAATTTTTTTAATCTCTCAGGGTTGACTTCCCCACCGTTTGCGGTGAAGTTTGTCAAGCTTTTTATAAAACCAGATTCCCCGGTGCCAGAGGAGGGGAGCTTCATTGACCCTGATCAAGAGGAAATAAGGATGCAAATTAAACTTTTTACCATCCCTGTTGGTGATGGTGGCGTAGCCGAGCAGGAGCTGAATACGTTTCTCAAAGCGAACAAAGTGCTTGAGGTTGAAAACCGTCTTATCAGTAATAAACACAGTGCTTGCTGGTGTTTCTGTGTGCGCTATGCCGAGTCGTCTGCGACCAATCCGTCAGGTGCGGAGCAGAAGGCAAGGGTTGATTACCGCAAAGTGCTCGATGAGCCAACCTTCAACAAATTTTCAGCCCTGCGTGAAAAACGGAAAAAAGCGGCAATCGATGAGGGCGTTTCAGCTTTCATAATTTTTACCGACGAAGAGCTGGCAGCTCTTGCAAAACTTGACGAGGTCACTGAAAAGAATATGCTGGCGATCAAGGGCATTGGTGAAAAAAAAGTGGCACGATTTGCCCGATATTTTACAGAAAAATCAGAAACCAATGAGGCGACAGGGGCTGCTGATTGAGGAGATACTCGATCTCAACAATCTCTACAAAGCTTTTTACAAAGCTCAAAAAGGAAAAGCTTTTGATCAAGAAGTGATTGCCTACAGGAAGCAGTTGCCGGATAATTTGCACCTTCTTCAGCAGCAGATAGGTTCCGGGTCAATCGAAACGGGGAACTATCATTACTTTACGGTCTATGATCCAAAGAAACGGCTGATTTGTGCAGCTCCTTTTTCGCAGCGGGTGTTGCATCATACCCTGATGAATGTCTGCCACGATGCGTTTGAAAAACATCAGATCGACAACAGTTTTGCCAGTCGTATCGGAAAGGGCACTTATGCAGCTCTTGATACGGCCAGAGAGTATCACCGACACTCTCAATGGTTTTTAAAGCTTGATGTGTGCAAGTATTTTGAGAGCATTGATCATGCTGTTTTGAAGGCACAACTGCACCGGCTTTTCAGGGAAAAACATCTCCTTGTGATGCTTGAAAAAATCATTGACAGCTATTCAACCACAGCGCAGAAAAGTGTGCCTATCGGGAATTTGACCAGCCAGTATTTTGCCAACCATTATCTCTCAGTCGCCGATCACTGGATCAAGGAGGAGTTGCGCATACCGGCTTATGTTCGGTATATGGATGATATGGTGTTGTGGCATCATGACAGGGAGGCTCTTCTTGACGCGGGGTATCGGTTGCAGGAGTTTGTGGCAACAGAGTTGAAGCTGTTGTTCAAGCCGTTTTGTTTGAACAGTCCCGAAACAGGGTTGCCTTTTCTGGGATATGTATTGTTTCCCGAGAGGGTACGGTTGACGCAGCACAGCAAGAGACGGTTTATCCAGAAATCATCGCTTTATGCCGGTTATCTGCAAAGAGGCCAATGGTCACAAAAGGAGTATGCAACCCATGCCATGCCGTTGGTGGCCTTTACGGAGTATGCCGATGCTGTAGAGTTCAGAAAAAAGGTGTATCATTCGCTAATGGACGAAAGTTAGCAATAAGGGCATCAATCGTGGGTTCGAACCGTGTTCTTCGCGGCGGGAGCTGGAACAACAATGCCGAGAACTGCCGGTCGGCTTATCGCAACAACGACACCCCTGGCAACCGCAACAGCAATGTTGGCTTCCGCCTTGTGTTCGTCCCGTAGCTCAAGAGTAAAGCCGGATGGCTGCCGTTGAACAGATTGATGACCCTGACCCTGTGCGTGGCAAGGGCAAAAAGTCCATTGACAAGCGCCTGTTGTTGGTAGAAGAGAGCCGGATAGCCTCTTCGAAGGCTGCAGGCGTTATTTTTTTAAGTGTGACACAAGCCGCTTTTTCAACCATCCGAAAAGCACAATTGTTTTTAACCATCTCTCTCCATGGCCATTCAGGAGTACATCGACGCCATCAACAAGCGATACAAGGCCGGCAGTGCAACCGAGCACAGCTACCGTGGAGATCTGCAAAACCTGTTGAAGTCGCTGGCACCGTACGTCGAGGTCACCAATGAACCGCAACGGATTGATTGCGGTGTTCCTGACTATATCCTCACCCGCAAGGGCATTCCGGTCGGCTACATTGAGGCAAAGGACATCGGCAAGTCGCTCGACAGCAAGCTCTACCATGAGCAATTTGCCCGTTATCAAAGCTCTTTGCCAAACCTGATCATTACCGATTACCTCGAATTCCGGCTCTATCCGGAGGGCCTCTTGTCGACCACCATTGTTCTTGCCGAGATACAGAACGGCAAAATTGTTGCCCGGCCCGAAAACTTCAAGCCATTCACTGATCTGATTCAGGAATTCAGCCGATACGAAGGGCAGACCATCATCTCGGCATCGAAGCTTGCCAGGATGATGGCGGCAAAAGCGCGGTTACTGGCTGATGTGATTGAAAAAGCGCTCTCCACCACCGGTGAAGCGAGCGCGATGCTTCACGAAGCAAACAACAGCCTGAAAGAGCAGTTGGAGGGATTCAGGCAGGTGCTCATTCATGACATTACTCCAAAACAGTTTGCCGACATCTATGCGCAGACGATTGCTTACGGCATGTTTG
>Ga0194060_10003067_pt1 | contig 11834 bp, 12 predicted proteins | sample SepL225m_MetaG_FD_163427 | JGI IMG/M metagenome (GOLD analysis project Ga0194060, IMG submission 163427) | Anoxic zone freshwater microbial communities from boreal shield lake in IISD Experimental Lakes Area, Ontario, Canada - Sep2016-L222-5m | ecosystem: Environmental > Aquatic > Freshwater >... | reverse complement strand
CGGGGACGCGGGGACGCGGGGACACGGGGACGTGATCACAGCGTATCGGGATCCGATGCGGCGTTCAGATCGAGGATGGGTTCGACTGTCTGGATTTCCTTGATCACAAAGTGGCGAGCCGACCTTAAGTCCATCAAAGTCTGGGCGGCCTGCCCGGTAGCGCGCAGAATACGTTCCAGGCTGGTGCGCACCTCCGGGTCGCCCAGTTCCTCTTGGAGTAGCTGGGTTTCGCCCATAATCACGGTGAGGTGCTGGCTAATGTGATGGGCGGCGGCGCGGGCGGTGGCACGCATGGCTTCCTCGTGAGCGCGTAGCAGATCGATCTCGCGGGCCGACTGGCGCAGCCGGTGGTGTTCGGCGGCCCGTTGAATGGAGTTACGCAGGAGGTCGTTGTTAATCGGTTTGGTGAGGTAGTCGAACGCACCCATCCGCATGGCCTTGATCGCCGTCGGGAGTGTGTCGCTGGCGGTGGTGACAATCACTATGGGGCTATCGGGCGACTCGTTGAGCATCTGGAGTACATCGAACCCGCTGCCATCGGGCAACCCCAGATCAAGCAGGACGATGATCGGGTGCTCATGCTGAAGCTGGTCGAGGGCATCAGCGACGCTGTGGGCCATCAGCAGCAGGTAGCCTTCGTGGCGCAGCATCGCACTCAGCGCGATCTGGAGTACCAGATCATCCTCAATGAGTAGCAACTGCTCTGACATAATGGGATCCTTTCGCGTTGATGAATGCTTCGTGGAGGATGATGTACGTCAGCACCTCAGACGAGCCCGGATTACCCGACCGGCATGCGCTGGCAGCCTGGGCAATAGAAGGTGCTGCGCTGGGCGATGACCTCCCGTGTGATCGGCTCGCCGCAGCGCTCGCACGGCTCACCCGCACGGTCATACACACGAAAATGATCCTGGTTATGGCCGCGCTCGCCGTAGCTCGTGCGGTAGTTGCGCAGCGAACTGCCTTGGTTCGCAATTGCCTCCTCAAGCACCTGGCGAATGGCGGCGTGCAGGGCGGGCACCTGCTCGGGCGGCGCGTCGGCGGCGGGGATCTGCGGGTGCAGCCGCGCAATCCAGAGAGCCTCGCTGGCGTAGATGTTGCCGATCCCGGCGATGATGGCCTGGTTGAGCAGCAGCGGCTTCAGCTTGGTGCGCCGACCAGCCAGGATGCGGCCAAGCTGCTCGGCGCTAAATGTGTCGCCCAGAGGTTCGGGCCCGTGGGCGGCGTCAAGCAGGCGTAGCCCGGCGGCATCAAGCAGACGCACCCGCCCAAACTTGCGCTGGTCATCAAAGAAAATCCGTCGGCCATCGTCGAGGGCCAGCACGAGGTGCGTGTGCGTATCGGACAATACCTCGGGGCCACGCACGATCAGGGTTCCCGACATACGCAGGTGGACGGCCAGGGTCCAGCCGGCATCAAGCGTGACCAGCAGCCACTTAGCCCGCCGACCAACGGCCACGATCTCGCGCCCGAGGATCAGGGCGCGGAAATCGGGTAGGTCGGGGGTCTCAACCATGCGCTCCCAGTCGAGTTTCTCCAGCGCCGTCATGCGCCGACCGACCACCTGGGCGGCCAGGGATCGGGCGATGATCTCTACCTCGGGTAGCTCAGGCATATCGGTTCCTGTAGGGGTGCGGGAGTAGCCCGCGCAAAGCGTGGGCTACTCCTGCGCCCCTACCTCCATTCCACGTCCCCATCGGCCCAATGTTCACGTTTCCAGATCGGCGCGACCTCTTTAATCCGATCCATAATATGCGCGGCGGCGGCGAAGGCAGCCTGACGGTGGGGGGCGGCCACCACCACCAGCACGGCGGTTTCACCGATCTCCAGGCGACCGACGCGGTGATGCACGGCCACCCTGCCGATTGGCCACTGGGCGCGGGCCTCCTCGGCGAGCTGGGCCAGGACTGACTCCGCCATCTCGGCGTATGCCTCGTAGCTCAGGTGGGCAGTAGCCCGACCGCCGAAGTTATCGCGGGCGACCCCAGCGAACGTGACCACCGCGCCGTCGCCGGGGGTCTGGACATAGGCCACCAGCGGGGCAGGGTCAAGCGGCTCCGCCGTGATCAGGAAGGGCGCACACGCCGGTGCGTCGGGGGTGCCGCCGCTGACAGGCGGAATAAAGGCCACCTCGTCGCCATCGGCAAGCGGGCTATCCAGCCCGGCGAACTCCTGGTTCAGCGCGTAGAGTACGCGACCAGTGTAACCGGCGAGGCGTGGGAAGTCGGCGATCAGCCGCTCCCAGACCACACCAAGGCAAGCGCCCTCCTCAAGCTGCATGTCCAGCGCCGTACACCCCACGATGTCGCGGTGACCGGCGAAAAACCGGATGTGGATGCTGATCATTTCAGATGTCCATACGACTCGCGCACAACCCCCGATGAAAGTGGCCGCTGTGCTCGACTATCGGGTATCGGCTATCGGCTATTTTCACCTCAGAACCCCGCCGACCGACCACCGTCTGCGGTGTAGACGCCGCCAGTGATAAAACTGGAGCGCGGGCCAGCCAAGAAGAGGATCAGGTCGGCAATCTCTTCGGGGGTGCCAAGGCGTCCGAGGGGCTGCTGAACGGCCCACTCGTGCATGCGCTGCTCGGGGTTGGCACGGCGCTCGTGTACGGCGGCGGCGCGCAGCAGCGAGGTGTCGATCATCCCTGGGCAAACGCAGTTGACCCGGATACCTTCGGCGGCGTAGTCGAGGGCCATGCTGCGGCTAAGCGAGATCACACCGCCTTTGCTGGCCGCGTAGGCCGACCAGCCCATCTCGGTGAGCAGACCGTGGAGCGAGGCGACATTCACAATCGTCCCGCCGCCACGTCGGCGCATCTCGGGCAGCACAAAGCGCGCTACCAGATAGACGCCGGTGAGGTTCACGCTCAGCGTGGCGTTCCAGACATCAAGGGGCGTACTCTCGACCGTACCGGGAACCTGGATACCGGCGTTGTTGATCAGCACATCAATACCACCGAAGGCCGACACCGTTTCAGTAGCAATACGAGCGGCGTCAGACTCGCTCGAAACATCGGCGGTGATCGCCATCGCCCGACCGCCCCAGGAGCAGATCCCTTCAGCGAGGGACTGGCCAGCCGGGCCGTCGCGGTCGGCGATGACAACGGCGGCACCCTCGCGAGCGAGGGCCAGGGCCACCGAGCGTCCGATGCCCTGCGCACCGCCGGTAGTAATCGCCACTTTATGGAGAAAGTCCATACCTAATTATCTCCAGAACTCACGATTGATACTATGAGGCATGTTTCAAACCAGCGTGACAGTCTTGCGACGAAACGATGACGCGGTGGTAGTGGCTCAATTCGGAATGGTGGTCATTCTGAGCGAAGCGAAGAATCCCGACCGGGACGCTTCGCTTCGCTCAGCGTGACATTCGAGATAGATCCACTACCGACGCGGTGAGGCGCTCCGTATCGCCTCATCGCCTCATCGCCTCGTCGCAAGACTGTCAAGCTGAATGTGCCCATTTTGAAACACGCCTTAGGCTACGATATGACGGGCTGAATAGGGCTGAATAAGGATTTCGGCAGGTATACCTAATCCACGGTGCAATTTTCGGATCATATCCAGGGTTAGCGGACGACGCCGGTTGAGGATCTCCGAGACACGGGCGCGATTTCCAATATATGGCTCAAGATCGTGCCTGGTGAGATCACGACTCTCCATATAGTACACAATCGCTTCAATTGGCTCAGGTGGCAGAATGGGGTGCGCCTGCGCCTCATAAGCTTCGATCAGCGTGACCAGAATGTCGAGCATATCTCCCTCGGGCGTGTCTGGCCGCGCATGAAAGAGCGTCTCTGCGAGATGAAGCGCATGAGCGTAATCTGTCTCGTTTTTAATAGGGCGAATATCCACTGATTACACTCCCTATAGCAGTCCTATCGCGGTTATGAAGATGGAGTCAAGGCTTCAGCCGGCTAAAGCCTTGACTCCCCTTCACGACTCCAAGAGGATTGCTATATCATATTAAATATTCGTCGCATCAATATGGTCATACTCACGATGAGTCGCAATAAACCGGATGTAGATGATACCGAGATCGTAATTTATTGCCGCAATCAGGCGATAATTATTTCCACGGATATTGAAAACAACGCGGTTATTGGTGACAATGCTCGCGGTCGCATACATCTGACGGATGTCTTGAGGGTGTGCCCAGGTGGCTTGCTTTGCGTCGTAATACCACGCTTTCAGTGACTGTTCTGCATCAGGATGGCGCTCCCAAAACTCACGGAGGGCTTTTTGGGCAATGATACGCATTACGGATAATCTCAATAAGCTCGCCAAAGCGTGGCTCAGTATAGCACGTTCCCGATTTGGGATCAAGGTTGTGCATGGCCATCAGGGTAGGCTATTACTCCCCGCCTGGGGGCGGACGAAGAGTTGTGCTTGAGCGGCCAGCAGTTTGGCGTCAAGGGGCTGCAGCGACGTGATGACGGCCAGCAGTTCGGCGTGTGAGAATCCGTAGGCATCTAGCAGAATACGTCCGCGAGGGATCGTTTCGCCTTGATTTTGAATAAACAGCACGGCCCGGTAGCTTCTAGAGTGGCCCGGCTTAAGCTGGACGCTCCACGCACCAATGTTCATCTGCTCAGCGTCCACCATCTGGGCGGTGGTGTTGAACTGAAGGATGAGGCGGCGGTCGGGGCCAAGGTAGATGAGCGCCTGAGGTGGGAATCCGTTTTGAGCTTCTGACGGCGGCCAGATCAGCAGGGCGCGATCAATCCCGACGGGCGGTGTGGCCGATACCCAGGCCGAGGCTCGTTGCCTACGTGGGAATTTGGCTATGTTGCTGCCAAGGCTGCTCACGGGAATGAGCGGCATGGCGACATCGGCGATACCGGGCGTAGGTTTCTCAGGGAACTGGCCCTGGCCGTTCCACGCCTGGGTAATCTCGAAGGGCGAACCGGCGGCGGCGCTGCTGTCAAAGCGCTGCTCGTCGAGCAGTTTCCATGTGATCTGGCTGGTCTGGGTGCTGCCACCAGGGCCAGCAAGCTCGCTGGCCCTGCGTAGACGACCGTCGGCAAGGTCGAGGGCCAGCAGCACAGTAACCCGCGCAGTCGCAGCGCCGGGCGCGTCGGTGGGAAGGCCCATCGGGCTGATACCAGAGAAGCTGAGGATCTGTACGCTGCGCTCGCCGTCGCGCTGACGACCGAGGACGTGCAGATCGGGGGCGGCCTGGGCCTGGTGAAGATAGAAGAGCGGGATATTCCAGATGCCGTAGGTGCTGCGCTCGGTCAAAGCGCGTGACTGCGCGGGGGCGTCGGCGACCACGCTCATCAGGGCGGGCTGATTGTGGGAGTCTGGTACAGACAAACTGCCGTAGAGTACCGGCGCATACAGCGGATTAAGGGCGTAGGAAAGTCGGTCGCTGCCATTGCCAAGCTGAAGTTCGTAGGGCGCGCCACCATCGGCGTGGGTGATCTGGAGGCGGTGGCGGGCGGTGTTCGTGCGATCAAGCCAGATGTCGGCGTGCAGCGGGGCCAGCGTATTATTGTCAAAATACCAGAAGGTCTGGTAGCGGGCGTGCCAGATCGGGCCACCATCCTCGGGCGGGCGCAGGTGGAGAGCCAAGGCGCGGGCGATCAGAGCCTGGGGATTTTGCGGCGTGGCGGTCTCATGGTTCACCACGGTGACGCCGGGCTGGGTGACGCCGGGCAGCACTAAGACGGCGATGAGCAGCAGAACGGCCAGGGGCGGCAGCAGCACGCGCAGTTGGGGGCGAAAATGACGGGCCGGGCGGGACGTGGCGAGCAAGCGGGCCTCCAGCGACGCGGGCAGGTTGCGGTCGCGCAGGGCGGTGCGCAGGGCCAGTTCAACGGCCTGGCTCAGCTCGCCCCACGCCTGGTCGAAGGCTCGGCAATGGGCGCAGTTGGCCAGATGGCCACGGGTGGCCGGGGTATGGCGCAGGCGACCAGCGGGATCGGCCAGGACATCGCGCACGGCGAGACATGCGTCATCGCTGATCTGGTCGGTGAGGGTGACGTTAGTAGCCGGAGCGATGGCACGCATAGCGGCGAGCAACTCGGCGCGGGCAGCGGGCAACTCGGTGGCGCTGACACGAGCCACACGGGCGACATCGTAGCCCATGAACAGATGCAGACCGAGGGCCAGGCGCTGGGCAGATGTCAGGCGAAAGAGGCTGCCGTAGAGCAGCGGCGTAGCAGCGGGGAGGCGCGGCGCATGGCGCGGCCTGGATACCCGCGCCGCGACAGCGGACAGGCGGGCGACCATGTCGATCTCGTCAGGCGGGACTGGCGGCGGGACATCTATCAGATCACGCACACAGGCGCGCAGCAGAGCCTCGGCCCCCTGGTCATCACCAGCAAGCAGCAGGGCCAGCCGAAAGAGCGCATCGCCGTGAATTGCCAGCGCCCGCTCGATCAGATCGTAGGGAGATGACATAGCACTCGCCTCCAACCCTCGTTTTATCGTGATGTTAGGCATGTTTCAATCCAGATTGACAATTCAGCGACGAAACGATGACGCGGTGAGGCGCTCCGTATCGCCTCATCGCCTCGGCGCATCATCGCAAGACTGTAAAGCTGAATGTGCCCATTTTGAAACATGCCTTAGACAAGGTTTTAGGTGCCAGGTTTCAGCTTTACAGTTTGGCGAGGATGCGAGGATGCGAGGATGCGAGGATGCGAGGATGCAAGGACGCGAGGATGCGAGGATGCGAGGATGCGAGGATGCGATGCTATCGCGTCCTCGCGTCCTCGCGTCTCCGCCAAACTGTAAAGCTGTTCTGAACCATGTCTAACAACAATCTACCGCGCCGCGCTACGGTCGTAGCGACGACCGGCGCGGGCACCGGGCACGGCTATACCGCTCAGCACATCCTCGATCACAGTGGCGGCAGTGACACTGCGGATACGGGCGGCCGGGCTGACGATAATGCGGTGGCCGAGTACCGCGCCAGCCAGATCCTTCACATCGTCGGGGGCCACGTAGTCGCGCCCCTTAATCGCGGCCCACGCCTGAGCGGTGCGATAGAGGGCCAGGGAGCCACGGGTACTCGACCCCAAGTACACATCCTCGTGGTGGCGGGTCGCCGTGGTGATCCCGACGATGTACTCCTCGATCAAGTCGTCCACATAGACTTCTTTGATCGCCCCTTGGAGCCGCAGCAGATCATCGATCTGCGTCACCGTCTGGAGACTATCAAGCGGGTGGGCCTGGCGCTGACGCCTGAGAATGGCGATCTCATCGAGCCGGGAGGGGTAGCCGAGGTTCAGTCGCAGCAAGAAGCGGTCGAGTTGGGCCTCAGGCAACGGGAAGGTGCCCTCGTACTCAATCGGGTTCTGGGTAGCCAGCACGATGAAGGGAGCCGGTAGGCCGTAGGTCGTGCCATCCACCGTAATCTGGCGCTCCTCCATCGCCTCAAGCATGGCGCTCTGGGTCTTCGGGGTGGCCCGGTTGATCTCGTCGGCCAGGACAATCTGGGCGAAGATTGGGCCGGGGCGAAATTCAAACTCACGGCTCTGCTGGTTAAAGATCGAGATCCCGGTAACATCGGAAGGCAGCAGGTCGGGGGTGAACTGGATGCGCTTAAAGCTGCTGCCGATTGAGCGGGCGATGCTTTTGGCCAGCACTGTCTTGCCAGTGCCGGGCACATCCTCCAACAGCACGTGGCCCCGGCAGAGCAGGGCCACCAACAGCAACTCAACGGCGTTGCGCTTGCCGATGATCACCTGCTCGACGTTCTGGTAGATTCGCTCGGCAAACTGGCTGACCGTGTCCAAAAAGACCTCGCTCGCAGGGGAGGGTGTGGGAGGGCGAAGCCCTCCCACACTACTTTTTTTTGTTGGGTTTGGGCGGCTTCGCCGCCCAAACCCAACAAAAGTGGGTCTGGGGAGCAGCCCCAGGTGACTCTACCGCAGGCAGTATACCATCAGCCGCCCTCGACGGGGACTACGCCTGCAACGCCCGGCGCAGCAACTCCTCGGGCACATCGTCGCGCACCTGCACGGTGCCAATAGCTGCGGGCAGCACCCAGCGGATCTTCTTGGCCTGCACCTTCTTGTCACGCATCGTCAGGGCCAGGATGGCGTCCACATCATAGGCGGGCAGGGCGGTGCGCAGACCGTAGGCGTGGATCAGGGCGGCCTGACGCTCAACCAGATCGCCGTCGCACATGCCCATAAGCTGGGCGATGCGGGCCTCGGCGTGCATGCCCACGGCCACAGCCTCGCCGTGCAGCAGGCCGTAGTGCGAGAGTTGCTCAACGGCGTGGCCGATGGTGTGCCCGTAGTTGAGGGTAATCCGCTCGCCACGCTCAAACTCATCTATGCTGACCACCTCGACCTTGACGGCCACGGCGCGGCGGATGAGCCCACTGAGGGTCGCCGTCAGCGCGGCGTCGGCGGCGTCCCACAGGCCACCAGGACGTGCGTTATCCCAGCCACGGGCCTCGGCGATCCGCTCAAGCTCCACAAACAACCCAGCGTCGCGGATGACCCCGTGCTTGATCACCTCGGCCCAACCCTCGCGCAAGGCGTGTGGTGGTAGGCTGGACAGGGTATCGGTGTCGGCCAGCACCAGGCGCGGCTGGTGGAACGCGCCAATCAGGTTTTTGCCTAGCGCGTGGTTGATACCGGTCTTGCCGCCAACAGCCGCGTCCACCATCGACAGGAGCGTGGTGGGCATCTGCACCACCGCGATCCCACGCAAGATCGTCGCCGCCGCGAACCCGGCCAAGTCGCCCACCACGCCACCGCCGAGGGCCAGGACAGCATCACGACGCTCGACGCCGCCAGCGATCATCCAGGTGTGCAGATCACTGAGCCGAGCCGAGCTCTTGCTGGCGTCGCCGGGGGGCACGCTGTAAGTATGGACAACAAAGCCAGCCCCGCGCAGGCGCTCGGCCACGGGCGCGGCGTAGAGCGTCTCCACGGCCCCATCGCAGACCAGCCAGAGGGCGCCGCGTAGGCCAAGCGCCTCCAGTCGCGCAGGCAGGCTCGCCAGGGCACCGGCCTGAACAACGACGGGGTAACTGGTGGACGTGGTAGTAACAGTGAGATCAGCAGTCATTATACATCCAAAACCTCAGAGGTTCTTGACGGCCCAACGTATTCACACATCCCGTCACCACCCCTGTTCCAAAATTGCCCGTGCCGCCCGCGCTGCCTCGGCGCGGTGGCTGATCTGGTTCTTCGTCTCAATCGGCAGTTCGGCCAGGGTCTGATCATAATCCAGCACATAGAACAGCGGATCGTAGCCAAAGCCACCAGATCCGCGTGGGGCCAGTTCGATCACGCCGGATAAGGTGCCCTGGACGATCTGGGTGGGCTGGCCAGGACGAGCCAGAGCGATCACACAGACGAAGCGGGCCAGGCGCTGGTGCCAGGGTACATCCTGCATCTGATCAAGCAGGTACTGCAACTGGGCCACGCCCTTCACCCCACCGTAGCGCGCCGAGTAGACGCCGGGGGCACCGTGGAGGGCGGCCACCTCCAGCCCGCTATCGTCGGCCAGGGTAGGCATGCCACTGAGGGCCAGGTAGCCCTCAGCCTTCAAGCGGGCGTTCTCCTCAAAGGTCGCCCCCGTTTCCTCCACATCCTCGCTGATGCCAAGGTCGTCGAGGGTACGCAGGGCCAGGCCAAGGCCATCGAATATCGCGGCGAACTCGCGTAGCTTGCCGGGGTTGTGGGTGGCGATCAGGAGTTCTTGCATAGTGCTAGAATCTACGCCCGACAGGCCGCTCTGTCAAGCGGCACGTGATGTATCATACATCGCCCACTCTCATTGACGCCTCTAGATGGCTCGGGTACAATCTAACGGCTTTGTAGTACCCACTCAGCAGGAAATCATGAGCAATCTCTCGACAGATCGCCCCGTCGGCGCGGCAGTTGCTGTAGCGCAACCGCATATGTTTGCTGAACTTCTGCGGGCCATGCGCCCGCGCCAGTGGGTGAAGAACGTCTTCGTCTTCGCCGCCCTGGCCTTCTCTGAGCAACGACTGTGGCAGTTCTGGCTAAACCCCTGGCCTCTGCTCAAAGTAACCGGGGCGTTCGCCGCCTTCTGTATGGCCGCGAGCGCGATCTACCTGGTGAACGACCTTGTGGATATTGAGAAGGATCGCGCTCATCCGAAGAAGCGCAACCGGCCCTTCGCCTCCGGTCGGCTGAGCCCAACCGTCGGGATCGTCGCCGCCACCATCCTGATCATCGCGGTGATTCCGTCGGCTGTTGCGCTTGACCCGCGCCTACACTTCCTCGGTGTACTCGTTACCTACATCGTTGTCCAGGGCTTCCTCTACACCTACTGGCTGAAAAATGTCGTCCTGCTTGACATCCTCGTTCTGGCGACGGGCTTTGTGCTGCGGGCAATCGGTGGCGGGGTGGTGATCCATGTGTTGATCACGCCCTGGCTGCTGCTCTGCATGTTGCTCCTCGCTCTCTTCCTGGGCATTGGCAAGCGTCGCCACGAGCTAGTGCTGCTTGAAGGTGGGGCCGGTGAACACCGGCGCATCCTCCAGGAGTACTCGCTGCCCATGCTCGACCAGATGATGTCTATCGTCACTGCGAGCATTATTATGGCCTACAGCATCACGGCCTTCCTGGCCCCCGTGGCCCCCCAGAAGCCCTACCCGATGCTGATGGCGACGATCCCCTTTGTGATCTATGCGATCTTTCGCTATCTCTATCTGATCTACATTCGTGGCGAAGGTGGCTCGCCCGACGAACTGCTCCTCACGGATATGCCCCTGGCCAGTAGCGTCGTCATTTGGGGCGTCGCCGTCCTCGCTGTGCTGCTGCTCTTTCCGAAATAACGAGGGCGTAGGGAACAGGCACGCACTCGTTCAAACTTGAGCGTGATCCGTTCCCTGTCCCCCGTCCCCTATCCCTCTATGTACACGTTCATCAAGCTCGGCGGCTCCGTGATCACCGATAAGGCTGGGCGCGATGCTGCCGATCTGCCCGTAATTACACGGCTGGCCGCAGAGATCGCTCAGGCCCGTGTCGCCAACCCCGCCTTGCGGCTGCTGATCGGCCACGGCAGCGGATCCTTTGGCCACCACTATGCCGCTAAGTATGGTGTACACCACGGCCTAGCCTCCGACGCCGATTGGATGGGCTTCGCCCTTACCGCTGGGGCCGCCCTGCGCCTCAACCGGATTGTGGTGGACGCCTTGCTCGCCGCTGGGGTGCCCGCCATTGAGATCCAGCCCTCATCTGCCCTGCGCAGCACCGCCAGCCAGGTCGTCGCCTGGGATACCGCATCCGTCGCCGCTGCCCTCACCCACGGGCTCATCCCGGTGATCCACGGCGATGTGGCCTTCGATAGCCAGCAGGGCAGTGCGATCATCTCCACCGAGCAACTCCTGGCCCATCTGGTTCTTGCCACCAGCCTGCGCCCATCGCGGATCATCCTCGTTGGTGAGGACGCCGTCTATACCGCTGACCCACGGACAGACCCGTATGCCGAGCGCATCCCGCTGATTACGGCAGCCAACCTCGATGCGGTACTCCACGGCGCAGGCGCATCCCACGCAGTGGATGTGACGGGCGGGATGCGCAGTAAGCTCGACCTGATGTGGCGACTCGTCTCCGCCGTCCCCGGCCTGGAGGTGCGCCTCATCGGCACGCGCCCCGGCCTGCTTACCGATGCTCTTGGTGCAGGCCAGATTGACGCCGGGACGATCATTCGCGCAGATACAGATCGTATCTGCTAGTACTACAGTTGTAAATATCTTCGCAGAAAGGCTCTCGCCGATCACCCCCCCTAGCCCCCCCGCACGCGGGGGGGGATAATGCGTTGTTCCCCATGCGCATCAAGCTTCTTTTGCCTCGGTCGTCAGGGCGAGCAAAAGCTGGTAGGTGT
>Ga0194060_10003064_pt1 | contig 11836 bp, 11 predicted proteins | sample SepL225m_MetaG_FD_163427 | JGI IMG/M metagenome (GOLD analysis project Ga0194060, IMG submission 163427) | Anoxic zone freshwater microbial communities from boreal shield lake in IISD Experimental Lakes Area, Ontario, Canada - Sep2016-L222-5m | ecosystem: Environmental > Aquatic > Freshwater >... | reverse complement strand
GTCTCGATGGAGCCACACAACCGAGACGACTGGTTCAGGCACCAGCGAGCCGTACGGCTGCATCCCGAATGTTCCGGGCGGCGTTCAGGTCGCGGTCAAGCACCGTGTCGCAGACGGGGCACGTCCATGCCCGCATCGCCAGGGTGAGGTTCGGGTTCACCGACCCACAGTGGTTGCAGGTCTTGCTGGACGGGTAGAACCGCCCTATCGCCACGACCCGGCTCCCGAAGGCAGGAGCCTTGTCGTCCAGTTGGCGGCGGAACTCGGCAAACCCTCCGTCGCTGATGGCTGGGGCAAGGCAGTGGTTTTTCAGCATCCCCGCGACGTTGAGGTCTTCAATGCCCACCAGCGATGCCTGCCGCACGAGGCCAGTGGTGAGCTTGTGCAGCACGTCCTTGCGCTGGCAGGCCACCTTGAAATGGGCCTTTGCCAACTTGAGAATCGCTTTCCTACGGTTCATGCTGCCCTTCACCTTGCGGCTGACCGACCGCTGCAAGCGTTTGACCGTGCGGAGCGCAGCCTTGAGGTGTGTTTGGTTCTCAACCACCTCGCCCTCGCTCGTCACCGCCAACGACTTGATACCGAGATCCACCCCAATGGCAGGGCCGGGATGTGTAGGCGGCGTGTGGTCAAACTCCACCTGGATGCTGATCCACCACCACCCGGCCCGATACCGAATCGTCGCGCCGAGGATCTTCCCCGTGAAGCGGAGCGCTTCGGTCATGTTCAGGTGGCCCACCTTTGAGACCGTGAGCGTATGTCCGTCTACCGTGAGTCGGTCATTCGCCACGGAGAACGACCCGTACCCATGCCGCCGTGACTTGAACGTAGGAAAACCGACTCGTTTCCCCTTGCGCCGTCCACGACGGCTCGCGAAGAAGTTGGTGACGGCATTTCCGAGATTGACGAATGCCCCCTCAATCGCGGACTTGCCGACCTGGAATGTCCAGGGGTATTCCGCCGCCCGGATACGCTTGAACTCGTCGCGCAGCGCACGGGCCAGGGGTGCCTGCATCCCCTGATCGAGGGCATCTTTGATGGCCCGCAGACCCCAGTTGTAGCAAAACCGCGCCGTTCCTGCGGCCTGTCGGAAGAGGCGTTCTTGCTCAGGGGTTGGGTTCAGGCGGATCGTGTGCGCTCGGATCATGGGTGAGTGCGTCCTTCAACGCCTTGTGATAGTTCCGTAGGCCGTACAGTCGGGACGAAAAACAATGCACGATGGCGAGCAGGTCTTGGATCATTTCCGGTTCCGGGCTGAGGGTTTCTTGATTCAACACCAGCACGGCACACTGATGGGCGTCACATAGGTGCGTCAGGAGTTCGTACCCGAACCGGGCCAGCCGATCCTGGTGTGCGATCACCAGCGTTGCGACCTCGCCCGCAAGAATGGCGTCTACGATGCTCAGAAACTTCGGACGCTTGAAGTTGAGACCTCCTCCAATTTCCGCAATCCAGTCGTCTACCGTGAGTCCGCGTGCGGCGCAGAACACCTCAAGCGCACGACGTTGATTCTCCAGATCGGGTTTCTGCGCCTGACTCGATACCCGGAGATAGACGAGGGTTTTGCGTGGCCGTTCGGCATTGCCGCTCCGCAGATGCAGCACCTGTTGGACATGCTCATCGGTGTATACGCGCCTATTCCCTGGTGTTCGTTGCGGGGTGAGTCGTCCCTCACGATCCCAGCGCTGTAATGTCTTTACGGATACGCCGATCCGCTCCGCAAATTGACGCACGGTGTATATACTCATATCGCGTAGTATACCACACTTTCAGGTATCTTGTAAAGACTATGTTAAAGCTCCTTGAACAGATACGCTGCCATAGAGGATTGAGGTAGCCCCTCACCCCCGGCCCCTCGCCCTCACGGGGAGAGGGGCGATTCCGCGCCAACCTGCGTTCAGCTCCCCCTCTCTCGCTCAGGGAGAGGGGGCTGGGAGATGAGGGTGACCGGCGTCTCAGGAAAAGCTCTCGCCTACTCTCCCCGTGTCGCTTGCTTCGGGCCGCTCTCCTGGTGATGGTAGGCGCTGAGGCGACTGGGCAGCAGGTAGAGGCCCACGGCGAGGATGAACATGAGTTTGGCGAACGAGACATTGACGAACGAAAGCCCGATTGCGGCGAAGTGGAAGATCAGCGAGATTAGTAACCGCTGGTGAACCAGCCCGATCAGGGTCTTATCCACCCGCTCGTCAACCATGTGGCGATAGGTCGAGGCGTACCACCAGATCAAATCCAGCGAAAGGCCCGTCGCGATAAAGGACACCGCCAGAAAAATCACGGGCGCTTGCTCGTTGGCGTACCGCACAATCAGCCCGCTCGGGAAGGGCATCGAGGCGACGCACATCAGAAACAGCAGGTTCAGCCAGAGCAAGGTGCGATCATGGCGCTTGATGTACTGGAACATATTATGTTGCAGGACCCAGTACAGGCCGATCACGACAAACGAAATCGCGTAGCCAATGGCCTTCGGCCACATCTCGCTTAGTGCGTGGGACAACTCCTCTGGGGCCACTTCCGGCACCCGAATCTCAAGCACCAACAGGGTCAAAACAATCGCGAAAATCCCATCACTGAGCGCGGCCATCCGCTCGTTGCCCGTGATGCCCACCGGGGGGCGACTGACGATTGTACGGCCCGACTGCGGCTGCGCCATAGCACCTCTCTACACTTACGCACACTGCGACCGGCCCGAGGTTACTCCTCAGGCTCATGTTCCGCGTCCTCAGACGCGCCGTCAATACTTGCCTGGAGAAATGTGGTCAGACTGTTGAGGTCAGGGAAGCCGTGCCGTTGTCGCGTCTCGGGATCTTCGAGGGCAAAACGCCAACTTGAGCGCGACCGCTCTTTCTGGCTGCGCTCTTGCCAGCAGCGGAGCAGGTAGACCCTATATTGGGGCGGTTTTTCCATAGGTGCCACCGGCTTGTTTAGCTCCAGCCATGCCTTAAAATTTTTTGGCCGAGCAACCAGGGTTCAGTATGGGCGGCGGGCGTTAAAGGATCGTTTAGCGCACTTCTGCGTTGGGGCGCAAAGCATTAACTTGGGGGTATGGCTGGAGTTAATGCTTTAGCGCCATGTGCGCCGCACCCCTAAACGATCCTTTAACGCTCACGGGGCTATAGTGCGCCAGGAGCGACGGTCGGCACCGCCGACCCACAGTTGGTGGGCGCTGCCGTGGCCCGACAGCACGCGACACCTGCGGCAACATGGTCTGTGAACCCGAACCTCACTCTTGTCATACGGGAATGGCCGTGCCCAGCGTACGACACGGTGCTTGACCGCGACATGAACGCTGCCCGGAACATGCGGGATGCGGCGGTACGGCTTGCCAGTGCCTAACTGGTCGTCTCGGTTGTGTGGCTACGTCGAGACGTAAAACTGGCCTGTGGACTGGCCGTAAGACCATCCTCGGATGGCACGCTGGGATGAAGCGGGAATTTCTAGCGCGTACTCTCGGGTACGTAGAAAGTAGCAGGTTGCACGTGAGCAAGAAGATTTTGGTTGTGCTCTCTGAATACGGCTATTGGGGCGAGGAGCTGATCGGCCCGCTCGATGCGATTGACGCAAATGGCTACACGGCGACCTTTGTAACTCCGACCGGCAAGCGCCCCTACGCGCTGCCCCCCAGCAAAGAGGCTGGCTTCCTCGATCCGCCACTGGACAAGGTCGTGGTCAACGAGTATTACGCGCAAAAGACCACCGAGGTCGATGCGTCAGATCGTCTCGCCACGCCGCTTAATCTGGAGACGTGGTTCCCCGAGCGCCCCTATTTCAACTCGGCCAACTTCGGCCACGCACTTGAAGCCTATTACGACAAGCGCGCCGCGAGCTGGAAAGACCTGGAGCAGTACGACGCCTTGGTCATTGTCGGCGGCAGCGGCCCGCTGATCGACCTGTGCAATAACATTCGGGTTCACGACCTTGTCCTTGGCTTTTTGGCCCAAGACAAGCTGATCGCCGCCGAGTGCTACGGCGTCACCTGTCTGGCCTTCGCCCGCGACTTCACCGACCGCAAGAGCATCATCTGGGGCAAGCACGTCACCGGCCACGCGATTGAGTACGACTGGCACGACGGCACGGGCATGCTGGGGATTGACCACAACTTCAAGTGGGCTTTCTATCCGCTTGAGTACATTCTGCGCGATGCGACCGGCCCCGATGGCAAGTACCACGGCGGCGTCGGCCACGGCATCTCCACGGTTCTCGACTACCCCTTCCTGACGGGCCGCTCGACCCAGGACTCCGCCCTGGTCGGCGAGTTGCTGGTCAAGGTGCTGGAGCAGGGCCTGCGCCGCTACGGCTGGTAGCGGCGTCTTTCGCTTGGCCCGTGGCGCCGCATGTCACTCGCCCGGTGGCTGAAGTCACGGGCTACGGGGTACGAAGGCCGCCTGCGCGGCCTGAATCAGCCTGCGAAGGCAGGCTTCGTAGCCAAGAGCCGGGGGCTTCAGCCCCCCGGCGGGCGCAGGAGCGCCGCTGGACAAAAACGCCGAAACCTTAACCTGAAACCTTGGCTTAGGCAGAAAGCGAGCGTATGGGCAAGCGTACTGGCAACCAGGCGATCATCGAGCAATTGCTCGCCGATGGTCTGCATTACATGTTTGGCAACCCCGGCACGGTCGAGCAGGGTTTCCTCGATGCCGTCGCGGATTATCCGCAGATGAAGTACATCCTGACCCTGCAAGAGTCGGTTGCGGTGCTGGCCGCCGATGGCTACGCACGGGCGACCCAGCGCCCGACGCTGGTGCAGATTCACAGCGCCCCCGGCCTTGGCAATGCGATTGGCGCGATCTATCAGGCCAAGCGCGGCCACGCGCCCCTGGTCATCATCGGCGGTGATGCGGGCCTGCGCTATATGAACACCGAGGCGCAGATGTACGGCGATTTGGTCGCCTTCGCCGAGCCAGTCACCAAATGGTCAACCATGGTGCTGGACCCGGCCAACCTGCTGCGCGTGCTGCGGCGTGCCATTAAGATCGCCTCGACGCCGCCAATGGGGCCGGTTTACATCTGTTTGCCCGCTGATGTCCTCGACGCGCCCTCGACCGAGTTGGTCTTCCCTACCTCACGCCTTTCGACCCAGGTCACGCCGCCGCACGAGACGGTCGCCGAGATCGCCTACAGTTTGGCGGCGGCGAAGAAGCCCGTTCTCTTCGTCGGCGATGGGGTGGCCTACGCGGGTGCCCAGGCCGAGCTGACCCACGTCGCCGAGCTGCTTGGGGCCGAGGTCTGGGAGGCGGATTCGGGCGAGGTGAATATGGCCTACGACCATCCGCTCTACCAGGGGATGACCGGCCACATGTTCGGCTTCGCCAGCAAGCCCATTACGCAAAAGGGCGATGTCAACCTGATCGTCGGCACCTACATTCTGCCCGAGGTCTTCCCCGAGCTTGGCTCGATTTTCGCCGAAGGTGCGAAGACGATTCACATTGACCTGGACAGCGGCGCGATTGCCAAAAATCACCCAGTAGACGTTGGGGTCGTCGCCGATCCCAAGCTGACCCTGGAGCTGTTGGCCGAGGCGCTTACGGCCACGATGAAGCCTGCCCAGCAGGAAGCGGCTGAAGCGCGCACCGCCAGCATCGGTCAGGCCAAGGCCGAAAAACGCGCCAAACAGCTTGAGGCCGACCACGCCGTCCGTGACGCGATGCCGCTCAAGATGAGCCGCTTTATGGAGGAGTTGACCGCGCAGTTGCCGAAAAAAGATGTGATCATCTTCGACGAGGCGCTCACTTCATCGCCGGCGGTGGTGCGCTACTGGCCGCCGCAGCGCACGGGCGAATATTTCCTCACCCGTGGCGGCTCGCTGGGCATCGGTTTCCCCGGCGCGATTGGGGCCAAGCTCGCCAACCCCAGCAAGACGGTGATCGGCTTCAGCGGCGACGGCGGCTCGATGTACACCATTCAGGCGCTCTGGACGGCGGCGCGGCACAACATCGGGGCCAAGTTCGTGGTCTGTAACAACTCGTCGTACCGCCTGTTGCAGTTGAACATTGACCAGTACTGGAAAGACCAGGGCATCGCGAAGCACGATTTCCCGCTGAGCTTTGACCTGTCGAGTCCGCGCCTGGGCTTTGTGGATCTGGCCCGTGGTCTGGGCGTGCCCGGTGTGCGCGTCGAAGATCCCGCCGAAGTCGCGGGGGCCATCCAGCAGATGCTCGCCCACGACGGCCCCTTCCTGATCGACCTTGCGCTGGAGGGCGATGTTCACCCCGAGCGCATTGGCAACACCTGCGGGCAGTAACTCGGACACGTCGGCAGAAATGTGTGCAGGTTTTTTATCACGAAGCGCACGAAGGTCGCCTACGCGGCCTTGTTGAGCCTGCGAAGGCAGGCTTCGCAGAGCAAGCGCCGGGGACTTCAGTCCCCCGGCTGCACAACCCAGAAGCTAGAGCAAAGGAGCAACCACCGATGAGTAGCCCACTGACCGAGGCTGAGATCAAGCGTTTTGTCGCCGCCTGGTACCAGGCGCTCGATTTCCACGTGCCCATCGCCGAAGCCTACGCCCTGCTCTCTGACGCCAGCCTGAACATGCAGTTTCCCGACGGCGACATCCGCGACTTCGCCTCCTTTAAGACGTGGTTCGACCGCGTCACCAACCTGTTCTTCGACGAGAATCACTACGTCCAGCAGGTCGTCATTTCCCAGCTTGAGGCCGACACCGCCACGCTCGATATTATCGTCGGCTGGCAGGCCAGTTGGTGGGAGGCACCCGCCGCCAAGAGCAAGCGCGTTTCGATGGACGCGACCCAGCGCTGGACGATCCGCCGCTCGGACAAGAACGCCTACGGCCTGGTGATCGAGACGTACAACGCCACCGTGGAGCCGTTTAAGTACGCCCCTGGCTTCGCCCGACTGTAGAGTAGCGCAAACGCACATGAGTAACCTTGAGACTCTCCAGAAGTATTACGCACACGCCAACGCTGGCGCATGGGATGCCTGGTGTGACCTCTTCACTGACGACCAGGAGATGGACGAGCAGCTCGCGGGCCACATCTCTGGCCTGACCCTTCTGCGCCACATGATGAGCGGCATGGGTGCCGCCTACGCCAAGTTTCACAACGTGCCGAAGACACTTTTCGTCAGCGGCGACGAGGGCGCTGCCGTCTCGCACATTTCGGCCCGCGCTGCGGATTACCCCGACGAGGCGATTGAGGCCGATGTGATGAACTATTTCAAGTTCCGCGACGGCAAGATCGTCTATATGGCGAACTTCCACGACTCGAAACCGTTTGCGCCGTTCCTGCGCCAGATCAGCGAGGAGGGAACCGAACCACCCGCGTTGCCGTAAGCCCAGTCAAGGAGCGTTTTGATGCCTCGTGTCCACTCGTTTGCGGGCAGGTTTCTTGAACTGCCCCGCGACCACGTTCACGCCTATATCGTTGAACTTGAGCACGCGGTCGTCATCGTTGACGCCACGTTGGCGCTTTCGAGTGCGCGTGCATTACGCGCCCAAGCCGAGGCGCTGGGCAAGCCGCTTGCGGCGGTGCTGCTGACCCACGGCCACCCGGATCACTACACGGGCCTCGTGCAGTTCGCCGATGTGCCGCGTTATGCCTCGGCTGGGACGCTGGCGTTTGCCCTGCGCGAGGATAAGGCCAAGGCCGCCGTCGCTAAGTCGCTTTTCGGCGATGACTACCCGGACGAGCGGGTGTTTCCCGACCATATCGTCAAGGATGGCGCGACGGTCACGTTCGATGGGGTGACCTTCACCTTCACCGACTACGGCCCCACCGAGTCGGACAGCGACGGCATCTGGTCGTTCGTGGACGCTGGCAAGACCCACGCTTTTGTCGGGGACATTGTGGCTAACCGCGCCCACTGCTTCTTCCACAACGGCCATACCGCCAGTTGGCTGCGCGCCCTTGACCGCCTTGAAGGGGCCATTGCCGATGATACGCCCCTGTACATCGGTCACGGTGAAACCCCTTCGTACAAAGAGGTTATCGCGTGGCAGCGTGGTTACATCCAGACGTGGCGCACGGCCATTGCCGCCCTGTCGCTCGACGAGGCAATTGAGGCGAGCCGGACGACCCAGGAGACGATCATCGCGGCGCTGAAGGCGTACCTCCCGAGCGACGTGACCCTCTTCTTGCTCGACTACGAGCTCCAGCACTCCATTCCCGAAACCTGGAAGCAGCTCCAGGAACGGGGCTAGCGAAGGATATGGCCTATGCTGATCTCGATGACGGTGAACAAGAAACCGTACAGCGCGGACGTCGAGCCGCGCCTGCTGCTGGTTGATTTCCTGCGCGACGCCCTTGGCCTTACCGGCACGAAGGTCGGCTGCGACACGGGGCAGTGCGGCGCCTGCACCGTGCTGCTGAATGGCAAATCAGTCAAGAGTTGCGCGATGCTGGCGGTGCAGGCCGATGGCGCCGATGTTCTCACCATCGAGGGTGTCGCGCCGAATGGCCTGCTCAACGCGCTGCAAGAAGGCTTCTGGGAGCGTCACGGCCTCCAGTGTGGCTTTTGCACGCCCGGCATGATCATCGCGGTGACCGACCTGCTGCAGCACACGCCGCACCCCGACGAGGCCCAAATTCGGCGCGCCCTTGAGGGCAATCTATGTCGCTGTACCGGCTACCAGAAGGTGGTCGAGGCCGTGCAATACGCCATTGCCAAGGAATCCAGCCCCATTCGCATGATCGTAGATACACCGGGCAAAGTGTTCTATGAAACCCAGGTCAAATACTTGATCGCCGGGAACGCCGATAAGCTGGTCGAGGACAATTATCACCCCGATGCGGTCGTGGCTTCGTTTGACTTTACCGTCAAAGGCCACGAGGCGCTCAAGGTGCATTTCCGCAACTATATGCGCTGGGTGCAGATTAAAGAGGTCGTCTCGACCGACAAGTTTACCGAGACGGAAGATGGGGTTTCGTTCGAGGCGACGGTGCGTACCAACCGGGGCGTGGCAAAGGTCTACGACGTCTTCGTGATTAAGGAAGGCAAGATTACCTACCACTTCACCGGCATGAAGTGACGGCCAGCCTCCGGCGCTCATCGGCGAGCGAGCAAAAAAATAGGAGCGACCAGAATGTCAGGCTCATTTCGCTTGATCTTGCAGAGTCCACCCTTGGCAGGCCAGGTGGTCGAGCTGACCGAGCCGGTGGTGCGGGTCGGTCGCGATCCGTCGAATGATGTGACGGTGAGCGCCCCCGATGTGGCGCGGTTTCATGCGCGGTTGACCCAACAAGACAGTGGGTATGCCATCGAGGATCTGCACAGCGGCGGTGGCACTTGGATCAACCAGACTAAAGTGGTCGGCCACGTGGCGCTCACTTCTGGTGACACGATCACCTTGGGCGCGTCCAGCACCATGATCTACCAAAGCGCCGAGGCCACCCCCGCCGCGTCCGTCGCACCGGCCCAGGCGACGAGTCCTGCCGCAGCAGCGGTGGCGCAAGTCGCCACGCCGACGGTGGCCCCGCGCCGACGGCATATGTTGGGGGCGCCGATCAAGCGGGTCGAAGACCCCGAGATGCTGCGCGGTGTGGCCCGCTTCACCGCTGACATAGAGCTGCCGGGCATGTTGCACATGGCGATTTTACGCAGCGACTATGCCCACGCCCGCATTCGCGGGATTGACACCAGCGCAGCCGAGAAGCTGCCGGGGGTGGTGCGCGTCATTACGGCAGCCGACATCGAGGGTAAAATCATGCCCCTCCCCTGCATCTGGATTCCCGGCGGCGCCGAAAGCCATTTCCCCTCGCACCCCTTTGGCGTCCCCGGTGCCGGTAACGTGCTGGCGACGGATCGGGTGCGTTTCATTGGCGATGCCGTGGCGGTGGTGGTGGCGGCGACGCGCTATCAGGCGTGGGATGCGCTCGATGCGATCAAGGTTGATTACCAGCCGCTGCCGGTGGTCACCGATGCCGAGGAGGCGTTGAAGCCCGGTGCCCCGCAACTGCACGACGAGGTGCCCAATAACCTCAACGCCTACATTCCTTATGGCGACAAAGCGGGCACTGAACTCGCCATCAGCGCAGCCGAGGTGACCGTCACGCTGAATAGCCGCAACCAGCGCACGATTAATAGCCCCATCGAGCCACGGGCGGCCATCGGTGAGTACGACCAGTCCACCGGCGAGTACATCCTGCGTGCGTCGAGTCAGTCGCCGCACGACCATCGGCTGCTGCTGGCGCTGATGATTTTGGGCATCCCGTTTAACAAGCTGCGCGTCATCGCGCCGCAGATCGGCGGCAGCTTCGGCACCAAGGGCTACATTTACCCCGATATGCCGCTGGTGCTTTGGCTGGCGAAGGAGCTCGGCCACCCGGTAAAGTGGGTGGACACGCGCAAGGGCATGATGCGCTCGACCGTGCAGGGCCGCGACCAGATGATGTACGCCACGCTGGGCGGCACCCGCGACGGCAAAATTACGGCGCTGCGCTGCACCAGTTACGCGAACTTGGGCGCCTATCCGTCCACCATCGGCCCCGGTGTCGCCACGGCGATGGTCGGTCGCTCGGTCACCAGCGTCTACGACATCGAACACGCCTTCTGTGAGGTCTACGCGGCCTTTTCCAACCTTGTGCCCCTGGGTGCCCAGCGCGGCTCGGGGCGGGCGGAGGCCACGTTCCTGATCGAGCGCTTGGTCGATCTCTTCGCCCGCAAGATCGGCATGGACCCCGCCGAGGTGCGGCGCAAGAACTTGATCCGGCCCGAGCAGTTCCCCTTCGATAATCGCATGGGCTGGAAATACGACTCGGGTGATTATCCGGCGGCGCTGGAGACGGTGCTGGCCCAGATTGGCTATGACCAGATTCCGGCGGCCAAGGCCGAAGCCCGTAAGCGCGGCAAGCGGCTTGGCGTTGGCCTGGCCCCGTTTGTCGCGATCAGCGGCGTCGGGCCGTCGCCGCGCATGTCGAAAGAGGGCATGCTTGGCGGCACCTGGGAGAGCGCCAATATCAAGGTGCATCCGACTGGCGAAGTCAGCGTGATCATTGGCTCCAAGTCGCACGGCCAATCGCACGAGACCACCTTCGCCCAAATCGTGGCCGAGGTGCTGGGGATCGAGGTCAAGCTCATCGAAATCCTGCACTCCGACACTAAACGCGCACCCTTCGGCCAGGGCAGCTACGGCAGCCGCTCGTTTAGCGTCGGTGGCGCGGCGGTCTACAAAGCCAGTCAGATACTGAAAGAGAAGGTGATTCTCCAGGCCGCGCACATGCTGAAGGTGCCGGTCGAGGAGATCGTCTACGCAGGCGGCAAAGCGTCGGTCAAGGGGCAGCCCGAGCGTGTCCAGACCTTGCAGGAGATTTCGCTGGCGCTTTGGTACGCTTGGGACATTCCGGCGGGCATGGAGCCGAGCCTTGACGTGACGACCTATCTCGATCCGCCTGACTTCAACTTCCCCTACGGCTGCCATGCGGCTGTGGTTGAAATCGATGAGCGCACCGGACAGGTCGAGATTCGGCGCTTTGTCGGCCTGCACGACAGCGGCGTGGTCGGCAACGAGATGGTGTTCGACGGGCAGATGCAGGGCGGCATCGCCCACGGGATCGGCCAGGTGCTGTACGAGCAGGCGCGCTACGCCAAGAACGGCCAGTTGCTGACTAGCTCGCTGACCGAGTACCCGCTGCCCCGCTCGACCCAGGTGCCCAACGTCGAGCTGCTGCGTACCGAGACGCCGACGCCGCACACCGAGCTAGGCGCCAAGGGTGCCGGCGAATTGGGCAGCATTGGTGCCCCCGCTGCGATTGCCAACGCCATCTGCGATGCCCTGAGCGATCTGGGTATCGAGCATATCGAGATGCCCATTACGCCGGAGAAGGTCTGGCGCGCTATCCGGGATGCCCAGGCGGCGGCGTAGACAATCCTTTTCAAATAAGGTCATGCC
>Ga0194060_10003063_pt1 | contig 11836 bp, 8 predicted proteins | sample SepL225m_MetaG_FD_163427 | JGI IMG/M metagenome (GOLD analysis project Ga0194060, IMG submission 163427) | Anoxic zone freshwater microbial communities from boreal shield lake in IISD Experimental Lakes Area, Ontario, Canada - Sep2016-L222-5m | ecosystem: Environmental > Aquatic > Freshwater >... | reverse complement strand
CGTCGGGGTGTTCGTCGGCGTATTTGTCGGCGTATTTGTGCGCGTCGGCGTTCTTGTAATCGTCGGCGTTCTTGTAATCGTCGGCGTTCTTGTCGGTGTTTTTGTAATCGTCGGCGTCGGCGTTTTCGTAATTGTCGGCGTGTTCGTGCGTGTCGGGGTCGAGGTAATTGTCGGTGTGTTGCTCGGAGTCAGTGTAATTGTCGGTGTATTGGTCGGGGTCGGTGTATTGGTCGGGGTCGGTGTGTTGGTCGGGGTATTCGTCCGTGTTGGTGTATTGGTCGGCGTGTTCGTTGGGGTCGGCGTACACACTGTTAGCGGGCAAGGCGTGAACGTATTGGTCGGCGTACTCGTGCGCGTCGGCGTACTCGTGCGCGTCGGCGTACTCGTGCGCGTCGGTGTTCCTGTGCGCGTTGATGTAGCCGTATCCGTAGGTGTTTGTGTTGACGTATTTGCTACTGTAGGAGTATTTATATCGGTGGCAGTATTTGTCGGAGTTTCTGTACTCGTCGGAGTTTCTGTACTTGTCGGAGTTTCCGTATCCGTCGGAGTTTCCGTATCCGTCGGAGTTTCTGTATCCGTCGGGGTCTCCGTATCTGCCGGAGTTTCCGTATCCTCCGGTACATCGGTAGGCATACTCGTCACGGTAGGCAGGGCGCCAAAAGACGGCAGGCGCAGCCCATCGCAGCCGGTGGTGATGGTACGCATCGACACAGCGTCAAGATCGAACCCATTGATAATCCCTGCGCTAAAAGGGTCGAGTGGCTCGATACGATAGTGTACCGTGACCGTCACCGGGTCGCCATAGTTCTGGCGCAGGGAGCTAATATAGTCGATCTGCACCGTATTCGAGACCAGGTTGGTATCAGCGAGGGCCGGCAGACTGGCAACGATCTGAGTGCGGATGGTTCCCAGTTCGGAAGGAAGGGGACACGGCCGCACAGCGGCGGCGCGGGCACCTTCGCGGGCCGCGCTGTTGATCTGAGCGTACATAAAGAGCATATAGCCCAGGTTGATGATCCCCAGCAGCAGCACCAGCAGCAAGGGAAGCACCAGGGCAAACTCAACGAGGCTCTGCGCCCCGTGCCGTGAATGAGATGACGTGTGTCGGTTTTTCATGGCATTATTTCACCCAGTTGCGGCTCAGCTTGGCGCTCAACCGCCCCTTGTCGGTGCTGATGGTCATCACGGTCACCATATCCTTGCGGATACCCACGGTCTGTTCTAGGAGCGGCGGGACACCGCCGATCACCACGCGGTAACTACCCGTCGGGAGCTTGAGTGAATCGCCCACGTTGGCATGTCCAACCTCCTGGTCACGAGCGTCGTAGACGCGGTAGTTGAGGATAATCGCCTGTTTCAGAGCGGCACCGAGCTGGTTCACATCAGCGGCCCCGAAGTAACTGCCGCCGCCGGCCTCCGCAATCGCCGCCAGGCGCGCCTGAAGCTCGGGGGCGATGTCGAATCCTACCACGCTCACCCGCACATTGGGATTACTCGTATGCAGGCGAGTCGCCTCTGCCACCGGGTCGCCGTTACAGTTCTCCTCACCATCGCTGAGCAAGACTACCAACGTCTGGCCAGTTACACCGGCCAGATCGGCGGATAGCGCGGCCAGCGAGCTACCAAGGGGCGTGTTGCTACGGTTTACCGGAACAATTGAGTTAATCTGAGCGAGCAGCGTGTCACGGTTCAGCGGCCCCATCGGGCTGATCAGCTCGATGTCGCTACAGTCATTGGTACGATTGCGTCCGTAGGTACGCAAGGCAATATTGGTCGAGGAGCTGAGATCCCGCACCAGCGCACCCATCGCTTCGTGAGCCATGTCAATCTTGCGCTGATTGTTAATCTTGGCCAGCATACTCCCTGACGCATCGAGGATAAAGTAGATATTGTCTGTCGTCGTTACGGATTCCGTCTGAGCCACTGTGAGTACGCCTATGCCGGGGAGAATCACCTCGGTGGTGGCGGTCGGCACGCTGGGTGCTGCCGTGGGCAGGGCACCCACCGCCGCCTGCTGGCTTATCGATGTGAGGCCCAACGGTAGTGCGGACGAGCCTGATATAAAAATCAACAGGCCGCTGATCAGACTCACGGCCACCAATGTGACTGCCGCCACGATGACTCCCTGCCCGCGCTTCGTCTGTTCGCGGGGCGGGGCTGCGGCTATAGGAGCCTGAATACGCTCCAAGCCCTGTTTGAGCTGAATGTCGTCCAGCATCGCCTCGGCCTCTGGGTAGGCGTTGCTTTGGGCCTGTAGCTGCCGCAACACACTGATTGCCTCATCCCAGCGCGCGTTGCGGAACAAGGCCAGAGCCTGGTCGTAAAGTTCTTCGGGTGTAGATTGATCGGGATGAGTGTCCATAACGCGCTACTCCGTAGTGATGGTTTGTGACCCTTGGCCCGATAGTATCTAATTTCCGATGGACAGAAGCTGGGGGATCGCCGGTCCCAAGATCACGGCAAAGATCGCCGGGAAGATCAAGAACACCAGAGGGAACATAATTTTAACCGGAGCTTGGTTAGCCTTCTCGTGAGCGCGCTGGCGGCGGCGCACGCGCATATCCTCAGACTGGCTCCTGAGCACGCGCCCAATGCTTACGCCCAGTTCGTCGGCCTGGTTGAGGGCCGTAACAAAGCTAAGAACATCGGGTACACCGGTGCGATCCCCCAAACTGCTCAGCGCGGCGCGGCGGCTCTGGCCCATGCCGATATCGCGCAGCACGCGGGCAAATTCCCGCGAGAGGTCGTTGTCCCAGCGGCCCAAGACCTCCTGGAGGCTGCTCTCAAAGCTCAGCCCGGCCTCGATAGTGATCGTCAGCATATCCAGGGCGTCAGGCAGCGCGTTGGTAATCTCCCGCTGGCGACGGGTGATCTGGCGCGTGATCCAGAATTTCGGCAACGAAAATCCACAGATGGCAACAACACTGTGAATAATGATGCTCACAAAGCTGATCTTGAGACCAGCCAGATAACTGTAGCCGATGCCCATAGCAAGCATGCCCATACCGCTGAGCAGCCGCAGCCCGAGAAACTCCACCGTACCAAGGTTCCGAGCGCCAGCCATCAGCAGGAGTTGCTGAGATGCCCGCAGGCGCGTCTCCGGCCACATCCAACTGAAGAGCCGGGCCAGTCGGCGTAGCATCGGCATTGTCACCCGTTCCGAGAAGGGCCGTGTTATCTTGACCTCTTGGAATATGTTTGATTGCTCGTCGCCCAGGTAGCGGTTGAGCCGGTCGGCCAAGATGGGCCGACGACGCATCCGCATAACGCCGAACATCAGAAGTAGCACGCTGCTGCCTGCCATCACGCTGATCAGGATAATTATTATCGGTGTGTTCATGGTTTCAGACCTTAATATCGGATATTTTCTGGATCACCAGGAAACCAACGAGCGAGAAGACCCCCGCGATAATGGGGATACACAGGGTAATCCCAGGCTGGAACAGCTTCTTGATATAGTCTGGATTTATCATAAAGAGCAACAGGGCAAGACCGGGAGGCATAGCGCCAATAACGTAGGATGACATGCGCTGCATTGAGGTGATCACCCGCACCTCACGACGCAACTTATCGCGCTCGCGGATCGTCACGCTGATGCTATCGAGAATCTCGGTCAGATTGCCACCCACACGGCTATTGATCTTGATCGCGGCGACCACCAACTCCAGGTCGGTACTCTGGAGGCGTGCGACAAGATTGTCGAGAGCATCGTTGAGGCTCAGTCCAAGGCGAACTTCCTGGGTCACGCGCTCAAGCTCGCTGCGAGTCGGTTGACGAGCCTCTCTGGCCACCATCGCCATACCTTGAGGCAGACTGAATCCGCCGCGTAGGGCACCACCGATCATCGTCAGGGTTTCAGCAAGCTGCTCGTTAAAGAGGGTACTGCGCCGGTTGCGTAGCGAGCGCAGCCAGAAGATTGGTGTGACGAAGCCGCCGATCAGCGTGATCGGCAGCACCAGCATGCTCCGCCAGTAGATCAGGGCACCCAGCGACAGCACCAGGGGGATAGCGATGCGTAGCAGAATCCACTCGGGCACCGTCAAGGGCAGGTTGGCCTGCTCAAGCTGGCGCGCGATCCCCTGGGCAAAGCCACGCTGCCTAATGCTCGTGTTGATCCGCTCGGCGATGCGTGCGCTGGGCAGTTCCGCCACCCGTTCAGCCTCATCTATCCCGTAGACATCGTCGCTCAGGTAGGTCCGGATCCGTGATGCCAGCGGGTTACGCTCGCTTGTGATTGCACGCAACCCAAGCACCAGCACGATGATCGTGAGGGAGGAGAGTACAGACACAGCAATGATGATCACCATGTTGATGTCCATCGCTACGCCCCCGTCTGTCGACCACTGAAACCAAAGACGCTTGGCGGCAGGTTAATCCCATTTTGCTGGAGCTTCTCTAAGAAGCGCGGGCGGATGCCCGTGGGCATGATCTTGCCCACGACTTTGCCCTCGCGCACACCCTGCTGCTGGAAGGTGAAGATCTCAGACATCGTGATCACATCGCCTTCCATGCCGGTCAGTTCATTCACCTTAACGATTTTGCGCGAGCCATCTTGGAGTCGCTCCAGTTGGATGATCACATGCACGGCGGCTGAGATCTGCTCACGGATGGCGCGCTGCGGCAGATCGAGTCCGGCCATCAGCACCATCGTTTCCATACGGCTGATCGCGTCACGCGGGGTATTGGCGTGTAAGGTCGTCATCGAGCCATCGTGGCCCGTGTTCATCGCCTGGAGCATATCCAGGGCCTCGCCGGAGCGACACTCACCGACAACAATCCGGTCGGGGCGCATACGCAGGGCGTTCACCACCAGGTCGCGGATGGCCACTTCACCACGGCCCTCAATATTGGCTGGGCGAGTCTCCAAAGTGACGACGTGGCGCTGTTGGAGCTGGAGTTCGGCAGCATTCTCGATGGTGATGATCCGTTCGCCATCGGGAATAAACGACGAGAGCATGTTGAGGATGGTCGTTTTACCGGTGCCGGTGCCGCCAGAGACAACAATATTGAGGTGGCCGAGGACGCAGGCGCGCAGCAACTCGATCAGCTCGGTGGTCGCCGCGCCACGGGCGATCAGATCGGCAGGCCCGAGGGGCTTCTTAAAAAACTTGCGGATCGTCAGAGTCGGGCCATTCAGACAGAGCGGCGGGATGATCGCATTGAGGCGCGAGCCATCAGCCAGACGTGCGTCCACCATCGGCGTGGTTTCATCGCAGCGACGACCGAGGGGCGAGATGATCCGGTCGATGATTCGTCGGATATGTTCATCGTTCAGGAACGTAGCCCCGGTTAATTCAATCCGACCGCTGCGCTCCACCCAGACGCTATTGGGACCATTGACCATAATTTCACTAATGCTATCATCGGCGAGAAGCGGCTCCAGCGGCCCTAGTCCCAACAGCTCGGCCTGAGCGTGGCGGCTGAGCCGGACGCGGTCGCGCTCGGTGATAGCGCGGCCCGACACCTCGATCTGCTCAGCGACAAGGGCCGCGATGCGACGTGGCCAGTGTTCCGGGTCGCGGCGGGTATTGGCGTTATCGGGTTCAGACACGAGGCGGGCCTGCACCTTGGCGATCAGATCGCGATCCTCATTCGAGGTATTGGCATAGTCGCCGGCGGTGATCGGGCGTGAGGGAACAACGCTCGTCGGTACGCTCGCGGGAGTAGGAGCAGGAGCCTCACGGTCGCTAGCAGGGCCACTCTCGGGGCGGGAGAAACGTAATCGTGGCATAGCCTTCTCCTTCAGTACATCTAAGACATGTTTCAAATCGGACGTTTCCTCGTACAGCCCTCACCCCCCAGCCCCCTCTCCCCGTGAGGGAGAGGGGCAGGGGGTGAGGGCTGACCGGCAACAAACGATGATCCGAACCGTACATCTACCGCGATGTTTGGCGGCGCAGACTCTCGAAAAAGCCACGGCGCGGCTGGCCACCCGCATTGTCCTTCCCCTTACCCTTCTCCGGTTCCAAGCTGATCGTACTCACCTGCTCGCCCGCCACATAGGCCGCCAGCTTCCGCAGGCTCTGGCCCACCCAGCTCTGCGGGTGCGAGAGGACCACCGGCACCCCACGGTTGATGCTGTAGGTCACCAACTGCCCAGCGCTCGGGATGTTCGCACTGACCGGGTGGCGCAGGTGCTGCTGCACATCCTCCAGCGAGACACTATCCACGCTCGGGAAGCGGTTCAGCACAATACTCACACGACCACGGGTAAGCTGGTGCTGGCCCAGATATTCAAGAAAGAACTTGACGTTTTTGAGGGCCGGGATCTCGGGAGTGGTGACCACCAGCACATCGTCAGCCCGCTCAAGCAGGGTCATCGTCACCTCATCGAGGACGCACCAGGTATCGGCGATGACATAGCTATAGCGGAGGAGGAGGCTATCGAGGACGGTGCTGATCTGCTCGCGGGTGATCTCGCCGGCCACCTCGGGCGAACTAGGGGCCAGGAGTACGTGGACGCCCGAGCCGTGCTGTTGCATGACACCAGCCAGGATCGTATCGTCGATCTCATCGCTCTTGGTCAGCAGGTTTTGCAAGGTGTGGCGCGAGAAAAGGTTCATATGCGTACCCACATGGCCGAACTGGAGCCCGAAGTCGGCGAGGGCCACGCGCCCCGAGCTGATCTGGCGCAGGGCCACGGCCAAATTGGTGGCCACCACCGTCGTACCGGCACCGCCCTTAGGCGAGATCACCACCACAAACTTACCGCGCCCGTAGCCGTGGTGGTCGCTGCTGACCAATTGGCGGCTACGCCGATCCTGCTCGATCCGCATCACGGAATTCAGGCTCTGGAGGACATCGGTGTGGGACACCGGACGCACCAACACATCGCGCGCACCCGCCATCATGAGTCGGCGCACCACGGTGATGTCAGTCAGCGAGGTGAGAGCGATACAAGTTGTCGTCGGCAACGACGTGAAGACCTGCCGAATAAATTCTTCGGCCTCCACCGGTGGCCGGTCAACGATCACCACATCGGGGCGGCTCTGCTGCACCATCTCTAGGCCCGTCGAGAGGATGGCCACGCGCTCCATCCAGCCAACCCGTGGATCCTGTCCAAGTCGGGCGATCCAGTCCTGATCGATTTGATCGGGCATTGTCACCACGGCGACGCGCAGAGTCTCATCTACAGCCACAGGAATTCCCTTTCAATAACGTGAGCAGAATGAGCGATCGGTTCAGTGTTCTAGCGCAGATGATAGCGAGAGATCAGAACATCGTTATCAATCGGCGGGACGTCCACCGGCTCGTGATCCACAACTGGGCGCAGGACAAGATCAATTTTACTGCCGGAGTCTCTGACCCGCTTGAGCAGCAGCGCATCTTCCGGCGTCAGCGCAAGCAGCAGGGCCGTTGGAGGCTGAGTGTTAGCCGTCTGGGACGGGGTACTGCCGGTGTTCGACCGCAGCACCTTAAAGACATGGATGTTCTGGAGCGTGTATGCCGTCACATCTCGGCCCTGGGTATTGGGCGCGGTGACGTTGGGGGCGGGGGGAACCGGCAGGGTGATCAGCATGTCGATATGATCGCCATCGGCCAGGATATCCGACTGGGTGAACAAATCGCCGACAGGGTAGACGAAGAGGACGTAGCCGGTCGGGATCTGTTGGCTCACCGTGCCCCCTGTGCTACCGGCCAACTTGGTGATGTTGAACGTCTCGCCCTGGCCAACCGGCGCAATAAGGGTCTGTTTTTCTAGCCGCGCCGTACTCGTGATCGCAGTAACCGGCACGAGGTCGAGCGGAAACGACTTCAGCAGGATATCGTCGCTGGCAATGACCGTACCAGGCTGGAGTGATCGTGCGGCCACCGGGAGATCCATCGTAGCGACAGCAGGTGTCACCTGAACGGCCGCCATACGCTGGGCCTCGGCGGAAAGGCTGCGCTGTTGCTGTTCGAGCAAGAAAAACACGAGTACGCCGGTGCCAAGAGCCAGGATAACTCCGAGGGCCACTAACATCCAACCCTGGCGACGATTCATGAGCAACGCTCCTTAAAATTCAACACCCTCATTACTGTACCCATTGTAACGTGAGCCTATTATGTATATCGCTCGTGCTTGTATCGGGACAATCATGCGTGCCGCAGATGAAATTATAGCAAACTAGAGCGAATTATAACATAACGCTTTCTTCATTTATACTAAGGTATGCAGAAGAATCTTATAAATCCTTTGTCATTATCTATATTTGCTGTTATGTGATATAAAGAAAACAGAGTGCAAAGAAAGTACGCATATGCAAAAAATCTCATAGTCTGTGCTAAGTTTGATGTTGTACATTGGTACTATATGTTAGAGTATTATCCGTATACGATCCCCAGTGTATTAGGACACCATAGGGTCATCACTGGTCGCACCTGACGAATTTCACATTCGGAATGAGGATTGTTATATATTTCACCCCTCAAGAAAATCGTATCACAAACCTCTCCATCTAAGGATACCACCTAAAACCAGGTTCATGGGTGCGGCTGCGTTACAGTTACGGAACGGATGTAACGTCCTTCGCCCCCGCACATTGCAACAGCCCTCATGGACGACAGGGAGAGCCAAAAGCAACATGCTATAATGCGCGTGCAGAAGCACCCCGTCAATCGGGTCATTCGCGCCCGATCTGAGCCATGTGAGGAGGCCCTGTCGATGCGGCACGTCCGCGCCCTGATGCTTGGGATTGCCCTGATCGCCCTTGTGGTCGCATGCGTGGGCTATGTATTCCTGGGCGAGATCCGCAACCCAGTCGCCACCGAGGGCAGCCCGGTTGAGTTTACCGTTGCGTCTGGCGAGGCCACCGCTGACATCGCCACCCGCCTGCGCTCCGCAGATCTGATCCGTCAGCCTGCCTTCTTTACCCTGCTTGCGCGCTTGCGCGGCATCGACGGGAAGCTCCAGGCTGGTCGCTACATCCTCAGCCCAACCATGACCATGAGCGAGATCCTGATCGCGCTCCAGACGAGCAAGGTCGAGGATGTGCAGATCACCATCCCCGAAGGGCTACGGCTTGAGGAGATTGCCGCCATTGTCGAGAAGACCGGCGTCGTCAGCGCCGACGCCTTTCTGCGCGTCGCACGCGACGGCGAGGGCTTCCGTGATACGTACTTTCTACTGAGCAGCCTCCCCAAAGGGGCGAGCCTGGAGGGCTACCTCTTCCCCGACACCTACCGTATTGCCAAAGATGCCAGTGCCGAGGGGATCGTCGCGACGATGCTTGACCGCTTTGCGGAGCAGTACGCCACCATCGAGCGCGATGTGCGGGTGTCCAACGTGTCCGTCCACCAGATCGTCACGATGGCATCGATTGTGCAGCGCGAGGCCGCCCTGACCAGTGAGATGCCGACGATCAGCGCGGTATTCTGGAATCGTCTCAGACCCGAGAACAAGCCGATTGTCAGCGGCGGCCAACTCGGGGCCGACCCGACGGTGCAGTACGCCCTGGGCTATAGCGCTGCCGAGAGTTCGTGGTGGCGCAAGACGATCACGATCAACGACCTCCAGATTGACAGCCCCTACAACACCCGGCGCAACGCCGGTCTACCGCCCGGCCCGATTGCCGCCCCCGGCCTCGACGCCCTGCGCGCCGCAGCTCAACCCGACCCGACGGCGACCTATCTCTTCTTTGTGGTTAGTTGTGTGAAGAACGGTTCGCATAAGTTCGCCACGTCCATAGACGAGTTCCAGACCTATGAAGCTCAGTACCAAGCCTGTCAGTGAATGCAAAATGCGAAATGCAAGATGCAAAATTAGGGACGCGGAAATTTTTAGGTATCCCAGCGTTGTGTCACGCTGAGCGAAGCGAAGCGTCCCGACAAGCGGTACGGATGCCGGGACGCTTCGCTTCGCTCAGCGTGACAAATCACCCACAATGGGACAATTAATAAAGATCCGCGTCCCTTAATCCTGGCATTGTGCATTCTATGAACATTATCCTCATCGGCGACCCCGTCGCCCACGGCCGCGAATGCACAATGCAAAATGCAAGATGCAAAATTGATCCTGGCATTGTGCATTCTGCATTCTGCATTGTGCATTGTGCATTGTGCATTCTATGAACATTATCCTCATCGGCGACCCCGTCGCTCACAGCCGCGAATGCACAATGCAAAATGCAAGATGCAAAATTGATCCTGGCATTGTGCATTCTGCATTCTGCATTGTGCATTGTGCATTGTGCATTCTATGAACATTATCCTCATTGGCGACCCCGTCGCTCACAGCCGCTCGCCGAAGATGCAGAACGCGGCCTTTGCTCACCTGGGCCTTGACCTGAGCTTCGCCGCAGTCCACACGCCGCTGGCCGATCTGCCGCTACGGGTGGCGGCCCTACGTGGCCCCGACTACCTCGGGGCCAACGTGACGCTGCCGCACAAGCAAGCGGTCATCCCACTGCTGGACACGCTGGAGCCTGAGGCCGCACGGATTGGCGCGGTGAATGTGATCTATAAGGGCGCGGGGGGTGCGCTGGTGGGCGCAAACACGGACGCCCCCGGCCTGCTGGAAGATCTGCGCGAGGGCGGTATGGCCCTGGCCGGGAGGTCGGTGGTACTCCTGGGGGCCAGCGGGGCAGCCCGCGCCGCCGCCTTTGCCCTTGTCGGGGCTGGCATGGCCCGCCTGACCATCGCCAACCGTAGCCTGGGCCGCGCCGCCGACCTCGTTGCCAACCTGCGCGGCTCTTCCGCCGACCAGATCTCGCCCGATGTTAGGGCCATCGCCCTCGACGACATTGCCCTGCCCGCGATCATCGCTGCCGCAGACCTGCTGATCAACGCTACGTCCCTCGGCTGGCACGCGGACGAGACGCCCCTGCCGAACCCGCCGGTCTCGGCACATACGCTGGTCTACGACATGGTTTACCGTGAGACACGCCTGCTGCGCGAGGCGGCGGCCCAGGGCGCACGCACCCGCGACGGCGCAGGCATGTTGGTTCACCAGGGTGCCCTCGCCCTCACCCGCTGGACAGGCCGCACCGCCCCGATTGAGATTATGTGGGCAGCCTTCCGTTCAGCCCTCACCCCCTAGCCCCCTCTCCCGAACGGGAGAGGGGGGAGCAGAGTCTCTCTCTCCCCAGGGCTGAGGGGCGAGGTTGGTGTTAAGACCGCACTGTGCTATGAGGATGTCGTCATGCTCACCGCCGCACTTGTCCTGATCGTCGGTCTGTTCTTGGGCGCGCTGCTCAATGTGCTGATCGTGCGTATCCCCCGCGAGGGCCGTATCCTGGGCTGGCCGCGCTGCACGTACACAGGCGCGCCGCTGGCCTGGTGGCAACTGCTGCCGGTCGCCGGGTGGGCCATCCAGCGCGGGCGCGCCGCCAACGGCACGCCGATCCACTGGATCTACCCGCTGGTGGAGCTGATTAGCGGACTGGCCCTGCTGCGCATCTACCAGATCTACGGGCTGCGGCCGGTCTTCTTCTACCTAACCTTCGTCTGCGCCGTGCTGATTGTCACCGGGGCGATTGACTGGCTGCACCGCTGGATCTACACCTTCGTCATTCTTGGGGCCGCCCTGGTTGCCCTGGTGGTCGGCCCGCTCGTTGGCATGAACTGGGTCAACGTCACCCTCGGTGCCCTGGCCGCTGGTATCGTCTTCACCCTGCTCTACGGGCTGGCCCGCATACTTTTTCCTGGCCACGCGGCCCCCTTTGGACTGGGCGATGTGTACCTTGCCATTTTCATTGGTGCCAGCGTTGGCGTGGTCAATCTCCTGCCCGCTCTGTTCTACGGCATGCTGATGGCCGGTGTCGCGGCGACGGGCATCATCGTCGTGCGCCGCGCCGGTCGGCCCACACCTGACTACATCTCCTACGGCAGTTACCTCTGCCTCGGTGTGGTGCTGTTC
>Ga0194060_10003062_pt1 | contig 11836 bp, 6 predicted proteins | sample SepL225m_MetaG_FD_163427 | JGI IMG/M metagenome (GOLD analysis project Ga0194060, IMG submission 163427) | Anoxic zone freshwater microbial communities from boreal shield lake in IISD Experimental Lakes Area, Ontario, Canada - Sep2016-L222-5m | ecosystem: Environmental > Aquatic > Freshwater >... | reverse complement strand
GGGTATGAAGGCTGGAGAAAGCAAGACCTTTCAGCTCGCTTTTCCAGCGGACTACCACGGCAAGGATGTGGCCGGCAAGAGCGCAGATTTCATGGTGACCCTGAAAAAGGTGGAAGCGGCGCATTTACCGGAAATCGACGATGCGCTGGCCAAGTCGCTGGGCATTGCTGAGGCGACGGTGGAAGGTCTGCGCGCTGATGTCAGAAAAAACCTGGAGCGTGAAGTCAAATTCCGCCTGCTGGCTCGCAACAAGCAGGCAGTCATGGATGCGCTGGTGGCCAAGGCCGAACTCGATCTGCCCAAAGCGAGTGTGCAGGCTGAGGTGAGCCGTTTGATTGAAGGCGCCCGTGCCGATTTGAAACAGCGTGGCATCAAGGACGCCGACAAGACACCGTTGCCGGACGACATTTTCCTGCCGCAGGCGCAGCGCCGCGTGCGTCTGGGCTTGGTAGTGGCTGAACTGGTGCGCTCGCAAAACCTGCAGGCCAAGCCGGAACAGATCAAGGCGCACATTGAGGAACTGGCGGCCAGTTACGAAAAGCCGACGGAGGTGGTGCGCTGGTATTACGGCGACAACAACCGCCTGGCCGAGGTGGAAGCGATCGTGATTGAGAACAATGTGACGGAATTCGTCCTGTCCAAGGCTGTTGTCATTGACAAAAATATGTCTTTTGATGAGTTGATGGCACAAAACTGACAGTCGAAGTACCATTTTTCGGTACAGTAGAGAATCTATCTGGAGATGTGATGAACGAGCGATTTGCGATGGAAACTCAGGGCCTGGGCATGGTGCCCATGGTGATTGAGCAATCAGGCCGCGGTGAGCGGTCCTATGACATTTACTCGCGCCTGCTCAAGGAGCGGGTTATTTTCCTGGTAGGGCCGGTCAATGATCACGTGGCCAATCTGGTGGTGGCGCAGCTGCTGTTCTTGGAGAGCGAGAATCCGGACAAGGATATTTCCTTCTACATCAACTCACCTGGCGGATCCGTCAGTGCCGGTATGGCGATTTTCGACACCATGAATTTCATCAAGCCCGAGGTGTCTACCCTGTGCACCGGCATGGCTGCCAGCATGGGTGCTTTTCTGCTGGCAGCCGGTGCCAAAGGGAAGCGTTTTTCACTGCCCAACTCGAAGGTGATGATTCATCAGCCTTCCGGTGGCAGTCAGGGCCAGGCGACTGAAATCGAGATTCAGGCCCGTGAAATATTGAAGACACGTGAGCAGCTCAATAAAATTCTGGCTGAGCGTACCGGTCAACCGCTGGAGCGCATTGAGCGCGATACCGAGCGTGACTATTACATGTCGGCTGAGGAGTGCAAGGAGTATGGCCTGATTGACAAGGTCATCTCGAAACGGGCGTAGTTCAAATGGCTGAAAAAAAAGGTTCTCCCGGCGAAAAAACCCTTTATTGCTCCTTTTGCGGCAAGAGCCAGCATGAGGTCAAGAAGCTGATTGCCGGACCCTCGGTTTTTGTCTGTGACGAATGCATTGAACTGTGCAATGAAATCATTCGTGATGAGTTGCCTGGAGCGGCACCGGCGCGCAATGCCGCTGCGGAACTTCCAACGCCAGCCGAGATCAAAGCCAATCTGGACAATTACGTCATTGGCCAGGAGCCTGCCAAACGAACATTGGCGGTGGCTGTTTACAACCATTACAAGCGCCTGCGGCACAAGGAAAAGGCCAAGAAGGACGATGTCGAACTGGCCAAGAGCAATATATTGCTGATTGGACCCACCGGCTCTGGCAAGACCCTGCTGGCGCAGACCCTGGCGCGCATGCTCGATGTGCCTTTTGTGATGGCCGATGCGACCACCCTGACCGAGGCCGGTTATGTTGGTGAGGACGTTGAGAACATTGTTCTCAAGCTGCTGCAGAGTTGCAATTACGATGTCGAGCGGGCGCAGCGTGGCATTGTCTACATTGATGAAATCGACAAAATTTCGCGTAAATCCGACAACCCCTCGATCACCCGTGACGTTTCGGGCGAAGGTGTGCAGCAGGCCTTGCTCAAGCTGATCGAAGGCACCATGGCCAGCGTACCGCCGCAAGGCGGACGCAAGCACCCGAATCAGGATTTCGTTCAGATCGACACCACCAACATTCTGTTCATTTGCGGTGGGGCCTTCTTTGGTCTGGAAAAGGTCATCGATAACCGCACGCAATCATCTGGCATCGGGTTTGCTGCCACCGTCAAGAGCAAGGCGCAGCGCAGCCTGACCCAGGTTTTCAAGGACGTCGAGCCAGAAGATCTGATCAAGTTTGGCCTGATTCCTGAACTCGTTGGCCGCATGCCCGTGGTGGCAACGCTGGCCGAGTTGACAGAGGAAGCGCTGGTGCAGATCCTGACCGAGCCGAAGAATGCGCTGGTCAAGCAGTACAGCAAATTGCTGGCGATGGAGGGCGTTGATCTGGAGATCCGCCCGTCTGCGCTGCAGGCGATCGCCAAGAAGGCACTGGCTCGCAAGACCGGCGCGCGCGGTTTGCGCTCGATTCTGGAGCAAGCGCTGATCGACACCATGTACGAACTTCCTAATGCTGTGAATGTTGACAGGGTGGTGGTCGATGAATCGACCATTGAAGAGAACAAGCCGCCGCTTTTGGTGTACCGCGAAAGTGCGCGCAAGGCCTGATTTGGCGCGGGTGGCTTGAAAAGCGGCCCGGCTGATCCATATTCAACAGGTAACGAAAAGGTTTTCCCTATGTCTGGTCATATACCACTACCTGCCGATGCCATCGATCTGCCATTGTTGCCGCTGCGCGACGTGGTTGTTTTTCCGCACATGGTGATTCCGCTGTTTGTCGGCAGGCCCAAGAGCATCAAGGCGCTGGAAGCCGCCATGGAGAGTGAGCGGCGCATCATGCTGGTGGCGCAAAAGGCTGCCGCCAAGGATGATCCACTGGTGACAGATATGTTCGAGGTCGGTTGTATTTCGACCATTCTGCAAATGCTCAAACTCCCGGATGGTACGGTCAAGGTACTGGTCGAGGGTCAGCAGCGCGCTCGCGTGAACCGGATTGAAGATGGCGAGTTGCACTTTGTTGCCAATGTCACGCCGGTGGAAGAAGTTCTGGAACCCGAAACCAGGTCGCGCGCAAAAACCAGCGAAATCGAGGCCTTGCGGCGTGCCGTGATGCAACAGTTTGAACAGTACGTCAAACTCAACAAGAAGATACCACCGGAGATTCTGACCTCCATTTCGAGCATTGATGACCCTGGGCGATTGGCAGACACAATCGCAGCGCATCTGCCTCTGAAACTCGAGAGCAAGCAGGCCGTGCTGGATTTGTCAGGCATCAAGGACAGACTTGAAAATCTGTTCGAGCAGATTGAGCGCGAAGTCGACATTCTGAACGTCGACAAGAAGATTCGTGGCCGTGTGAAGCGGCAGATGGAGAAGAACCAGCGCGACTTTTACCTGAACGAGCAGGTCAAGGCGATTCAGAAGGAGTTGGGGGAGGGCGAGGACGGCGCCGATATTGACGAGATCGAGAAGAGAATCAAGGCTGCCAAGATGCCCAAGGAGGCACTGAAGAAGGCCGAGGGTGAACTCAAGAAGCTCAAACTAATGTCACCGATGTCGGCTGAGGCCACGGTGGTGCGCAATTACATTGATGTGCTGACCGGTCTGCCCTGGGCCGGCAAGACCAAGATCAAGCACGACTTGAGCAACGCGGAAAAGGTCCTTAACGAAGACCACTACGGTCTGGACAAAGTCAAGGACCGCATTCTTGAATACCTTGCGGTCCAGCAGCGAGTAGAAAAGGTGAAGGCGCCGATTTTGTGTCTGGTCGGTCCGCCCGGCGTGGGAAAGACCTCGCTTGGGCAATCGGTGGCAAAAGCGACCGGTCGCAAGTATGTCCGCATGGCGCTGGGCGGCATGCGCGACGAAGCCGAGATTCGCGGTCATCGTCGTACCTATATTGGCGCCATGCCAGGAAAGGTGCTGCAAAGCCTGTCCAAGATCGGCACCCGCAATCCCCTGTTCCTGCTCGATGAAATTGACAAACTGGGAACTGACTTCCGGGGCGACCCGTCGAGCGCCCTGCTTGAGGTCCTGGACCCGGAGCAAAACCACAAGTTTGGTGACCATTACGTCGAAGTCGATTTTGACCTCAGCGATGTCATGTTCGTCGCGACATCGAACTCCATGAACATCCCGCCGGCCCTGCTGGATCGGATGGAAGTGATCCGTCTGTCGGGTTATACCGAAGACGAGAAAGTCAATATTGCCACCAAGTTCCTGCTGCCCAAGCAGCTAAAGAACAATGGTGTCAAGGAAGCAGAGTTGCAAATCGCCGAGGCCGCGGTGCGAGACATTGTTCGCTATTACACGCGTGAAGCGGGTGTGCGTTCGCTGGAGCGCGAGTTGTCCAAGATCTGTCGCAAGGTGGTGAAGGGTCTGCAACTCAAGAGGATGGTGCCACAGGTCAAGGTCGATGCCGACAACCTGAATGATTTCCTGGGCGTGCGCAAGTACTCCTATGGCCGCGCTGAAAAGCTCAATCAGGTGGGGCAGGTGGTGGGACTTGCCTGGACCGAGGTTGGCGGCGATCTGCTGACTATCGAGGCTGCCATGATGCCGGGCAAGGGCGTGATCACCCGCACTGGCTCATTGGGCGATGTGATGAAGGAATCGGTCGAGGCGGCGCGCACGGTGGTGCGCAGTCGTTCGCACCGCCTGGGTATCAAGGATGAGTTTTTCGAGAAGAAAGATATTCATATCCATGTACCCGACGGTGCCACGCCGAAGGATGGACCGAGTGCCGGAGCCGCCATGACGACGGCCTTTGTTTCTGCCATGACCGGCATTCCAGTGCGTGCCGATGTCGCCATGACGGGTGAAATCACCTTGCGCGGTGAGGTCACTGAAATCGGTGGTCTAAAAGAAAAGCTGCTGGCCGCCTTGCGTGGCGGTATCAAGACGGTGCTGATCCCGGAAGAAAACGCCAAGGATTTGCAGGACATCCCGGAGAACGTCAAGAACGGTCTGGAAATCGTTCCAGTACGCTGGATCGACAAGGTGCTGGAGATTGCTCTGGAGCGCATGCCAAGCCCCCTGCCGGACGAAGAACCGGTGGCGGCGGTGGCACCGGTCGAGACTGCTGCGGGGACTCCGGTGCAGCTTGGGTCGGTCAAACATTAGTACCGTCTGACTGTGCAACTTTTCATGAGCCTGCCAATGACAGCGGAAATTTTGCGCTATAATTCGCGGCTTGTAACGCGGGAATAGCTCAGTTGGTAGAGCGCAACCTTGCCAAGGTTGAGGTCGAGAGTTCGAGACTCTTTTCCCGCTCCAAATTCCTAAAAGGGAAGCCGCGGCTTCCCTTTTTTGTCAGAACAATGGCGCGATAGCAAATCGGTTATGCAACGGATTGCAAATCCGTGGAGCCCAGTTCGACTCTGGGTCGCGCCTCCAGTCAAGCAACTCTGTGCCACAACTGGAAGTTTGCCCTGGTGACGAAATTGGTAGACGTAGGGGGCTTAAAACCCCCAGCCGAAAGGCGTACCGGTTCGATTCCGGTCCGGGGCACCATTACACCGCTTCAAAACGTGTCATAAAAGCTCAAAACCCGCATTCCTCATAGGCGTAGCGGGTTTTTTGTTGCATCAAGCGGATTCAAGAGATATCATCACATACCAGCAATTTGATGGTATCTGTGATGGTATCTGGGTATTGCTGCAATGTAGATACCATCAAAACAGGGGCTACACATGGCACTGACTGACACTTTCATCAAAAACGTGAAGTCCGCTGGCTCACCCGCTGGAGAGAAATACACGGACGGTCAGGGGTTGTATCTGCTGGTCAAGGCCAGTGGCAAATACTGGCGCATGAATTACCGATTCGACGGCAAACAAAGGACGTTGGCGCTGGGTGTCTATCCAGACGTATCGCTACTCAAGGCCAGAGATCGGCGCGGCAAGGCCCGTAAGCTGCTGGCAGACGGTATCGACCCCAGCTCAGCTAAGCAAGAAGAAAGACATGCCAAATCTGTTGCCGCTGCCAACACCTTTCAATCGGTTGGTCGTGAGTGGCTAAAAAAAACCTCCGGCAAGCGTGCCGAAATAACCCAACTCAAAGTCAAGACGTGGCTTGAAAAGGACGTGTTCCCCTTCATTGGCAAAAGGCCTATATCAACCATTACTCCCCTCGATGTGCTGGACAAGGTGGTCCGCAAGATAGAGGCGCGGGAAGCAATCGACACAGCCCACCGCGTGAAACAGCTATGTGGTCAGGTGATGCGCTACGCGGTAATCAAAGGGCTGGCACAGCGTGATGTGACAACCGACCTAAAGGACGCACTGGCAACCAAAACAGAAAAACACTTCGCGGCCATCACCGATCCAAAGATGGTCGGCGCCTTGATGCGCTCCATATTCGATTACACGGGGCATCCTTGCACTCTGGCCGCGCTCAAGCTGTCAGCGCTGACCTTTGTGCGGCCAGGAGAGCTTCGCACGGCTGAATGGGTGGAGATTGACTTAGACGCAGCAGAATGGCGCATCCCTGGCAGCAAAATGAAGATGAAGGCAGACCACCTTGTCCCGCTATCCAGCCAGGCCGTGGAGATTCTGCGCAGCCTGCAACCGCTCACCGGGCACGGGCGCTATGTCTTTCCGGGCCTGCGCACTGGTGAGCGCCCAATGTCGGAAAACACGATCAATAGCGCACTGCGTGGCATGGGATACGCCAAGGAAATTCACAGCGCCCACGGTTTTAGGGCAATGTTCCGCACCATCGCGGATGAAGTGCTGGATCAGAGGGTTGACCTGATTGAGCATCAGTTGGCACACGCAGTGAAAGACCCCAACGGCCGCGCCTACAACCGCACCGCACATCTACCAGCACGCCGACTGATGATGCAAACATGGTCCGACTATCTGGACAAGCTTCGCGTCGGTGCGGACATCGTTCCAATTCGCGGCGCTGCGTGATACATGGGAACCACGGCATGACCATTAGCTACTTCTTCGGTTTGGATCTTCTTCTTGTAATGGGTCGCGTCATGCCCAGGTGTCTACCGGTGACTTACCGGTAATCCCCGGTAACCCAGCGGTATTAACCGCCCTGAATCCTGAGATCCTGGCCGCAGGCAGGGCGCCAGCACTGATCAAGTCGAGCACAGTCTGTGGGTGGACATTCATCATCTTGCTGGCTTCGATGGTGCTGAGTGTGCTGTCGTTCAAAGCTTTCGGACTCCGACCCCCAGGCGTCTGCGAACCGGCTCGGTCAGCAGGCTCTCTGCCCGGTTGGCTGCCACCCAGCGCAGGAAGTCGTGATGCTCACCTTGCATCGGAATCAGCAGCTTGTCGATCACGCCACCCTTCTGGGTTTCGTCAAAGTCATAGACGCCATCGGTCAGCTTGAGCTTGCCGCCCTTGAGCAAGGTCTCAAAGGATCCGGCCCAACCCTTGGACAGGCGCAGCAGACCGTAAGCCTCTTTGCTCAGTTCCTTGATCGGCATGAATTGGTCCACGATGCCCTGAGCCATCTTCTTGCCGGCGTCTTTCCAGAGCGCCTGAGCTCGTTCCTTGAGGGTCGGGAGCTCGACCTCAAACCCCACGTTGCTGAACGCCTTCAGTTGCTCTGGCGTGTAGGTCCGCCCGGTACGGCCAACAAAGTCGCGCTTGCCGCTCGGGGCTTCCTCCACTCTGGCGCTCAGTTGGGTTTCTGGTGTGGCCAGCTTCTGGCCGTCCAGATCGATGGCGAACACCACGTCTTCGGGGTTGAAGATCCCGATCCCCATATAGCCAACGTCGTCAGCATCATCGCGAACCAGGAAGGAATCAAATCCAGCCTCTTTGATCGCCTTTTGAACCGGCTTGCTTTCGATGTGTGAGTATTCCCCACCCTCGATCGCTTCTACCAACCCGTCAGAAGCCTGCGGCATTTTCTCCAAAACCGAGTCACGGTGCGACAAGATGCGCCAATCAAAAGGGTTCTCCGCCAGGATGTAGACCGGAATGACGTTCTGGCCAACTCCGCTCTTCTTTGCTCTACCAGGAAAGGCATCATCAGTGGACCATGCGCGATCTGCGGCATAGATCGGGTCGGTGCTGGCAAAGAATACCGCGCCGGCCTTGGTGTGCTCACCCATGCCAGCCTTGATCGACCGGATATCTGAGATCGTTCCGCTGTATAAAGTTTGCAGCGTCCCATTCGGATTGGCGTTGCTTGCCGGGTTCCGGAAATAGGCCTTGGCGGCGCGCGGTGAGTCTATCTTTCCGGGTGGATACTCGAAGCTGGCGCCAATGCCTGTGGCTCGTTGCTGGGACGTCAAATTGGCATGTTGCCAGTAGTACTCTGTGGCGTACTTGGCATTGACCGCGTCAACCCGTTGTTGGGTGTCGGCCAAATAGACGTTGAGTTCGTCCAGTGTGTTGGGGAGACTCTGATCAGGCAGATCCTTGAGCAACTCCCAGGCCTTTATTGCCCGTTCGCGGTATTGCCCTTCTCCGAGTCGCCAATCGTTTTCGATGAGGTCGCCGTCGAAGTCGAAGGTGCGGATGCCCTCGGGCGTGAAGGCATTGCCATCATGGTCACTCCCTCTTTGTAGATCGGATGATCCGGGACGCAGTGTGGCACCGGTTGCGCCAGCCATGTCTCCAGTCTGGCTGCCCTCTGTGCTGTTGTCATTGGCTTGGGCGAAGATGTCGAAGATGCTTGTGTCATGGATTGCTTTCTTGAGTTTGTTGATAAATTCTGCTTGCGCGATACCAGTGAAGTTCAAAAACCGGATCCCATCTTTGCTTGGAATCGGTGGGACTGAGTAGTCATTGAGCTCATGGCGGACTGCTGCGTAGAGCTCTTCAAACTCGGTGTGGCTTAGTTGTGTGCCACCCAGGTTGATTTCAAGGCCAAGGCCGTTCTGTCCAAAGATGGGGGCATGCCATGCCATCCCTTCTTGCGCCAGCCACATGCCGCGCGTTGCCAAGAAGAAGTCTACTTCTGCCCGTGTGCGATCGTCAAGTTTGCCGTCGGGAAGTTGCAACGTGGATTGAACTGCGTAGCCGGTGATCCCTTTCCACCCACCACCACCAACAAGCTCTTTGAATCGGCCTTTGTCCCACAGCATTCGCTCGGGGCCGTACACGCTCAGGGCGTTCTTCATGGCCATCAGGTAGACCCGTTGGGCGCCAGCGCCACTGTTGACCGCCATGCGTGGCATCAGACCCGTGGATGCGCCAGGCTTGGCTCCCCAGGACAGTTGCACTTCGCCAGGTGCGGGGTCCGGGTTGGACTCCTCGGTCTCGCTGATGCGTTCGCTGAGCTGCGTCTTGTTTTTGTTCAGGATGATGCGGCCATTGGCATCACGGGCCAACACCTTGGGCTCTGTCTTTAGTGGCTGCGAAGCAACAGATTGTTTGAACAACAAGCCGTCTTCGTCGATAATGTAGCTCTCCGATGTGACAGGGGATTTGCCGGGTTCTTTCAGCTTATCGAGAATTCCGCGCTTAATGTCCAAGGCTTGCTGAGTGCCTTGACCGTTGAGGGTCGTACCAACAACGGAAGTCGGAGCTTTGAATCTTTTCAACATCTGCTCTCGGGTGGATGGCATCGAAGTCACCACAGACCAGAACTTCTGACCCTCAGAGTCGGTCTTGACTTCCAGAACCGTGGCGCGGTTCAACTCCGTCGAGTGAAGATAGATCTTGGTTGGAACGCTGTCTGCGTAAGCAGTCTGCGATTCCAGCACTCCCAACGTGATGTCACGAGCCGCCCTTTCGACTTCAGCGTGTGAACCACCGTCCAACTCGGGTGTGACAAAAGCACGATCACGCGGATTCTCTTGCTTGTTTTCCAAATGATGCTGCAAGCCGTATTGGCTCACGCGATCCGCAGTTTTGTCGCGCTGATGTTCACCCACACGGATACGCACAGGCATCGCAGGGTACTCGCGTTGGAAACCAGCGCTTTGGAACTTGATGGCCGGCAAATGGGCAATGGCGCCTGAGCCGTCGTCAAACGCGCCGTCAATCTCTGGCGACAGGTAGTTGTGCTGGAATTTCAATTCAGCGGGTCCGGCGCGCTTGGCGTGCTGAATCACGGATCCGGCGCCAGTGCTCTGCGCCAGCTTCGGATTCTTCTGCGCCCAGACGGTGGCCACTTCCATGGCGATGTCTTTGGCCTGTTCCAACTGCGCTTGATAGTCACGCATCTGGCGATCAAGATCCTTGCTGACATTGCCCGTGCCGATCAGCGCCTTCAGCTCTCCGCGTTGAAGCGATTCAGGCTGCCGTCCAGCAGCGCTCGCAAGATTCGACGCCACTTGAGCTCTGGCTTTGGCAGGCGATCTGGGTTAAAATTGCGGCTTGCGTTGGTGGTGGTCGTATCCGTTGGAAGCGGTGCGACCATTTTTTTTGCGATAGTGGTTTCGATGATGTGCTCCTTAAGCTGTTTGCGACTGAGACTGAAGCCAGGCCCGAACCTCTCCAGCTTTCCAGGCGGAAACTCGAAAGATCTTGACCGGTTTTGGGAAGAGTCCCGCGGCGGACCAGCGAAGCAAAGTCGACTTACTTACGCCAGTAATGCCTTGGCCCTTGCCGCCGGTCGCAAGCACTGAAACTCTAGTCAGCGCCTCGTCGGGCAGATCATTGAAATTTGTGATTTTTGACATATGGTTTTTTCCAAAAAAAAGGCCAGTCCGAATTGCTTCAGAGCTGGCAGAAAATGAAGATGTTGCTGGTGATGATGTTGGTTTACATGGTTAGGTCACTCCTCAGTTTGATGTGTGCAAGGCGGTTGGGAATCTGAGCGATTGGACGCAAAAAAGCCACCTCGTGGGGTGGCTTGGGAAATTGGGGCGACGGCTACCCAATAGAGGGCGCCGCTTGTTTTAGTGTCGGGGCTGTCAGTCCGACTTTGTTTGCCTCCCGGATTATACTGCGAAAGTCCACAGTATCCTAGAACGAGCTAAATATTTTCATTCAGGCCGGTACGTTCTATTTTGCTTTCTCCGGATCCAATGGGCATGGCGCAAACAAAAAAAGCAGCCGGTCTGGCTGCTCTTGGGAAATTTTGGCGACGGTCACCCGACTGGAGGTGCGTCGCATGTTTTATTGATGGATTTGTCTGCCCATCTTTATTGCTACACGTATTGTAGCCTTGATTCAAACGAATTCATCAACACCAAGAAAACTTTTTCAGCAGAGAGATACAGCCCCTCCTGGCAGCCTCTGTTGATCAGTTCTTTTCCTGATGCTTTCCAGCCCACTTCACCACCTCTTCCGACCGATACCGCGGGTGACCTGAGCCCTTGTCGCTTGGCAGCCGGATGGCCTTTGGGAAGTTGGGCATACAGGAGAAGGATCTCAGCTTTGTCTTCTCTATGCCCAGGTAGGTGCAAATGTTATCGATGGTCCACAAGACGTTGTCCCCGGCGTTGGGTAGGATGGCCCGGCCAGACTCTGATCTACCGGGTTGCGGCTTCGCTCCGGGCGGTGCGGTACTATGGGCCGCGGTCGTGGCGCCAGCTTCGCCGGCAAGCTTTGCGGCGATCTCTGCGCATTCGGCCAGCTTTGTGGCCAGCTCGCGATACAGGTTGGAAGTGTTCATGGTCAGTGAGTCATAGTCACCCAGGGTTTTGTTGGGCAAACGTGGTGACACTTTCACATTTGTTGGTACTTATGATGGTATGTCTCTTGTTCTAATTCTTGAAACCCAGCATCTATAAGGGCTACAGGCTGTTATTCGATTCCGGTCCGGGCACCATCTTACGGCCCAGCGTGACATCACACGGCGTGGCGAGTTTTCCGGGAGCTTAGACGGAGGATGCGCCGTCTGCCGTCCCAACTAAGGACTCGATCCGTGCGAGGGCGCTGCCGATC
>Ga0194060_10003061_pt1 | contig 11840 bp, 11 predicted proteins | sample SepL225m_MetaG_FD_163427 | JGI IMG/M metagenome (GOLD analysis project Ga0194060, IMG submission 163427) | Anoxic zone freshwater microbial communities from boreal shield lake in IISD Experimental Lakes Area, Ontario, Canada - Sep2016-L222-5m | ecosystem: Environmental > Aquatic > Freshwater >... | reverse complement strand
CGTCCGATTTCTTCGTCTGGTGTGAAGCCCACTTTGATGGTTCCATGTTTGATTTCGGGATGCTGCACCAAAAATTCGATGGCAGTCATTATTTCGGCAACACCTGCTTTGTCATCGGCACCCAAAAGGGTATTCCCATCGGTTGTTATCAGTGTATTGCCGATATATTCTTTCAGTTCGGGAAACTCGGTGGTGGTAAGCACCAGGTTTTTTTCTTTGTTGATTTCAATATCATCACCATAATAATCGTGAATAAATTGAGGATTTTCAACAGCACCCGGCATGTCGGGACTCGTGTCCATGTGCGCAATAAAGCCAATGGTTGGAATTTTCTTATCTGTATTTGCCGGCAAGGTTGCCATTAAATAACATTTCTCATCCAAAGAAATGTTTGATAAGCCTAAATCTTCCAACTCTTTCTTCAGCACATTTGCCAAATTGAATTGTTTTTGGGTGCTAGGAGTTGTTTCGGAGTTTTCGTCCGATTGTGTGTCAATTTTTATGTAACGTAAAAAACGTTCTAAAACTTTTTCTTTCATAGTATTGGTTTTTTAACCACAGAGTACACGGAGGTTTTACACAGAGGTACACGGAGGTTTTTAATTATTATTATTCCCTTTTTTACTTATTCTATTTTTTAACCACAGTGTACGCGGAGGTTTTACACGGAGGTACACTGAAGTTTTTAAACAAATTTAATATCCATTAATTAATCTTTTAATACCATCTTTTAAATGCGGAACATTGAAATTGATTAATAGTCCTATTCTACAATCTGAGAGTTTCAAATATGTCAATACTTGTGCTATATATAATTCATTTAATTCTTCCACAGCTTTTAATTCTATGACCACTTTGTTTTCTACTAATAAATCTATTCTATATCCACAATCTAATTTTACATCTTCATAAATCAAAGGTAATGCTTTTTCTTTTACTGTATCTAAACCCAATTTTTTTAATTCATAAAACAAACATTCTTTATAAGATGATTCAAGCAAACCGGGACCAAGTGCTGTATGAACTTTATAAGCACACTTTAAAATTTTGTCGGTGATTTGATTTTCTATCATTTTCCTGTTTAACTATGTTTATTTTACCACAGAGTACATGGAGGTTTTTCACAGAGGTACACAGTGTTTTATATAATTTATTTTCTGTGTACCTCCGTGTTTTTCCTCCGTTTACTCTGTGGTTTAAAAATTAATCGTTTTCTTTTGCTTTAAATGATTCCCAAATGAAATAAGCTATCAAGGCGATGAAGGCAAAGAAAGCAACAATTTGTGCTCCTCTTGCATCTTCGGGCCACAGATGCGTATCCAAATTTACTTTGAAGAACAACAAGAATGCCCCAACTACGCCAAATAATGCAGCTCCTGCAATGAAACCCGAGGCAATTAAAATACCACGGTTAGAACGTGCAGTGTTTAGTTTTTCGTTCTTAGTGGATTTGTTGAACCAATGATTCAGCAAACCACCAACGACTAAAGGCGTGTTTAAATCTAACGGAATGAACATACCCAAAGCAAAAGCTAATGGAGATATTTTCAACCAATTTAATAGGATAGAAATTACTGCTCCAAGAGATAGCAGCACCCAACTTACGCCGCTACCCGACATCAGTGGTTCGATAATTGCCGCCATGGCATTTGCCTGAGGTGCCGTCATGGGGTCTTTGTGTTCGATAGAAGGAACAAAACCATAGGCTTTGTTCAAAATAAAAATAACGCCGCCAACAGTGGCAGCCGAAACCAATGTGCCTAGGAATTTATAGGTTTGCTGTTTTGCCGGTGTAGTTCCGAGCCAATAGCCCACTTTTAAGTCGGTGATAAAACCTCCAGCCATGGAAAGTGCTGTGCAAACAATACCACCAATAATCAGCGAACTGACCATCCCTTGCCAACCTTTTAGTCCAACAGATACCAATACAACCGACGATAATATCAATGTCATCAGTGTCATGCCCGAAACGGGGTTGGTGCCCACTATCGCGATAGCATTGGCAGCAACGGTGGTGAACAAAAATGATATGACAAAAATAGTTAATAGCGCAACTAACGCTTGTACCAATGTGATATGAACACCAAAGATTAAGAAGATAAAAACAGCCACCACGGTGAGAAACAAAAACAGCATCACAAACGACATTTTAAGGTCTTTTTGTGTGCGTTCTACTTTTACTTCGCCTTGCGCTTTGGAACCTACGCCTACGGCAAGTTTGAATGCACTAGCGATGACGCCAGATGATTTGATGATGCCGATGATGCCTGCCATTGCAATTGCACCAATGCCAATTGGACGGACAACACCTCTAAAAATATCTTCCGCTGATAATGCTGCTAAAGGATTTACTCCTCCACTTCCCTGTATAAAGACACTACCTACATAAAAACCATGAACTATTAGATTCCCTACTTCGTTTGCCAATGGAATAAGAACAAACCACGACAACATTGAACCTGCTGCAATTATAAATGAAAACCTCAACCCAACCAAATATCCAAAGCTAAAGATGAGCGCACTCACGTTGAACTTGAACACCATTTTAACTTTGTCAGCCAACACTTCGCCTGCAGGAATCACGCGTGAGGTGATTACTTCGCTCCATAGTTTGAAGGATGAAAAGCAGAAATCAAATAATCCGCCAATGAGCCCTGTTACGAGCAAGAGTTTGGCTTGGGAGCCGCCTTTTTCGCCGGTCATTAGGATTTCGGTGGTGGCAGTGGCTTCGGGGAAAGGAAGTTTGCCATGCATATCTTTTACAAAGTATTTGCGGAAGGGAATCAAAAACAAGATGCCCAAGAAACCACCTAACAAGGATGAAAAGAATATTTGCCAAAAATCAACTTGAATTTCGGGATATTTTGCTTGCAGAATATACAATCCGGGAATGGTGAATACGGCTCCTGCCACAATAACTCCTGAGCTTGCACCTATAGATTGAATGATGATATTCTGTCCCAAGGCGTTCTTTTTGCGGAAGGCGGCTGAAGCTCCAACGGCAATAATAGAGATGGGAATGGCGGCTTCAAATACTTGACCGATTTTTAATCCTGAATACGCAGCAGCGGCAGAAAAGATAATTGCCATGAGCAATCCCATGACCAATGACCAAGTGGTTACTTCAGGAAAAACTGAGTTTGCAGGCATCACCGGGATGTACTCTTCGCCGGGTGCTAGTTCGCGATACGCATTTTCGGGTAAACTTTTTGTTGTTTGTTCGTGTTCTGACATAATTTTCTCCTTTTAATTTATGAATACTAATTTTTGTGTGTTTCGATGCTTTTCTTCCTACTGTTTTTAGAAATAATGTTCAAAATTAGCAGAATTTCTGTAAACAACGATATTTTTTTTTCATTTATTTTTCACAGCGAACTTTCCGAGATAACTTTTCATCAAAATATTTGAAATAATTTGTACGTGTTGCTTTCCATTATTCGGTAGTATATCGTTGATTTCAATACTTCTAACAAAAATGTTTCTGCACCACATGCCCATCATTTTTCGCGATTCAAATGTAAATAAAATTTATCAATCCATGGAACAAAATAAATTATTTTTCTTGAAAAAACACACTGACGTTTATCATAGGGTTTTGCTATAAAACCTTATCTTTGCAAAAAACTATTGTATGAAAACTTTTCTTCGACTTTTTTCGCTTTGCAGCGTATTGTTTCTTGTAAGTTTTTTTCAACTTTCAGCACAAAATGACAGTATCAAAAAATCAACCAACGACACTTTGGTCATTGTGGGTGTGGGCGATGTGATGTTGGGCACTATTATTCCTTCGCGGGAGTTTTTGCCCTCGGGCGAGGATTGCTCTAAGGAGTTTCAGAATGTGAAACAGATTTTTCAGCAGGCAGACGTGGCTTTTTGTAATTTGGAAGGTGTGTTTACCGATACGCCCAACGGACATAAACCCTGCAACAACGACAATTGTTGGACATTCGGCATGCCTACGAAGTTTGCCGCCTGTTTGGTGGACGCAGGATTCGACCTGATTAGCAATGCCAACAATCATTGTAAAGATTTTGGCGAAGCCGGCAAACAAAATACCGCCAAAACTTTGGACGCCGCCGGGCTTCATTATGCCGGATTTTTGACCAAACCCTATACCATATATATAAAGGATAGCATCCGCTATGGTTTTTGCGCGTTTTCGCCCGAATCGGGCAATTGCGACATCCGCAATTATGCTGCCGCAGAAGCCATAGTGCGTCATTTGGATTCGGTGTGCGATGTGGTGATTGTGTCCTTCCACAGCGGTGCCGAGGGAGCCGATCATCAGCATGTTACCAAGCAAGACGAGATGTTTATGGGCTACAATCGCGGCAATGTTTATAAGTTTGCCCATCTGATGATAGATGCGGGTGCGGATGTGATTTTTGGTCACGGACCACATGTGACACGCGGCGTGGAGGTGTATAAACATCGGTTTGTGGCGTATAGTATGGGCAATTTTTGCACCTATAGCCGCATCAGCATCGCAGGCGTGTGCGGCATGGCACCCATCATGGAGGTGAAAACCGACCGCAAAGGCACTTTTCTGAAAGCCCAAATTTTTTCTACGTATCAATTGAAATATCAACCGCCATTTCTCGATACTGATAAACGCGTGCTGAAAGTGATACAAAATCTAACCGCGACGGATTTTCCTGAAGCGAAAATTCATATCTCGGATGAGGGGGTGGTTACTGAGGAGTGAGTTGGGCTAGTTCCTAGTTCAGAGTTCACAGTTCTGAGTTTAGATTTCGGAGTTCCTAGTTCAGAGCTCCTAGTTCGGAGTTCGGGGTTCAGTTCGGTTTAAATACGCTCCTAGTAATATCTCAGAAATTTTGGGTATTATACGGAAGCCTAGAATTCATCAAGATTCTCACCGAAAACTCTTCATCAACCCTCCTCTTAAATATCTTATATATAGAGATATAAAAAGCATGTAACGGAAAATATCCCCCTCTTAAATCTTATTATTTTTTATAGAGAAAGAACAAAACTCTTGTTGTCGGAAATTTTCCGACACTTGTCTGAAAATATCCGCCACGTATCTGAAAAATTCCGCCACGTATACGAAAAAATCTTCCACGTATCTGAAAAAATCCGTCACTTGTCGAAAAATTTCCGTCATGTATCTGAAAATATCTTCTACGTATCGGAAAATATCCTCCACTTGTCCGAAAATTTCCGCCACGTATCTGAGGAAGTCCGCCACGTGTAGGATTTTTTCCGCTAGATAAAAAATTTTTTTTATTACAATAATTTTTTATTATTGCGTATTATATTTTTTTATAATTTTGTAAAATTATTAATCGGTAGAAATTAAAAAACAAAACTAAAAAAGAAACAGTTAAAAAAATCAAAACCATTAAATAATAGGAATATGAAAAGATTATATTATTTTCCGAAAATTATTGTAGCCATACGCGCGTGGGCTGCAAAGTATAAAACAAATATAGCCACTAGTGGTGCTACTATGGCAATGACTCAAGCGGAAGTTACCGCCGAGCAAGCTCTTTGCACTGTTATGATTGAAGCGATTGATGCTGCCGACATAGCAGCCGCAGCCGCCAAACAAAAAAACAAAGATAGAGACAAGGCTATTAAAGACACGATGAAAGTTTTTGCACCAAAAATCCAAACCCACAAAAAAAGCACCGGCTACAACGAAGGTATCGGAGAAGCTTTGGGTATCATTGGCAGCGAAATCAGTTTCGACCCTGCAACCGTAAAAACTACGGTTAAATTGGCTGTCGCACCTAACGGTGTGGACATTAAATTTACGTTAGAACATGCCGAAGGTGGCAATATTTATTGCAAACGCGGAAGTGAAACAACTTTCACTTATTTAAAACATGTTACTCATCCTCATACCATTGACACACGTCCAAATATTGACGAAGCCGCATCCGAACAACGTCAATATTATGTCTTCTTAGTCTTAAACGACCAAGAAATTGGTATCCGTTCGGATATTGCTACAATTCCATTATAATTGAAATCTATTTCTACCGAGAAATAAAAAAAAGGGCTTCGCTGAATAAGGGAAGCCTTTTTTGTTTACCTTTGAGGAATATTTTGAAAGATATGAGAAATAATAAATATATTTGCAGAAATATTAAAAGTAAGAATAGTTACATAAAGCATGGCGAAATTTGGTGGCTTTGTTTTACTTTGTGACATATATAATAAGGTTTATCGTTCATGCTTAGAAAAATTTGTGCCTTCGACAGATATAATAACTATTCAGAAAGACTTTTAACAATCTTTGCAAATTGACGGAATTAATATAAAAAGACATTGGAAAAGACAATAAAAGAAACATTAGTACCTTTATACGAAACTGACTTTGGGCAAGCATATTTAGGCGATAGTTTAAATATCATGAAGCATTTCCCAGACAATTCAATTAATCTGATATTGACATCACCACCCTTTGCCCTTACTAGACAAAAGGAATATGGGAACAAATTAGAGCAAGAATATATTGACTGGTTTATGCAATTCTCGAAAGAGTTTTACCGACTTTTAAAAGACGATGGTTCTTTAGTCATAGATTTGGGAGGTGCTTACTTACCAGGACATCCTGTAAGAAGCATTTATCAATATGAGCTACTTGTCCGACTTTGTAGAGAACAAAAATTCTTCTTAGCTCAAGAATTCTTTCATTATAACCCTGCCCGTCTCCCAACACCTGCTGAATGGGTAACAGTAAGACGTGTTAGAGTAAAGGATAGCGTTAATGTTGTTTGGTGGCTTTCAAAAACAGAGAATCCTAAATCAGACAATAGGCAAGTTTTAAAGCCATATAGCGAAAGCATGAAAGCACTTTTGAAAAATGGTTATAAAGCTCAAATGCGACCAAGCGGACATGATATTTCAGACAAATTCGGTAATGATAATGGAGGTGCAATCCCTCCAAATTTACTTGAATTAGCAAATACAGAAAGTAACAGCTATTACATGAAACGTAGCAAAGAGTTAGGTGTAAAATCTCATCCAGCAAGGTTTCCAAAAGAGTTTGCTGACTTTTTTATTAAGTTCACAACGAATGAAGGAGACTTAGTTCTTGACCCTTTTGCAGGCAGTAATACGACTGGTTCATCAGCAGAAAAACTTGAACGCAAATGGATAGCAATAGAAATGGATGAAACCTATTTAGAAAATAGCAAAATCCGATTTGATGTAGAACCTTCACTATTTAATATAGGACATAAATATCATGGGAAAACACAGGAAGTATAATCTTTTAGACATTATCGTTCAATCAATCAACGATAGTGGTTGGAATGTTCTTTATGTTAGCGACATTTCACAACATCCATTTATTCTTAAAATTTATAATAATGAAGAAAGTTATTTGCTTCGCATTTATGTTTGGCATTTAACACATGGTGGTGGTGCAGCAAGAGCACCTGATGAATATCGAATTCAAATAACAGGTGCAAGCCATTTTGAACAACATGCAGGTGAAAAAACCGTAATTCTTGGTTGGTGGGATTCTGTTGGAGTCTTTGCAGGCTTCGATTATGCTAAACATAGCGGTAAACTTGGTTTTTCACCTTCAATACAAATACGGGAAGAATCGTTACGTAAAGCTCTTATTAATGGCTTTTCACCTTGCAATAAAGGCAATAATGAAATTGCAGTAGCTTTTAGACCTGATTTTTTTGTAAATTATATACAATGTTTAGATCAACTGCATAGCTTTGGAACATCTACCAAGGACTACAAAGTTTTAGAAGAAGTTTCAGACCAACCTCTTGAACTTAATACAGAGCTAATTCAACAGGTAAGTAAGAAAAGACAAATAGCAGTAATTCAATTGAGCAAAAAACTTCGAGACACAAGTTTCAAAGCAAGGGTACTTAATGCTTACGGAAACAAGTGTGCTTTTAGCGGGTTACAATTAAAACTTGTAGATGCTGCACATATACTCCCAGTAAGTCATGATAGTTCCTCTGATGATACCGCAAACGGCATTGCGCTTTCCGCATTATATCATAGAGCTTATGACAGAGGTATTGTAACTTTTAATGAGCAGTATCAGACTGTGGTTAATACTTCTGAAATGCAAAAGTTAAAAGAAATTGGTTTTGATGGAGGCATGGCTAAATTTATTAAAGATTTACGACCAATAATCAATGTTCCTCCTACAATCACTGACAGACCTAACATCAATTTTATTAAAGAGGCTAATTTATTAAGAGGCTGGAAGATTTAATCAAAATTGTCAATGAAAAAATAACACGAACGGCAATATTCTGTACGTTACGTCACTTTCAACATTTTTGCGAAGCTTCCATCACCTACCTCCGCTATCCTCAAACCTCAATTAACTCAATTTACCAATTAACCAATCAACTCAATCAACCAATCAACTAATTAACCAATTAACTCAATCAACCAATTCCCTGTACTCCACCCTTTCCATAATTTCAGGAACATTCCGATTGTTTCTCACATTGTTGGCAGCCTTCGAAACCGTGTAGGCGGTCATATCTTTTTCGTCATAAGCTTGTATTAGGGAAGTTATTTCCGAGGGAGTCAAGGTCGGGTTTATCCATTGCTGTTCATCTTGTGGAGCAAGAATCAGCGGCATACGCTTTTTGGTATTATGGATGCGTTCCATTAGTGGATTTGCTGCGGTGGTGAGTATGCTGAAGGTGTTGCGGATTTCTCCGGTGGTTTTGTCCACCCAGGTGTCGTAAACACATCCCAAAGAAAAGATGTCGTTGCTTTTGGTGTGAATAAAATAGGGATATTTCGCCTTATGCACTTCGCGCCATTCATAAAAACCCGTCACGCCCAACAAACACCGCTGCGAAGCAATGCATTTGCGAAACGAAGGCTTTTGAAACACGGTTTCGCCCACGGCGTTCAGGGTTTTGTTTTGAATATCTTTGGCAGCATGACTGTCGTTTATCCAAAAAGGAATCAATCCCCATTCAAAAAGAAACATGCCATCGTGTTTGATGATGGGCAAGAGCGGATGCGAAAAACCACTCACGAAATAGTAGGTGGGCACATCAATGGGCGAAGTTCGTTCGCTCCAATCGGGCGGCAAAAGTTCTTTATAGCGTTCGGCATATTTCTGCTGACGATGTTCTAAAAAAGCAATACTGTAACACATTTCCGTTGCTGTTTAAATTATTTTCTTCCAAAATCGGCAGGAATTTCGCCCCATGCTTGCGTTTCCCATTTCAATATTTTGGTAGTATAAGTGTTGTTCTTGAGCCAAAACTCTGCCCGTTCAATCAGTTCGAAAATCTCGGAATTATTATCGGTTTCCAACAATTTGGTATTCGCAAAAGCATCTTTCACCCATTTGATGGCGGTCATGCTATCGCTATAAATAGGCAAATCGCTGTTCCGTTGTTTCAAAAGTGCCAAGCCATGCACTATTGCCAAAAACTCTCCGATATTATTAGTGGCATCCTGAAAAGGACCTTTGCGAAAAATCAACTCCTTAGTGTTGGTCACCACGCCTTGATATTCCATTATTTTTGTTTTGGTGTTCCATGCCGCATCCACACTGATACTTTTCAAAATAGGTTTCCCCTTCGCTTTTGAACTTTTTGTTGCTGCTGCATTTGTTTTTTTATAAATATAGTCCTTACTGTTGCCTGCATAAGCAACTTCGGCGTCCATGCGAGTTTCAAAAGCCTTATATGCAGCACCTTCGAACTTGATAATTTGGGCTTCGCAGTCGTCCCAAGAGGTGTAAATCCCCGGATTTCGACCTTTCCAAACCACATAAAATTTTTGTTTCTTCATTTTTTTTAATAAAATTTCTATTGGATTCAAAAAAACAGTGTAAATTTACATCAAAATTCATTACCAGCCATGAAAAAATATATTTATTTAAGCATCATTGTTATGATGATGCTCGCATCCTGCTCAAAACAAAAAGTTTTCGAAAAATATATAGACATCGAAAACTATAAGTGGAAACGCACCAATGTTATCAAATTTGATGTGCCCATCGAAGATGTTACAACGAATTATGATGTAACGCTTGCCATTCGCCACACAAGCTATTATCCTTATGCGAATATCCGCGTAAATGTAACCACCACTTATCCTGCCGGAGATATGCGCACCAAAGACCATAATGTGTTTTTGCGCAATACCGACGGAACGTTCAAAGGTGAGGGTGCCGGCGATCTTTGGGATATCACCTATCCTGTGATGACGGATGTTACTTTCCCCGAAAAAGGAACCTATATCTTCGAGGTACAAAACGTGATGCCCATCATTGAACTAAGCGATATTATGGATGTTGGATTGATTATCAGAAAAGCCAAAAAAACCAACTAAGTGCTTGCCATCTCCGACCATATTCGCCAAACGCTGAAAACGCTTCCCGACAAACCCGGTGTGTATCAGTATTATGACAAACTCGGCACTATTATTTATATTGGAAAAGCTAAAAGCCTCAAAAAGCGAGTGCGCAGCTATTTCAAAACGGAGGCAGTTAGTTCGGGCAAGCTAAGCGTATTGGTCAAAAAGATAGTCGAAATAAAATATATTATTGTTGACACCGAATATGACGCACTACTGTTAGAAAACAATCTGATTAAAAAATATCAGCCGCGTTATAATGTGATGTTGAAGGATGACAAAACCTATCCATGGATTTGCATCAAAAACGAACGATTTCCCCGCATACTCGTTACCCGCAATCTCATCAAAGATGGCTCCGAATATTTTGGTCCCTATGCTTCCGTTCGCATGATGAATACCTTGCTCGAATTGGTGTATCAACTCTTTCAAATTCGCACGTGCAGCTTCAATTTGTCGGAAGATAACATCAAACGCAAACGTCATAAACTCTGCCTGAAATATCATATCGGCAACTGCAAAGGACCCTGCGAGGGGCTTCAAGAAGAAGACGATTACAATGCCGTTATTTCGAATATCAAGGAAATTATCAAAGGAAATATCAATAGTGTTCAGCAACAATTAAAGAAGACGATGTTGGCGTTTGCTTCGGACTATGAATTCGAACGTGCCCAATATGTGAAAGAAAAAATTGAATTGCTCGAAAAATATCAAAGCAAATCAACGGTGGTGAATTCAAGCATTAGCAATGTGGATGTTTTTAGTATTATTTACGATGAACAATCGGCTTTCGTGAATTTCTTGAAGGTTGTTGATGGTGCCATTGTTCAGGCTCATACTGTTGAATTGAAAAAGAAATTGGATGAAACCGATGTCCAACTCTTGGAATTTGCCATTGCCGATTTACGCGAACGTATGAAAAGTAATTCTTCGGAGATTATTATTCCTTTTGATTTGAGTATTAAGATTCCCAATGTAAAAATAACGATTCCACAAAAAGGAGATAAGAAGAACCTTTTGGATTTGTCGCTTCGCAATGCAAAATATTTTAAACTTGATAAAGAAAAACAAAAGGAACTCGTTGATCCCGACAGGCATGTGAATCGCATTATGGAACAAGCCATGAAGGATTTGCATTTGGATGCGCTGCCCGATCATATTGAATGTTTCGACAATTCGAACACACAAGGAACCTATCCTGTGGCTGCCGTGGTCGTATTTAAAAATGCGCGTCCTGCCAAAAATGAATACCGTCATTTTAATATCAAAACCGTAGAAGGTCCTAATGATTTTGCTTCGATGGAAGAGGTGGTGTATAGGCGTTACAAACGCTTGCTCGACGAGGAACAAGACTTTCCAAAGTTGATTATTGTGGATGGGGGCAAAGGGCAGTTAAGTTCTGCCGTATCCAGCCTCGAAAAGCTTGGGCTCTCCACAAAAATACCTATTATTGGTATCGCGAAAAAACTTGAAGAGATATATTTCCCCGGAGATTCTATTCC
>Ga0194060_10003059_pt1 | contig 11844 bp, 10 predicted proteins | sample SepL225m_MetaG_FD_163427 | JGI IMG/M metagenome (GOLD analysis project Ga0194060, IMG submission 163427) | Anoxic zone freshwater microbial communities from boreal shield lake in IISD Experimental Lakes Area, Ontario, Canada - Sep2016-L222-5m | ecosystem: Environmental > Aquatic > Freshwater >... | reverse complement strand
CTCTATATTTTCCCGCAGGGGAAGATCGCCCACAGCGACCAGCGGCCCCTGATCACCTACCCTGGCGTGGCCCGCATCATCGCCCTTACCGGCGATGTCACCCTCTGCCCGGTGGCGCTGCGCTACGAGTTTCTGGGGCAACAATGGCCGCACGCCTTTATGCGGATCGGCCCGACCCACCGGCCCACGAACCCCGCCGATATGAAGGGCACCCTCGCCGAGATTACCGACGGGCTTACCACCGCTTCCGACGCTCTGCGCGATGATGTCGTGGCGGGCCGGACTGATCGCTTTAGGCCACTCCTGTGCGGGCGGCAGGGCATTGATAAGACCTTCGACGCCTTCCTGCGCATGATCCGGCGTGCGTAGGGGGGCAGCAGCATGGCGGATCCCCTACGCACCACCGACCTCCTCGCCAATACGGCGCACCATACGCGGCAGCAGCCGCCAGCCGAGGAAAAACATAATCAGCGCACCGATAAAAGCGGCCATCACCTGACCACGAGCCAAGTTCACCAGCACAAACATTGTCAGGTTGGTCAGATAGAGTGTAAGCGGCAGCCAGGGCCAGAAACTGGGGGCCACTGGTCGTATCGGAGCTCGCATGCCAGCCAGGGTTGCCGCGCGGCGGCGCTCCAGCAGCACCAGCACCAAGATCACACTCGTACACCACCAGGCCGCAAAGTTTGTGGTAGGGATGCCATAGTAGCTACTATGTCCGCTATCATTCCAGGTCCAGTAGTGATTGATATTGACGGCAAAAGGCTCAATCGTCACATCGAGCAGCAGAGCCAAGGATGCTGCCGTGAGTACCTTCGTCACGCTGACCCGCACATCATCCAGCACAGCGCGGTCGGCTCGTGCTAACACATGCTCGCTTGTACCTACAGCGGCACCGACGGTTAGCAGCCATGCGAAGGGGATGGCCATCGGCACAACCCCCCAAATCTTCGGCTGAAGCACATCCGTGTACGTGTAGAAACCGAAGGGAAAGCCGGTTGTTGCCCCAATATGCTCCACCAGCCAGGCCAGAAACAGGATCAGCATCGAGGCGACCACCCCCCAGCGTGAGAAGTTGATACTCAACCAGAGGCCCATCAGAGTGCCTTGAACGATCAGCAGTGCGCTGCCCATCCAGATGGCCCACACAGGAACGCGATCCAACGCCACGAGGATGATCGAGCCAGGGTACAGAAAGACATAGATGCCGAACAACACCACGGAGAGCAGAGTCAGTCGCGGCGAGAGCTGCTGCATGATCAGGCTATTCCTACACTAGATGACAGATTTGTAGTATTACATTCTATTATAAAATCGGCATTATGGCCTGTCAAAGCCCTGCGCTGTTTGGCCCTAACAAAAGATTCACTTGCTCTCATGAGGAGTGGTATGATATGATCCGTGATCATCTCTATTAGCAGAAGAGCAGCGGAGCCACGGACAATTGCCTGCCCGCACAAAGTCAGACCACGGATGATTGCGATGTGTGGTAAGCGGCACATCACGTTGTCATGGGGAGAACGGTATGGGAGCAAACGGCACCCGAGATAGGCCAATACGCATCTTGCTTGTTGAGGACGACAGCCATATTGGTCGGATCATCGAGCTGTCCCTGCCAGAACTCGGCGTTCCCTACGAGTTTGTCTCTGCGATCAGCGCGGAGGACGCGTTGGAACAGTGGCATCGGCAGCCTTTCGATATGCTGCTGACCGACTATAACTTGCGTGGGATGAACGGAATACAACTGATTGAGGAGCTGCGTCGGCAAGGGTTTCGCCCCCCGACGTTACTCGTCACCGCTTATGACTCATCTGTGATGCGCCGAGAAGTGCGCAATCTGCGTATTGATGCATATCTACCGAAGCCGTTCTTTATGGACGATCTGGTAAATGCTGTCCGCCGCCTTTTGCCAACGTCATCCACACACGAAGTAAACGGACCGTAATTCGGATTCGGGTTCCAGGTTCCGGCGGCCGGCCACCGGAACCCGAATCCGCATGGGTGGGATACATCCACAACCCGGTACGAACTTTCAGAAAGCTGTCCTAGTCGAGACGCTGGGTTGTGGACGGGCTGCGGCGCTCGGGATCGGACGCAGGCTCGCCACGGCTGACTGCGTTGATGAAGGGCATGATCGTGTCAATGGGCAGCGGGAAGATGATCGTGCTGTTCTTCTCGACCGCGATCTCGGTGAGGGTCTGGAGGTAACGCAGTTGGAGCGTTACCGGCTCCTTGGCGATAATGTCGGCCGCCTGAGCCAGGATGCCCGACGCCTGAAGCTCGCCCTCGGCGTGGATGAGCTTGGCCCGCTTCTCGCGCTCTGCCTCGGCCTGCTTGGCCATGGCCCGCTGCATGTTCTGCGGTAGCTCCACGTCCTTCACCTCCACAATCGTCACCTTAATGCCCCAGGGCTCGGTCTGCTCATCAATGATCTTCTGGAGCTTCTGGTTGATCGACTCGCGCTGAGCCAGCAGTTCATCCAGTTCAACCTGGCCAACCACGCTACGCAGGGTAGTCTGTGAGATCTGCATGGTCGCCCGAATGTAGTCCATCACCTTTGTCACCGCCCAGTTGGGATTGATCACCTGGAAGTAGAGAACTGCGTTGACCTTGATGGTCACGTTGTCGAGGGTGATCACCTCCTGTACCGGCACGTCCATAGTGATCGTGCGGGTGTCAACGCGCACCATACGCTCAAATACAGGAAGCACGAGAAAGAGGCCGGGGCCACGGGCACCCATTAGGCGACCGAGGCGAAAGATTACGCCGCGCTCGTATTCGGGTACGATCTTGATCGCGGAGAGGACAACCATCAGCACGATGAACGCGAGCATGGCAATGCATGCGAGGAGAGTGACACCAGTCATTTGAGACTCCTTTTATCCTAAGACAAGGTTCAGATCAGCTTTACAGTGTGCGGTGTTCGTAGTGCGGGCTTCCAGCCCGCCGACGCACATCCGGCGGGCTGGATGTAATGAAGAGATACAGGCAAAAATAGACGCGATTAGCTTCCAGCCCGCCGACGCACATCCGGCGGGCTGGAAGCCCGCACTACGAACTGTAAACCTGAAATCTGGCACCTGAAACCTTGTCTAAATATGGCAATCCTCTTGAATCTGCGAAGGGGAGTCAAGGCTTTAGCCGGCTGAAGCCTTGACTCCTCCTTCATAACCGATCTAGCGACCCATCCGTTCTCCTCACCGTGAGGCGCAGTTCGTGGACGCTCGTAACACGCACGTATTCGCCGAGTTCGGCGTCGCCATTCTCGCAGACAGCGCTCCAGAGAGCGCCTTCCACAAAAACCATGCCCTCGGGGGCGAGGCGCTGGCGCACTTCGGCGAGCCGACCGATCAGTCCTTCCTGGCCCGTGGTGACGGGTTGGCTGCGCACCCGCACTACGAGGTAGATTCCGAGGGCGGCGAACCCAGCGATCAACAGGGAAACAAGGACAATCGCCCAGAGGGCCACGGCCACGCCAGGAGCCTGGGCTACGTCAAAGAGGTTCAGGGCGCTCAGCACCAACACCACCAAACCAACCACGGTCAATCCTCCGTGGGAAGGAACAAACAGGTCGGCAGCAACCAGTCCAAAGGCGATCACGAGTCCCGCGAAGCTCAGCCAGTTCACTGGCAAAGCCAGGAGGCCAACCATGCTGCTGATCAGCAGCACGACGCCGACACCGGCCAGAATGCCGATGGTGGGCGCGGCGAACTCGGCGTAGATCGCAATCCCGGCCATCACCAGCAGCAGAAAGGCCACGGTGGGATCGGCCAGCAGAAGCAGGATCTGCTCGCCGATGCTGGGAGCCACGGGTGTGGCGGCGCGCCCGAGGGTGTGGAGAATTCGTTGGCTGCCGTCCTCCAGCGTCACCACACGCCCCTCTAGGGATGTCAGCAGATCCTCATCGTCGCGGGCGACAATGTTGATAGCGGGCGGGTCGAGGGCACTGGCCTGCTCATTGGTAAGCACCGCACCCACGCGGGCGGCCCGATCAACCCAGGCATCGCTGCGGCCACGGTTGCGGCTCCAGCCGCCAAGCTGGCGGATCACCTCAACGAGAAAGAGATCACGCACCTGAGCGGAGGTATCACCCGTAGGCTCAGCCAAAGGTAAGGCAACTCCAAAGCTGGTGCCGGGGGCCATCGCAGAGAGATGGGCGGCGCTGAGTAGCCACGCCCCCGCAGCGCCCGAATTTGTCCCGCCGGGAGCGACATAGACCACAACCGGTACCTTCGCCGAGGAAAGATCAGCAGCAAGGCCGCGCACATCGCGTAGCACCGCACCCTGTCCGCCCAGGCGAATAATCAGGGCCGTCGCCTGAGATGCCTCGGCCTCGTGCAGAGCGCGGCGCAGGTAGCCCACAGCGTAGCGGCTGATCACGCCATCAACCGCAACCGCATAGATCGGGCCGTCCGTCTGCGCCTGTAACGACGGGGCGGCAAGGAGCGGTGCGAGAGCGATGAGCAGATAGAGGACGGCGCGAGCGACACGCCATGTGGGCCGCAACTGTACGAAATGAGCCATACATTCTGAAGGTGTGCAGTGGAAGGAAGACGCGGTAAGCGACATCATAGCACACCGCACCGCCGTGCGTGGGTGGTACAATGGCTGCCGGTGTGACCGTCACCCTCCCAAAACGAGAGAATAACATCATGACAGAGTTTGAGGTGCTAGAGACCCTCTCCCGTGTCGGGGCGCTCGTCACGGGCGACCATATCATTTATACGTCAGGCCGTCACGGCAGCAGTTACGTTAACAAAGATGCACTCTACCCACACACCGCAGCCACAAGTGCGGTCTGTGCCCAAATTGCGCAGCACTTTGCATTATCGGGCATCGAGACGGTGGCCGGGCCAACGGTGGGCGGGGTGATCATGGCCCAGTGGACGGCGCATCACCTCGGGGTGCTTCTCAACCAGGAGATCATGGCCGTCTACGCGGAGGAGGAGCAGACCGATGCGGGCAAGAGGCGCATCTTCCGCCGAGGCTACGATGCATTTGTATCGGGACGGCTTGTGCTGGTGGTGGAGGACATCCTCACGACCGGCGGCTCGGCGCGCACGGTGGTTGATGCAGTGGAGCGGGCCGGAGGGATTGTGGTTGGCGTGGCCGCACTCTGCAATCGTGGCGGAATTACCGCCGAGGTGCTGGGTGCCCCCGATCTCTACTCTCTGGCCAAGGTACCCCTAGAATCCTGGGCAGCAGCGGACTGCCCGCTCTGCGCGGCGGGTATCCCGGTGAACACGCGCCTGGGCAAAGGGGCGACGTTTGTCGTGCGCTGATGCAACGAGGGTCAAAGACGTCTTTATCAACGAAGATGGAAGCATCGGTGTGGTGTATTGTAGGAGTTCAGACATGAGCGCGAAGAGGAACAGTCATTGTGAGTGACGATGCGCTTTGGCGACTTACGTACCATATCGGCGGGTTGACCTTTCTTCAGGAGACCACAGCAGAGCCACTTGGCAGTCTTCCGATGCCTATCCGTACAGCGGTACTGAAAACGGTGGACGAACACGACCCCACTATTCTCAATCTTGATCTCCCGCGCCAGACGCTTTGGTTTTCAGAGGGTGAGTATGAGTGGGTTTCGCGCTGGAGCTATCGCACCTCCAGACACCAGTATCGGCATGTTGACGAATACTTCCGCGAGTACGGGCTTGGCCACGTAGAGAATCAGGAATCGTCGGATGAGCATTTCGCTGAACGCCAGTTTGTTGAGCGGGTGTTCGTGCCGGTCTTTGGTCTCCACGGACTTGAGCAACTTCGTCCTCAAGTTGCATTCAAAGACAGCGAAGGAACGCTCCGCCATATTGATTTTGTCCTTGAGGGGATGCATCGCTATGCCATCGAGATCGAAGGTGCGACCTATCATGAGCAACAGAAAGGTGCAGACGGTTTCAGGGATGAAAAACTTCGACAGCGTAGTCTGATGCTTGAAGGCTATCATTACTACCCGTTTGCCTGGACGGATATTGAAGCCGGTCACGCACGAAATGATCTTACCGCATTAGCCCGGCACGATCCGCTCCTGGTGAGGCTACGTGAGACACGGCACCGCCAAAGCGATGTACCGCTGCACCTGGAGTCGGTTCTCTCCGATCTTCCCCGGCGATTCCCTGACATGCAGTGCTTTGTCCTTGATATAGTGCGTCAGGCTACGGGCCGTTCGCAGCTTACTCTGGTTGATTATCAGCCGAGCGTTGCCACGTTTACCCTAGCGGTGCTTGATACCGTTGCCCTGATCGAACGGGTTTCCGCGCTGTATGGAATAGAAGCGCACCTTCCTGAAATTGACCTCCATATCGTCGGATCGGTGCCGTCCACGAGCGTCATGCAACTGCTGCGGCACTATCTTGGCGACGATACGCTGACGGGCAACCACTGTATCGATTCGGCAAAAACCCCGATACGATTGCATTGGAGCAATTCACTCCCACCACATGCTGACTATGTGGTTGCGGATGATGTAGCTGGAGGGATGGTACCAGAATGGGCGTGTACAGGGGAGGAGATACAAAGGCGAGCAGCAAGCGTTCGCACCACATTCAGCGACTCTCCGATAGATGCACAGCCAACATGTCTCCAGGAGGGACTTCTTGATTACTTCGCACGGCGCTTCTTCCGCGTTCCTGAACTCAAACGTGAGCAAGCCGATCTTGTGTCCCGTTGTCTCCGTGGCGAGTCGGGGTTAGGCATTTTACCCACCGGCTTTGGCAAATCACTCGTATTCCAGCTTGCTGCCTTGTTATTGCCCCGTGCCTCTATTGTCATCAGCCCGCTGACGGCGCTCATCCGTGATCAGGTGTTCAACCTGAGGCGATCTGGAATCGCAGGAATCGCATCAATCACGGGAGGTGACGCACGGGGAGCAAAAGATCAATCACTGCGTGATTTTATTGCTGGCACATGCCGCCTCCTCTACGTCTCGCCTGAACGCCTGCTTAACGACGACTTCACCACAGCACTGCTCGAATCGGTCAAAGAACACCCGCTTGGACTTTTTGTGGTTGACGAGGCCCATTGTGTGTCTGAGTGGGGACACGACTTTCGTCCGGCCTACCTTCAATTAGCCGCGTGGCGAAGGCGGGTCGAATACGTCAGTCAGCGTCCCCTCCCGGTGATCGCCTTGACTGCCACTGCCTCGAATCTGGTGCGTGACGATGTCCTCCACGTCCTCGATTTGCCCGCAACGGCTGTTGTCCAACTTGCCAGTAGCGACCGGCCCACCCTCAGTCTCTCCGTTCACACGGTAGAGACGCCCAATGAGAAAGCGATCATGCTCGGCGATCTGGTGCGTGATGTGATCCCAATGGCCCTCGATCTCCCCTATGCCGAACTGGTACCCGATGCACATGTCGCAACGTACCCACACGCAGGGGTAATCTTCGGACTCTACGCGAAGGCCAAACAGCCAGGCTGGATTGAGGAGGACGTGAAGTACATCGCGTCCACACTTCGCGACACCATGAACCGCCCACCTACGCTTGCTCGGCACTATGCAAGCAGCGGAGCGGATTCTTCCGAAAATGAGCGCTGCCAGGATGCGTTTCAGGCCGATAGCTTTCCATTGCTGGTGGCAACAAAGGGGTATGGGATGGGCATTGACAAGCGAAATATTCGCTTCGTCATCCATCATGCCTTAGCTGGCGGACTGGAGGGTTATTACCAGGAAGCAGGTCGTGCTGGACGTGATGAACGCCATGCTCATGTTGCCCTGATCTATCTCCCACCACATCCAGAATGTCGTGCAGATTCGATCAGTCATGCTCAGATGCCACCTTGTGTGATCAAAGACAAGTCGCCCAAGTGTCCGTATGCAACATGGCTCTGTGACTACGGGCGTCAGGCTATATTTATCCAAGGCAGTTATCCTGGAATTGCCGATGATGTCGACTGGATTGATGGGGTGTACGAACAGATCACCAGCGATCCGATGCTGTCTGTTTCCAACGAAGAACGACATCAGAGTCAGACGAAAAAGGCGGAGTTAGCGCTGTGTCGACTCCAGCAATTGGGAATCGTCGATCATTACACACGTAGGTACCATGAAGGTGTGTTCGTCGTCGTTCTAAACAGCGCGGCGACACCCCATTCGGTTCGCGAAACCCTGGTTCAACGGTTGGTTGAGACACGTATGACAAAGCGCAAAGCACGAGAGGAGATCAAGAAGCACATACCAGACAGTGCGGACAATGATTCGCTCACCCCTGAATTGGTTCACGCCTTCGCTCAGATAGTGCTGGAGCGCATCTATGAACGAGTGCTGCGGATGCGCTATGAGATGCTGCGGAACCAGTTGGAGTACGCCGAGAGCCATCACGAACACCGTTGCCGCCGCACGATTATCCGCAATACCTTTGACCCAAACAGCGATCTCGTACCGGATGACTACCGGTGTGAATTCTGCGATGTTTGTGTGCCAAGTTTACAGTTCCAGCATGAGCGGGCCGTCGCGCTCACGACTGACGGCCAGATCAGCACATTGATTCGCCATCTCACCGATCTCTTGGATCACTGGAATCCGCTGGCCCTTCAAGAATTGATTACGCTCGCGGAGTCACAGCAAGCTGTCGCGGGTACCTTTATGCGCGCAACCCACCGATTAGAGCAGGACTCCACCAATCTAGCGGCACTCTATCTCGCCGGTGCGCTCGGACGCCGCCGAAGTGGGCGTGAACAACAGGCACTTGACTATCTGCACTTTGGGTTCACTGAGGGGTTACGTCGTGGACTTTCCCGTGAGGATCTCCTGTTATTCTACACAGAAGGGCTCCCGATTGACCAAACTGAGGCATTTACGTGGCTCACACAGACCGACTCCCCGTGGAATAGCGACGCAATGCTGCTATGGCTGATCCGGGAAGCACAGGAACGATTTGATGCCGATTCGCCCACCTATCGGCGTATGCGTGCGCTCTACTATGCACGCCGAACACGGCAGGTAAGCGAGGCGCTCAGTCCGTTGACGTTGCGTACACACGTTCTGTCAGATTGGTTCGCCAGTCGGCAACGGGTTAAGGATGCGAGCAATGACCACCCATCTTGACGATCTGGAGCGCATTGAGGAAGAACTGACGCAGCTCCGGCAGCAGCTTACGACAGCAGCGACCACACTGGATGCACTCCACATCATTCAGGTGCAGTTTGCCGACCTTATGGTGACGTATGAGCAACTCCAGCGCACGCTGATCACGGTTGAGCATGATTGGCAAGCGCGTGAGAAACACGCCCAGGTCGCGCTCACGCGGTTAGGTGATGCCGAGGCAACAACAAAAAAGCTCGTTGGCACTCTCGAAAGCAGTGTGCAGACACAGATAGCCGAGTTCACTCGCCAGATCCGCCAACTGGCGGGGAGCGTGCAGCAGCAGCAGAAAGCTCTCCAGCAGCAGGCTGATACGGCGCTGCTTACAATGACCGGGAGTGTGCAGCGGCAGCAGAAAGCTCTCCAGCAGCAGCAGGAAACCCTCGCTCACGCATTGCGGGAAGACATGGAGGCGCAGTTCCAACACCAGCGCAGTACACTTGATACAGCGTTGCGCTCAGCGAGTGATCACTCTGCTTCCCTCATACATGTGCTTCAGGATCAACTTACTGCCTGTGAAGCCCTTCAGCAGCGAGAATTCCAGGAGACGCTGAATCGTGAACAACAGATGCAGCAGCAGATAACATCCCTGGACACTGCTCAACATTCTGATCGTGAGTTGCTCCGCCGCACATTGGAGGCACTTTATCAAAAAATCAGTGAGCAGTACACGCAAACCGTCACGGAACTGCGTCAGGATTTCACGTCTACCATCCAGCAGCGTAGTGTGCAAACAGAGCAATTGCTCACCGCTCTGGAAGGCCGGAGCCTCGCACGCCATGAAATACGAGACCAAGGCATGAATCAGCATATAACAAACGCAGGTCAACAGCTTCATGCCCTTGAGCAGCGCGTCATACACGGGGAGGCGGTACTCCAGCGAAATCGTCAGATAGTGACCGTGTTAATGGTGATCATTCTCATTCTGGTAGTACTGTTTGCGGGACTAAGCGCGTGGGTGTTTTTCAGCGCACCACGCTAAAGTGGTCGCCAGATAAGCGTGATTCGTGCGTAGAAACTACCGGTATCGCACTCCTCTTGGAGTTGTCGCGTGGAGTCGAGGCTTTAGCCGGAACTCTCCGGCTAAAGCCTCGACTCCTTTACATAACCAATTTAGGCACTACCGCAGAAGGCATGCTGTCCGGCACCGCCCGCCGGGGGGCTGAAGCCCCCGGCTAGATTCTGCGAAGGCCGCTGAAGCGGCCTCAGATAGGCCGCTTCAGCGGCCTTCGCAGAATCTAGCCCGCCCGTTTACGGGCAGGGCGGCTGGGATGACAGCGTGCCTTTTGCGGTAGTGCCAATTTAGGTTTGCTATAAGCGTGATCCGTGCGTAGAAATATCACGTAGGGATAGCTGCGTTCTCTGCGCATCTCACCATGCAGTTGGCGATTCAGAACAGCGCTGAAACGCCGACGACGAGCCATGAGCGAGGCTCGTCGTCGGCGCTTCAGTGCCACACTCATTTCACCGCTCCGTCCAGAGTACCTTGTCGGTGTAGTAGACGCTATCCGACACTATCCACTCTGTCTGCACCGTGAATTTCGCTGACTTCCCCGGCTCTAGGTTGCGCGTGGCAACAAAGGCGACACCTTGTGCTGCGCGTGTCTCTGTGCTACCGACACTTCCCCTTATCGTAATCTCCACCTGCACGTCATAGGCGGTCTTTGCACCGAGGTTCATCACAGTTCCGCTCCAGAACTCGTAACCATTGCTACGCGACTGTGCGATCTTTGAGACAAGTACCGGCAGAGGGGCGGGGTTCGGCTGGAGGCGCACCTCGTCCCCAGGCGCGATCTTGATCCAATCTTTATAGACCCAGCCGGTGACAGTCTCGCCGCTGGCCGACTCGCCCTGCACCTGATACCACTGCCCACCTCGATGTATCACTCGCACGGAGTCTCCAGGTGAGGCATTGATAACCTCATGCCCTGCAGACTCATTTGGGATATCGTAGACACGGACCTTGCGAATAATTTCCCCAGGCACCCACTCGCCCGATTCTAGCGCCGACACCGCCGTTGGATCGGGTACTACCGTTGGCACTTCTGCCACCGTCGGCTCCGGCACCGCCGTTGGCTCCGGTGTTGCGGTCGGTTCTGGTTCCGCAGTCGGTGTGCTGGTGGCCGTTGGCTCCAGGGTTGCCGCAAGGGTGGGCGATGCTGGCTCCGGGGTGGCGGTTACGACGACGACCTGGGTGTGAACCGCAACAACTTCGCGGGTGACTTCTTGCTTCACGACGCGGGTGACTTCAACGGGGGCTTGGGCGGCGGGCTGTGCGCTGCAGCCGGTGAGGGTGAGGAGCAGGGCGAGGGCGAGGAGCGAGCGGGACATGACGGCCTCCTGGATCGTGATGGCTGGATGTAAACTACGATGCGCAAACGAAGAAGCGCGTCGATCTCTACGATGAGAGTTAGTATAGTGAGAGAAAGGCACCAAAACACACCAGGAATAACTTTTATCTGAGATCCTGCGTAAGATCACTCAAATCGCCATAATCGTAAGGAGGGCGTTTCTGCACCGTCAGTACATCAATGACGTTGTTATCGTCCGTGATTGCATAGACGATCCTCCACCGATCAATGCGGAGGCGGCGCAACTCATAGGGCCATGGAGCCTCTTCCTCGACCTGGCGGGGCATCATAAGGGCTTTGCTTGTCGGCGGACGTGGCGCGGACGCAAGATTGTCAATGTTGCGGCGAAGCCGCTGCCGCATATGGCCAGGAAGTGCTTTCAGCTCATGCCACGCCCGAGGTGTGACGAAG
>Ga0194060_10003058_pt1 | contig 11846 bp, 9 predicted proteins | sample SepL225m_MetaG_FD_163427 | JGI IMG/M metagenome (GOLD analysis project Ga0194060, IMG submission 163427) | Anoxic zone freshwater microbial communities from boreal shield lake in IISD Experimental Lakes Area, Ontario, Canada - Sep2016-L222-5m | ecosystem: Environmental > Aquatic > Freshwater >... | reverse complement strand
TCCATAGTTTGCATAACCAACAGGATTAAGCTGACCCGGCATGGACTGGCCTTGAGCGTTGACAAAAGGTTTCATCAACGTTGTCATCGCGATAACGACGATAGCGATTGGCAGCACCAGTCCCGCCAAGCTGCGCCAGGTCGACAATACTGTGCGCTCGTCATAGTCATGAGCTAACTCAGGTAGTAGCGCAGCAGACGGTATCTCGAAAAGCGATATCGAAACACGAGCAGCAATGACACAAGCCAACAGGTAAGCGACGAGTGCTTCTGGTGCCCAGTCTCGCGGCGGGTTCAGTAGCGCCCACACCGCCAATGCAGCTGGTATAGCGGAAGCGTACATGAACGGATGGCGGCGGCCCCACCTTGAGCGCCATGTGTCAGAGATTTGACCAATGACAGGGTCAACGATGGCGTCGACGATCAGCGCTATGCCGATTACGATCGAAACCCAGGACGCTGGCAGGCCTAGTACCTGGTTGTAGAACAGCATGAGCTGAGCCAGAGCGACACCCTTTAGCCCGAAAGCTACAGCACCAAAGGCATAGGAATACTTGCTGATCCTCGAAATTCGACGCCTTGGAATTGCGGTAGTGTTGGCCTGTTCATCAATCATTGGAAACCTATCGCTGCAAGTGCTTTTGTGCCTTCGTTTGTGCCCTGCGCGTCAGCGCTCTTAGGCACTACACTCGCGTTGCGGTCAATGATTTCCGTCATTCGCTCGCGCAGCAACTCTGCTGTATCGGCTCCACTGCCAATCCATGCACCACCGGTCATCGAAATGTGAGCCGCCTCGAACGTGCCAGCACCCGCACACAGGATGGTGCGGTTGGGCGCATCCTCGGCAGCAAGTACAACGACTGCCGGTGCGACAAATTCGGGGCTGAAAGCCTTCAGTACCTGCTCTGGCCAAAGCCCTTGAGTCATCTGGGTCGCAGCGGTAGGTGCAAGACAGTTCACGCGGATATCATGCTTGGCGCCCTCGATTGAAAGCGTCTGCATCAAGCCGACCAATGCCATCTTGGCCGCGCCGTAGTTGCTCTGCCCAAAGTTGCCAAACAGACCGGACGAGGATGTTGTCATAACAATGCGGCCGTATTTTTGGGAACGCATGATGTCCCAAACCGCTTTAGTACAGATCACAGCTCCCATCAGGTGTACTTCCAGTACGAGCCGGAAGTCGTCCAGATTCATCTTGGCAAAGCTTTGGTCGCGCAGTATTCCGGCGTTATTGACAAGAATATCGACACGTCCCCACGTAGCAATTGCCTCCGCCACGGTGTCTCGTATCGCAACCTCATCGGTGACCGATGCGTGACTGACGATCGCGGTTCCGCCAGCCCCGCGAATTTCGTTCACTACAGCCTCGGCTGCGGTGATTCTTTCTGTACCCGATGCAGGTCGCCCAAAGTCATTGACAACTACTTTAGCACCACGAGCGGCAAGCGCCAGTGCGTGTTCGCGGCCCAGGCCTCCGCCTGCTCCCGTAACGATTGCAACGCGGCCCTGGAAATCAATTTTCATCTTGTGCCCCTGCCTTGTTGGTTGTCCACGCTTCCCGAAGCTCTCGCTTGAGCACTTTGCCGATGGCATTGCGCGGCAGTTCCTTGACAAAGTGAAGCGTACTTAGGCGTTGCGTTTTGCCAAGCTGCGAATTGCACCAAGTTTTCAAAGCCATCTCACTGATGATTTCGGCATTACGTCGAACGACGAATGCAACTGGTGTCTCACCCCATTCCTCGGATGGCACCCCAATGACAGAAGCCTCTGTTACCGCGCTGTGTTGCAGGAGAACTGCTTCAATGTCACTTGGATAGATGTTGAATCCTCCGCTAATGATCATGTCTTTGCGGCGATCTAGCAGGATCAGAAATCCGTCTTCATCAAATCGCCCAACGTCACCCGTACGTATGAATCGATTGCCTTCGGAGTCATACCACTCGGCTTCAGCTGTTTTCTTGGGTTGCCCGTGATAGCCGCTCATCATTGCGCCAGAGCGGCCGACCACTTCACCGGAGCTCTGACTTGCTCCACCCGGAATGCGGGGAACTTCACGACCCTCTTCATCAATCAGTCGCATGTCATGTCCTTCTCCTGGCTTGCCCACCGTATGCAGCTTGTTTGGAAAAAGATGGGCCTCCAGGATGCAGGATCCGCCGCCCTCGGTCATACCATAAAACTCGATCAAGGCACCCGGCCAACGAGCCAGAACATCGGTCTTCAATTCGACACGAAATGGTGCACTGGTGCAAAACTTGATTTGAAACGACGAAAGATCGTATTTGTCAAAATCATCGAAAGCCATCAACCTTTGGTACTGCACTGGTACGAGCATGGTGTGCGTTGCACGCTCTTGCTGTGCGAGTTCCAAGTAGTTCTTTGCATCAAATTTTGTCATCAGTACCAAGCATCCTCCATAGGCCAGAGTAGGCAGCACTGAAGTCAGCGTCGTATTGCTATACAACGGGGTCGCAACCATGGTTACGGCTTTCGGCCCAAATTCAGCTAATGGCGCATACTTGATCCACCCCCAGCGCATGAAGTGAGATTGCAGAATACCTTTCGGTGAGCCTGTAGTTCCAGATGAGTAGATGACGTTGAATGGCCAGTCTGGCTCGATTTGTACAGTGGCTGGTACTGCCGACTCGTTGAGCAACCATGGTGTCTTGGCGCGAGGGCCGTCCATTGCATCGAGTTGAATGCGCGCAACTCCTGGCGGTGGCGGGATTCCGTCTATATCAAGTGTCTCTGCAACTTGCGCGTCAACAAAGAAGACACGAGCCTTGGAATCTCGCACCATATCCATCAGCTGAGCTGAAGTTGAGCTTGGCGCAAGAGGAGCAAAGGCTACGCCGGCACGCAGTGCTCCCAAAAATACGCCAACATACTCAAGAGATGTCGAGGCGGAAATGGCTATTGTCTCAAGGGGTTGCACACCTGCATGTTGCAGTGTCGCTGCAACTCGGGTTGCAAGCTGGTCGAGTGTGGCGTAGTCAATACGCCGTTCTCTGTCCACGATGGCAAGCGATAGCGGGTACTGGCGCGCATTTTCCGCAACCATGGATGCGAGATCGCAAAAATCTCGTGGATCTGGATCGGCCATTACGCCACCTCAAACAGTCCAGCAGCTCCCATACCGCCGCCGACGCACATCGTGATGACCACATACTTCACGCCCCGGCGCTTACCCTCGATCAATGCGTGTCCCACCATACGTGCTCCCGACATTCCGTAAGGGTGTCCTAATGCAATGGCGCCGCCGTTGACGTTCAACCTCTCGTCTGGGATCCCAAGTTTGTCGCGGCAATAAAGCACTTGTACCGCAAAAGCCTCGTTCAGTTCCCACAATCCGATGTCGGCGATCGTAAGTCCTGCGCGTTCGAGTAAGCGAGGGATGGCAAAAACTGGTCCAATGCCCATCTCGTCAGGCTCACATCCGGCACTGGCAAAGCCACGGAAGATGCCCAATGGCGCCATGCCCCTTTGTTCTGCCAACTTGCTATTCATCACGACGACTGCAGAGGCACCATCGGCAAACTGGCTTGCGTTGCCTGCAGTGATCACCCCACCCGGCATAGCAGAGCGAATCTTGGCCACGCCTTCGAGTGTAGTGTCGGCCCGTATGCCTTCGTCTTCTCTGACCGTGACCTCCTTTGTGCCCATTCCCATCGCTGATGCGGCACCCATGGTTACGGTAATGGGGGCAATCTCCTGGCTGAAGAGGCCGGCGGCTCTTGCGGCGGCAGCACGCTGCTGGCTGCGCACGCCGTACTCGTCCTGTACGTCTTTGCCAACACCATAGCGCTTGGCCACAATTTCCGCAGTTTCCAACATGGATAGGAAGTAGCTTGGTCGATGCTCTTTGATCCACTCGTCTACTAAGTATTGCGTATTGACCGTGCCCTGCACGCAGGAGATCGACTCCACACCTCCAGCCACCATCACTGGAACTTTGTCCACGATGACTCGTTGCGAAGCCAATGCAATGGCTTGAAGCCCGGAAGCGCACTGCCGGTCAATCGTGGTACCTCCTGCCGTGACTGGAAGACCTGCCCGCAAGGAGGCGTAGCGGCCGATGTTGTAGCCAGTTGCACCCTGTTGCAGGGCGCAGCCCATCACCACGTCTTCCACCTCAGCCGGGTCGATCCCCGCACGTTGGACGGCATGCGCAATGGCATGTCCTGCCAGCGTCGCACCGTGGGTCATATTGAAGCTCCCACGCCAGGATTTGCCCAATGGTGTGCGTGCGGTGGAAACGATTACAGCGTCTGTCATAGGTATTCTCTCAATTCGGGGTCAGTTAAAGGTCTTGCCATCCGCCGCGAGGCTTGCAAGCAGTGGCGCTGTGGCCCATGAGGCTCCGCCAGTCCTGTCATTGCGCGCAAAGCCTTCAATCGCGCGCTGCACGGCAAGCAGTCCCACGCGGTCTGCATACAACATAGGTCCACCGCGATATGCGGGGAATCCATATCCAAAGATGTAGACGATGTCGATGTCTGAGGCGCGCTGGGCAATCCCCTCCTCCAGAATCTTGGCCCCCTCGTTGACCAGTGAGAAGATGCAGCGCTGGACAATCTCGGTGCTACTGATATTGCGGGGGGTGATGCCATGTTCCTTGCGGTGGGCCTCTACCAGGGTGTCTACAGCGGAATCGGGCAGTGCTTCGCGCTTTCCTTTGGCATAGCTGTACCAGCCAGAACCGGTCTTTTGTCCAAAGCGGCCGAGTTCACAGAGTTTGTCAGCCAGAAGTGCCGAACTGGGCCACACAAATTCCGGATGCTGCTGGGTGATGCCTTTTCGGATTGACCAGCCAATGTCATTGCCCGCGAGGTCTGTCATGCGAAACGGTCCCATGGCCATGCCAAACTTCTCCAACGCCCTGTCGATTTGCTGGACCGCCGCACCTTCTTCCAGCATCTTGGCAGCCTCAGCGCCATATCCGCCAATCATGCGGTTGCCGATAAAGCCGTCGCATACGCCAGAGATCACTGCCGTCTTCTTGATCTTCTTGGCCATCTGCATGATGGTGAGCAGCACATCGTCGGCCGTCTTGGCGCCACGAACCACTTCCAGCAATTTCATTACATTAGCCGGGCTGAAGAAGTGGGCGCCGACCACATCCTGTGGACGTTTGGTGAAGCTGGCAATCTGATTCAAGTCCAGAGTCGAGGTGTTCGACGCCAGAATGGCACCGGGCTTGCAGACACTATCGAGCCTCTCGAATACTGCTTTCTTGACATCCATGTTCTCGAACACAGCTTCGATCACCAGGTCGACATTTGCCAGATCGTCGTAACTCAGAGTGGTCTTCAGCAGTGCACCCAGCGCCTGCGCCTTCTCGGGCTTCATCTTTCGCTTCGTGACACGGTCGGCAAAGTAATCAGCAATGTGCTTGGCACCCCGATCTAGCGCGTCCTGTTTGGTCTCCAGCATAGTCACCGGTATACCTGCAAGCAGGAAGTTGATGGCAATGCCACTGCCCATGGTGCCTGCACCGATGATGCCCACACTTGCGATGGAGCGCGGTTTGGCATCCGGTGAAACTCCCTCTACTTTGGCCGCTTTACGCTCTGACAGGAACAAGTGACGCAGCGCCTGCGATTCGCTGCCCAGGTAGAGCTCTCCAAAGAGTCGTGCTTCGGTCTGCATGCCGTCTTCAAAGGATTGCGTTAGACACGCTTGAACCGCGTCCACGCACTTCAACGGTGCTGGATAGTTCTTGGACATGGCGCCGACGCTGTTTCGCACGAACATGAAGAAGGCATCTGGCTTGGGATGGCTCACTTTGAGATCACGCACGCGCTTTAGCGGGCGCTTCTCTGAAACCACCCTGCGGGCGAAAGCAATGGCTCCTGTGAGTAAGTCGCCTTCTATGAATTCGTCGAAAAGCGGCGTTGCCTTGAGCATGTCTGAGGGGACGGTTTCTCCAGATACGATCATGTTTAATGCTGTTTCCACGCCAACGATTCGTGGAAGACGCTGCGTGCCACCGGCTCCCGGCAGCAGACCAATTTTGACTTCCGGTAAGGCCAGTTGGGCGGCAGGCGCAGCCACACGGAAGTGGCAACCAAGCGCTAACTCCAACCCACCGCCCATGCAGGTTCCACCAATGGCAGCAATGACGGGCTTGGTGGATGTCTCCGCTATATGGATGACGTTTAGGAGGTTGGGTTCGGCACTGACTGCCGCGGTTCCAAACTCGCGCATATCGGCGCCACCAGAGAACAGCGTTGGCGAACCAGTGAGGATGATGGCTGTTACCGCTGCATCGGCCTCTGCTTGGCGGATTCCTTCGACGATGCCTTTGCGCACAGCATGGCTTAGGCCATTGACGGGGGAATTGTCCATGCGGATGATGGCAACGCTCTGTTGAGTTTCGTAGTGGGTGTGGTTCATAGTTTTCAATACCCGCGAAGTTGTGCGAGATGGTTTAAGTGAAAGTTGGAGTCGCCAAAAAGTTCTTGCAGCACGCGAGCTCGCTTCATGAAAAATCCGATGTCAAACTCATCAGTCATGCCTATTCCGCCATGCAATTGCACTGCTTCCTGAACAGCCAGTGTTGCAGACTTGCCGGCACGTGCCTTGGCGAGTGCGACAAATAATCCGGCGGATTCCGATTTCTGATCCATATGGTGCTGTGCGTTGACAACTGCCGCCCGCGTAACCTCCAGTTCTGTATAAAGAACAGCTGCGCGGTGCTGAAGGGCCTGGTATTCGCCTATAAGTCGACCGAATTGGCGCCTTTGCTTGAGATATTCAACTGTTCGACTAAAGGCTTCGTCAGCAACACCGAGCAACTCTGCAGCCGCCGCTACCCGCCCGGCATCAAGCGCCTCACGCAGAATTTCTGCACCATTATTGGGAGTGCCCAAAATCTCCGAAGCCGAAACCCGCAAGTTGTGGAAATGCACCCTTCCTGCATTGTGCGAGTCTGTCATCACGGTTCGTTCAACACTGACCTCAGGTGCCTTGGAGTTGACAAGACACAGAGTAATTCCAGTCGACCCTAAGGGCGCTCCTGCAGTACGGACGGCAACTATGAAAAGGTCTGCTACGTGTGCATCCAGGACGAAAGTCTTAGCCCCATCAATGAGTAGTTGGTCGTTCTCAAATGTGCCATGTACTGTGATATGGGACGGTCGGTGCTTGCTAGATTCGTCAATGGCGAGTGTGGCAATTGACACCCCGCTGGCAAGCTTTGGTAACCAACGCTCTCTTTGCTGTGCGTTTGCACCGCAGCGAAGGGCTGTAACCGCCACTATAGAAGAGGCCAATAGCGGCGACGCCACGAGGTTCCGACCGATCTGCTCCATTACCACACCGGCCTCTACATGGCCCAAACCAACACCGCCCAGATCTTCCGGTACCAGCATCCCACTAAACCCCATTGCCGCAAACTGCTCCCAAAGCGGACGCGAAAACCCCATGGGATCTTCAGTGTCCCGCAGCGCTCGTAAAGCGGAAACCGGCGATTGCGCAGCAAGAAAGTCCCGCGCACTTTCGCGCAGCATCGTCTGCTCTTCATTCAATATCAGTGACATGGTGGGGGGTGTTGCTTGAATTTAGGTGCCTGGTAATTCGAGGATGCGCTTGGCGATGACGTTGAGCTGGACTTCGCTTGTTCCGCCTTCGATGGAATTTCCCTTGGTGCGAAGCCAGGTGCGTGCTACGTATCCTTGCTTGGAACGCTCTCCCTCCCACTCAAGGCCATCGCTGCCAAAGACAGAGGCCAGAAGTTCCCAACGCCGCTTGTTCAACTCAGCACCGTAGAACTTCAGCATTGAAGACATCGCCGGGTGTGCCTGGCGCGCCCTGACCAAATCGTTGGCGCGCTTCATGGCTAGACTGAATGCTGCCTCGTCTGCCTCGAACTCGGCAACTTGAAAACGTAGCATGGGGTCTGCTAGCTGTCCCAGCCCATCAAGTCCGATCTGCTGAGTTGCCACATGCGAAAGAGGCTTGGCGGCCGTGCTGTCGCCCATGGCTCCCAGCATTTCGCGCTCGTGGGTTAAGAGGTACTTAGCAACAACCCAGCCGGAATTGATTTCACCAACCAAATTTTTCTTTTCGACCCTGACGTCGTCAATGAAGACCTCGCAAAACGGGGATTTACCGGAAATCAGTCTGATGGGCTTGGTACTGATTCCCTTTGATGCCATATCAAACAGTACGAAGCTGATGCCCGATTGCTTCTTTGTTGTGTCTGTGCGCACAAGGCAGAACATCCAGTCGCAGAGGTCGGCATGGCTAGTCCAAATCTTCTGTCCATTGACAATGAAATGGTCGTCATGGTCTTCTGCCCGCGTAGACAGCGCCGCTAGGTCAGAGCCTGCATTTGGTTCCGAATAACCCTGACACCAGCGAATTTCGCCGCGTGCAATCTTGGGCAGGTGTTCTAATTTTTGCTCGTGCGTGCCAAATTTCAGAATTGCGGGACCGAGCATCCAGATGCCAAAGCTCAGCAAAGCCGGCCGACATCCAAGTGAATGCATCTCCTGCGCAAGGATCTTAGCCTCGGCCGCCGATAGACCGCCACCACCATACTCGCGAGGCCAGGTGGGAACCGTCCAACCGCGTTCGCCCATGCGTGTCAGCCACTGTCGCTGCGCTTCACTTGAGAACTCACAACGCCGCCCACCCCAGCAATGTTCATCATCGCTTTCTACGAGCGTACGCATCTCGGCTGGACATTGTGCGTCCAACCAGGCGCGCGTTTCTAGTCTAAATGCATGTAGATCTTCGAGTTCTGTCATTTGTAGGTCTGCTCATTTCTTGCCTGTTGCGATCAGGCTGGCTGAAGTGAAATGATACCAGCGGCAATAAATAATAGCAAACCGGATTTTCAAAAAGGAAGTGCAAAAGACAACCAAAGAGACGTATATAGGGTAAACACGTAGATACCGCCATTTCAATTTCATCTTTAATCTCCTATGCGGGCAAAGGAGAGAGGACGGATCCGAAGGGGTACCTATGTGTGCAATTACGCAGACTACTTACGAAGGCGACTCCCAGCAGCCCTGTCTAAGTTCTTCAGTGGACTGGCCCGTATTTGCTAGGCGCCATCTTGGAGTGCGCCAGGGGGAAGCAGCGATACCCATGGCATCATTCACAGGTTGTGCGCAAACCGATTCCTACGATCGGAGGTTCGCTTATCTTGGTAGAAGCGCTGGTTCTGTCACTTATCGAGGGGCATCTGTGAATAAATCGCCGAAAGGTACGTCGAAATCGAAGACGACTCCAACGTCTAGGCGCTTTAAGGAAAAGCGCATAGCGATTCTTGATGCCGCGGCCCGACAATTCAACGAGCATGGCGTGAAGGGTGCAGCGCTGGTTGATATTGCTGCCAGCGTGGGACTTGTGACCAGCGGCATTACATACTACTTCCAGAAGAAGGAGGATTTGGCGGCCGCCTGTCTTCTCACTTCTATCGCTGAAGCCAAGGCTTTGGTGGCACTGGCCGCAGAGGAGTCAAGCGCAGCCCAACGGATTGAATGTTTCTTCAAGTTGCAAGCTGGACAATTGGCAGCGATCGAACGAAGCGAACGCCCTGCATTGATCAACTTCAGCGACACTCGGTCGCTGCCGGATGCACTTGCATCGACGGTTTTTGCAGCCTACGTTGATCTGTTCAGGAGCTTCCGAACCCTTTTAAAAGGCGCCGACAGTCCAGCGTTGAGCCAAGACGCATTGAATGCTCGAACACACCTATTGCTATCGTTTGCCAACAATTTCAGCGGTTGGACAGTTCGCTGCGAACCTAGCCAATATCCGCGCTTGGCGGCGCGCGTGGCGAATGTCGTCGTGCATGGCATCTTGGATCCGTCCACGCTAGCACCTGATGGGATCGGCCCACGACTTCCAGAGCCGACCACTGCAGACGATGAAACGGCGGAATCGTTTCTAAGAGCAGCAACGGAACTGGTCAATGAGCAGGGTTATAGGGGTGCATCCGTCGACAAGATTTCGGCACTTCTCAATGCAACCAAGGGAAAGTTTTACTATTACAACGAAACTAAGATTGACTTAGTGACTGCCTGTTTTGAGCGCAGTTTTGAAGTGCATCGGCACTTCCTTTCCTGCGCCGAACAGGTTAGTGGATCAAGCGCAACTCGGATATCCGCCGTGACTACTGCGTTGATCCTGTTTCAAATGTCCGAGCGTGGGCCACTTCTGCGGGGATCTGGTTTCAGTGCACTTCCTGATCGAGAACAACGACTAAGTGTGTTTCGCTCGATGGAACGGGTCATAGAACGCATGGGCAACCTTTTCGTCGAAGGATTCTTGGATGGCGACATTCGTGCTCAGGACCCCACGACCTCTGCCAGCGTCCTATATTCAGCGATTAACGCAGCAAGTGAGTTGCGACAGTGGGTTCCCGGAATTTCGTCAGACGGTGTCGATCGCCTTTATACGCGCCCGAGCCTTCTGGGTCTTTTATGTGCTGAGTAGAACCTTTACCTGTATTCGTGTCCGTATTGCGATGTCTGGAAAGGCCGTGACTTTCTCGTGCAAAGCTTGCGACTCACAGAAATGCGCTGACCAATGCGACCGCGTTTGGCACGACAAGTCTGACATCTGTGAATCCATTTTGCCAATATCACGCACCTAGAAGAGTCGTCCTAATGCAATCCATCCGATCTCTCGTCTTCTATCATCTTCTCAGGCGACAACTAAGAACATCAAGAAGACTTAACCAAACTATCGCCTCCATCCGCGCAAGTGGCGAAAGTTCGAGTGGCAAGCTTGGAAAGATGCCCAAAGGTGTGGAGTCGCATGCAGTAACAATCCAGGGGCTTAGGGCAGAGTGGCTGCTACCCATGGATCGTCGGGAGTCGGCAATCGTCCTTTACTTGCACGGTGGAGCGTACATTACCGGCTCAATCGTCACGCACCGCAGGCTAGCAGCAAAGCTAGCGGTGGCGGCCAGTGCGTCGACACTTATATTGGACTATAAGCTGGCCCCTGAGAATCCGTATCCCGCAGCGGTCGATGATGCGCTGAAGTGTTATGTCGCGCTGCGCACCAGTCAACCCAATGCGCGAATTGCGGTAGCAGGAGATTCGGCAGGTGGCGGGTTGGCATTGGCGCTCTGCCTTCGATTGCGCGATGAAGGGCTTGACCCGCCAGTTGCAATGGCACTCCTCTCGCCATGGACCGACCTTACACTGAGCAATGAAACTCACTTGACACGCGCTGCAGTAGATCCGTTTTTTCCTGACAAATCCGGCTTACATGGAGCAGCTGCTTTGTATGCAGGCAGCAATGACTTGAAGGATCCCTACATCTCCCCACAGTTTGCAAACTTGGCTGGTCTGGCGCCAACTCTCATTCATGTGGGTTCTCTAGAAGCGCTACTTGACGATTCGCGGGTTCTTGCCAGGCGGATGGCGGAACACGGGACACAAGTAACAATTAAGACTTTCACTGACATGTGGCATGTGTGGCAAGCTTTCGCCGGATTGTTTCCAGAAGCGAGTCAATCGGTGAAAGAATTAGGTGCCTTTCTGGACAGACATCTTTCACAAAGCTAATGAACTTTAGGCAGAACGCCTAATGTGTAATTGGCACACCGGCCAAGGTAATCTTCTTCTACCAATGGCAAGTATTTTCGGGGATCCATATCGATTCCAATCAACCGAAAATTCGCGTTCCATCTGATGACGACATCAACGTGCACCGTTTGCAGGTAATGTTGTTTGCGTATGACCGCTATAGGGCGGCGAAACCGAACAGCCGCTCCTGGTCAACGGATAGGGGTAGGGAACGATTTTGGCTGTCCCCTCCCTCCGAACCCGGTGTGCAGTTTTCCCGCGACGGGCTCTCCAGTCAGTTGTTTCCGCATCGGGA
>Ga0194060_10003056_pt1 | contig 11853 bp, 12 predicted proteins | sample SepL225m_MetaG_FD_163427 | JGI IMG/M metagenome (GOLD analysis project Ga0194060, IMG submission 163427) | Anoxic zone freshwater microbial communities from boreal shield lake in IISD Experimental Lakes Area, Ontario, Canada - Sep2016-L222-5m | ecosystem: Environmental > Aquatic > Freshwater >... | reverse complement strand
ATAGCGGAGTTAGCCAGCATATGTGCCACCGATGAAATTCTCCTTTCTGGCTTGGATAGCGCTCCCGTCCAATTTGTTGAATCCGAGGAATCGGCGGTGGTCTCTTTTACGGTCACGTACTTGGTTTTAAAGGTTTGGAGCGAAGAGTCGTAGTTCTGGCAGTGAACGGCTGGAAGTTGCCGGACCAAAAGAAGACCGCCTAACTTAAGTCTTACATTCTGGGGTCAACATGAATTTTGGGGCCACCCGAAAAGTTGGCTGGACGTATTCCAGATAAAAAGTTGTTCACCTCCGAAAGTGCCACTGTGGCACCAACAATTGAAGTTGGGTCAACCTTCCCCGATGCAAAGATTTCAATAATCGGTTTAAGACCCGGTGACGCGCTAAGAATGCCAATGGCAGTGATATTTTTTAAAACTAACTTTCTAGTGTCGATAAGACTTGGGGAACTGGATAACCCGATATAGATTATTTTTCCACCGGGCTGTACCAGATCTAGCGCAACTGCTGGAATATCAGCGGAGAAGGTCGCATCGATTGCCGCCGCGAATTCAATCTCCGGAAGTTTGGCAATTTCATAGACATTTTCAAAACCCAAACTTTTTGCAAATTCATTATCAGCATTGGCGTTGCCAACAAGGTAAACATCTAATCCCTGGGATTTGGCGATTTGTCCCGCCAGTATGCCTATGCTTCCTGTGCCAAAAATCAAGAGTCGCTCGCCAGGTTTTAGTTCGGACGAATGGACTGCGCGCCAAGCATTTCCCCCAGGTTCGACCAATGCTCCGGTTGTGGCATCCATGGATTCAGGCAGTTCATGCAATGCCTCAATGGGAACGACTAACTTTTCTGCAAGTGCACCGGGCTGGCCTTTTCGAATGCCAATCTCGAATCGGGATTTACAGAGGTATTGCAACTCTTTCCTGCAGAGAGAGCAATCACCGCAGCCGAGCATCGTGTCCCCCGTGACTTGCTTACCTAACCAAGGTTCAAATTCTTTAGATCCAACTTCAATGACCCGGCCACACCATTCGTGGCCAATACTCAATGGATAGGTTGCTTCGCCGGAATGGAGATAAGCCATCTCGCCATTAAAGAACTCAATATCGGTGCCGCAGATACCTACTCGTTCGATGAGCACAACAGCTTCATGAGGTTGTGGGGTTGGGTCGGGCAGGTCTTCCACGACGGACTGCCGTGGACCGGTGATCAAAAAGGCTTTCATCACCCACGAGTCTTTCATATGATTGGCCCTTCCTGTAGGGTCAAGAACTGGTTTCCAAGACATCAAAGAGGATCGAATTGGCTGACGAAATATTTGCCCGGCGAAGTGAAAATTGGTTCGCCCAAAAAGGCAAGCATGGTTTTATTTACCGCGAACGGATGCGAAACCAAGGTTTTGCTCCCGACGTTTTCATCGATAAGCCCGTCATTGGAATCGCCACCACGTGGTCAGAGCTGAATCCATGCGATGCTTTTCCGCAACTTGCTGGCGATGGAAACCGAGGAGTTAATTCGCGCTAACCCGTTAGATGGCGTTATCTTGCTTGCTGGTTGCGATAAAACTCCACCGGGAATGTTGATGGGCGCGGCCAGCGTTGATTTACCAACGTTAATGATTACCGGCGGGCCAATGTTAAATGGTCGATATCATGGTCAAACCTTGGGATCTGGCACTGCAGTGTGGAAGTACGACGCGCAGCTTCGGGCTGGAAAAATTACTCAAGAAGAGTTTTTCTCCATCGAAAGTTGTGCGGCAAGGTCCAATGGAAGTTGCATGACCATGGGAACGGCCTCAACGATGGCTTGCGTAACCGAAGCGCTGGGTGTTCAACTTCCTGGAAGTGCGGCGATTCCCGCTGTCGATTCTCGTAGATATTCCACTTCACATCTGGCCGGACGTCGGATTGTGCAGATGGTGCATGAAGATCAGCGCCTATCCAAGGTCCTTACTCGTGAAGCTTTTGAAAATGCGATCAAGGTCAATGCCGCAATTGGTGGATCCACGAATGCTGTGGTGCATCTCCTGGCCATCGCAGGACGTGTGGGAATCCCGTTGAGTCTTGATGATTTCGATTCCTTGGTGCGGGATGTTCCAGTTTTGGTGAACCTCATGCCATCTGGAAAATATCTAATGGAAGAATTCTTTGAAGCAGGTGGCTTGCCCGTCGTCATGAAGCATATTGAAAGTCTGTTGCATACTGAAATTATTACCGTATCTGGAAAATCTGTTGCCGAAAATATAAACGGAGCTAAATCTTGGAACGAAGATGTGATTACTCCCTTTGATAATCCATTTCAAGAAGCGGGTAGAGGGATCGCTGTACTAAAGGGAACGCTGGCTCCAGATGGCGCCGTGATGAAACTCTCTGCTGCGACTCCATCGCTAATGGTTCATACCGGTCCAGCGCTGGTCTTTGAAAAATTGGAAGATTACATAGCAGTTGCAGATTCTCCGGATTTGGATGTAACCGCGGCTACCATTTTGGTCCTGAAACATGCGGGTCCAAAGGGTTATCCAGGTTTTCCTGAAGTTGGAAATATGCCCATGCCGAAGAAACTATTGGACCAAGGTATTGAAGACATGGTTCGAATTTCCGACGCACGCATGAGCGGAACTGCATACGGAACCGTTGTCTTGCACGTTTCACCCGAAGCTGCTTTAGGTGGCCCGCTTGCTCTTGTACAAACGGGGGACATGATCGAGTTGGATATCCCTGCACGTAAATTAAATCTCCTTGTTTCAGAAGAAGTTCTTGCCGAACGTCGACGTCTCTGGAAAGCACCTGCCCCTCACGCAACAAGAGGCTGGGTAAAACTTTATGAAGAGCACGTAATGCAGGCGCATACTGGCGCGGATTTAGATTTTCTCGTTGGCGGAAGTGGTTCCTATATTCCGCGCAACTCTCACTAAACGGATATAAAAATAAAACTTTATCCGGGGAATATCGTGGATGCAACACCTTTTACTCCTGGCTTAAGGATGAAAGTCATTCCCGACTGAGAATCTGAAGTACCTTTCCGCGCAGTGGTAACAACCAGGTGGTCTAACTCTGGCCCAACGAAAGCACAACTGCTGACCTTAGGAACTGGGAATTCAATCACTTCCACTAAATTAAAATCTTTATCCAAATGTCGAAGGCAACTTCCACCCCAAAAAGCAATCCATAGACCGTCATCAGCATCCATGCACATGCCATCCGGATAGCCATCAGATTCACTGGACCTGCGCCAGACCGGAGTTCGATTGGATATTTTCCCTCCGTGATAGTCAAACCGATCTACGCCAAACGAATAAGTATCTATATAGAAAAACTTGTCGCCGGCGAGATTCCAACTTAATCCATTGCTTACTGTGACGTTGCTTAATACACGCTCCATATTCTTGGCATTTCTGTCGAGTCGATAGAGCGCACCTTCCCCAGCTAACTCTTCATATGTCATTGAACCTAAGAACAAGTGGCCATCCGGTGCGACCTTTGCATCATTCCATCTGGTTGCATTCTTGCCCTCAAAACCGTCAACATCGATTCGGGTTGGCAGTAATTGTTCGGTCCCATCGGTATCTTGGAGGACTGGTCCGTTGGCGGTCCCCAATACATAGCCGCCATTTGATCGTGGAATTACAAATCCCACATCTTCCTTTGTGGCGAATTCATCAATCTCGCCCGTTAAGAAATTTTTGGAAAGGACTTTCTTCTCCAGAATATCGACCCATAAAACGGTCGCGTTATCTGGCCCAAGGGCGACAGGTCCTTCACCTATCAGGCACGAACGGTCATCCCAAATCTCTGGCTTCATGGTGTCCGAATTTACCCTCATTTGTGCATCAAATACTAGGTTTCATGGGCTAGCACTCAATCAAGTGGCTGATTTATCACGCGTCATTAGCCTGTTGAAGTGGTACCCCTAGGGGTATTCTAAAAGTGTTAAAGGAGGGGTCATGAAAAAGCTCCTAGTACTTGGCGGCGGAACCGCAGGAACAATGGTTGTCAATAAGTTACATAAGAAATTGCCAGCCTCTGAATGGAATATCACCATCGTTGATCAAGACAATAACCATATTTATCAGCCAGGATTGCTCCTCTTGCCCTTTGGAGTCTACAAAGCGGAAGAGTTGGTTAAAGAACGAAATCACTTTTTCCCCAAGAACGTGGATTTCATTCAAGCGGAAATCGAGAAGATAAATCCTGAAGGTAATACGGTGGACTTGAAAGATGGTCGCACCCTTGATTACGACTACTTGGTCATCGCCTCTGGAACTTCCCCTCGGCCTGATCAAACTCCCGGAATGAATGATCCGAAGGAGTGGCGAAAGAGTATTTTTGATTTCTTCACACTAGAAGGATCGAAGGCGTTAGGTAAGGCTCTATCCACCTGGGAAGGTGGTCGCTTGGTGGTTCATATAACTGAGATGCCCATTAAGTGCCCCGTTGCACCCTTGGAATTTGCTTTCCTAGCTGATGCCTATTTTGAAGAACACAAAATGCGAGACAAAGTGGAGATCATCTATGTGACTCCCTTGGAAGGTGCATTTACTAAACCAGTGTGCTCTGAACAATTAGGCTATATGTTGGATGATCGAAAGATTTCGTTGGAACCTGATTTCATGATTGAACGCATTGATCAAGAGCGCAAAGTCTTGGTTTCCATGGATGAGCGGGAAGTTCCTTTCGATCTCTTGGTCACCGTTCCGCTAAATATGGGCGCAGATTTTATTGCGGCGTCAGGAATCGGCGACGAACTTAATTATGTCCCGGTAGATAAGGAGACTTTCCTTTCCAGGAAATATCCAAATATCTTTGCCCTAGGTGATGCATCGGACATCCCAGCTTCTAAGGCAGGTTCTGTAGCTCACTTCGCCATTGATCTCTTTTCGGAGAACTTTGTTGAGTACATTGCCGGCCGCCCAATGATTCATAACTTCGATGGTCATGCCAACTGTTTCATCGAGTCAGGACACGGCAAAGGTTTACTGATTGATTTCAATTACAAAACTGAGCCGCTACCAGGAATGTTTCCTATTCCAATGATTGGTCCACTTCCACTGCTTAAGGAAAGTTATCTAAATCATTTAGGGAAGTTGGCCTTCCGCTGGATTTATTGGAACCTGCTTCTTAGGGGCCGTCCAATACCAATTCCATCATTAATGTCCATGGCGGGTAAGAGACCCGTAAAAGTCAAAGAGAAAATTACACTGTAAGGAGAAATGAAATGCCTGTAATAGAAATGATCGGTAAGCCCATTCACGTTAATGAAGAGGGTTTTCTGACCGAATATAACGAATGGGACCCCGCCATTGGCAAAGTCTTAGCCGATCAGATCGGTGTTGAGATGACCGATGAGCATTGGAAAATAATTAATTTCCTTCGCGAAGACTTTAAGAGTGAAGGCGAAACTGCTACTTCGCGTCGAGTCCAAACGGTAGGTGGCGTCCCTGTGAAAATTCAATTTGAGCTTTTTCCTAAGAAACCGGCCAAGAAGATGGCCTATATAGCTGGATTACCGAAGCCCAAGGGCTGTGTGTGAGGAGAAAAAAAATGACAACGACAATGACTGCACCTTCGTTGGTGCCAAATTTTGATACTGGATCAGAAGGTCGGAAAATGGCAATCATCTGTTCCAAAGGGAACTTGGATATGGCTTATCCCGGTTTAATCCTGGGAAATGCCGCACTCGGCGAAGGAATAGAGACGCACCTTTTCTTTACCTTTTGGGGTTTTGACATGATCACCAAGTCCAGAATGGATCACCTTCAATTCAGCCCAGCTGGAAACACCGCGATGCACATTCCAGGTGGAGATATGCACATTCCGCAAGCAGTCATGCCCGCTCCAGGAATGACAGCAATGGCAACACATATGTTGAAAAAATCCATTGCGGACTTGGGTGTTCCTGAAGTTCCAGATTTCTTAGATCAAATCGTCGCAGCGGGTGGACATCTGTGGGGCTGTCGAATGTCGGCAGATATGAACAAATTAGACATTGGTGATTTACGCGATGATGTTGAAGGAATAATCAGCGCCACTGATTTCATTGAATTAACTGAAGGCGCCCAACTTCTCTTTATTTGACACGCCAAGTTGCTTATTGCTGGACTTTTGAATTCAATTGTCCGTGTGAGATTTGTTTTGTATGTCTTCAAAAGTCGATTATGAGTTACGACTTTTGTGCTTCCTGCGGTTTGGGGCCAGATCAAATATCGGAAATTTGCTCTCAATGCGGGCAAAACCAACTGGTGTTTTTCGAAGATCTACTGTCCGGTTTACAGTGGCGTCGAAGATACGAGCAGTTGCGGGAAAAGGCTAACGGCAACGCCCTTTCCTATAATCACAAAATGTGGCGAAAAATGGCATTTGACCGAAACCCCTTACAGCAGCAATTTGCTGACAAATTTAGAATTCGAGATTATGTCTCCGAAAAGGTTGGCTCCAAATACCTTTCCCAAATATTTTCGGTTGCCAACCGCGCTGAAGATTTCCCGTGGGAATCCCTGCCAACCGAATATGCGTTAAAAGTTAATCATGGATCAGGTGGTTCCATTTTGGTTGACTCCGGAACAGATCCCACGATCGAACTTCCCGAAACGGTTCCCCCGCACGATTGGAGCCGGTTCCACATCCACCCAGATCAGGCAAAATTAAGTCGGATGATAATAATTGCTAATACTTGGCTCTCTCAAAATTTCACGACCCGTCCGGATATGACTCCAGAGTGGGCCTATCACGCTATCAAGCCGTTGCTCTACGCCGAAGAATTACTGAAGTCCAACGACGGACAATTACCTTGGGAATTTAATATCTACGTCTTTCACGGTGTTGCTCAATACTTTAGAGTACGAGCCCATGACGTGATGGAAACCAAGAAAACCGCCCACTTGGATCGAAATTGGAACAACCTAGCTATTTCTTTTAAGGTCATAAATGAGTTTCTACCGATGGATCCACCACCCCCAATGCCAGAAAACTTAACGGAAATGCTTTGGTTCGCCGAAGAATTGAGTTCTGAAATTGACGCGGTGAGAGTCGATTTCTACCTGGTGGACGGAGAAATAATTTTTGGAGAACTCACTAATTACCAAAATGCGGGTGTAGGTTTATGGCATCCAGAAGAATTTAATTTCCAAATATCAGCTACGTGGAACCAGAAATATTAAATGAAAGCCGAAACTTTCTGCTCATCCTGCGGTGTAGGACCCAGCCTGCCATGGAATATCTGTCCGGAATGTGGTCAGCCCGCCCCAGTTGTATTCGAAAATTTGGATGAGGGAATTCGCCGCCGAGAAGGTTTTGCCATTTTACGACAGAATGCAGAAGGTGAAGCACTTTCCTATAATCATAAAGTCTGGAAGAAAATGGCTTATGACCGCAATCCCATCTTGCCAATATTCGCAGACAAATTATTAGCAAAAGAATATGTAGCTAAGAAAATTGGTGCAAGATATCTTCAAGAAATCTATGCAGTGGCCGAACATCCAAGGGATATATCTTGGGCTGACTTACCAGAAGAGTATGTTGTAAAAGTAAACCACGCCTCCGGCGGATTGATAATGATTTCCTCCGGTGCCGATAGAACTGAGGTGTTGCCAGAACGCCTACAAATAAATGATTGGCCGATATTTAAAATTCATCCCGACAATGCCGACATTGGCAAAATCCGAAATTTGACCGAACAGTGGTTGTCCCAAGATTTTACTTGGCGCCCTGACTGCATTCCAGAATGGGCCTATCAAGGCATTTCCAGAAAGGTCTTTGTCGAAGAACTACTTCACACTGAACAGGGACATTCTCAGGCAGAACTGCAAAATTTCGTTTTCAATGGAAAGTTGAGACTAATCCGATATTGTCCGGCTAACTTTAAAGTTACGCAAAGAATGAGTGATTTTGACTCAGATTGGAATCTTTTTCCAACGACCTATACGGGCGTGAGGAACTACCAACAAATGGAAATACAGCCAGAAAAACCCAGCCAACTTCGGGAGATAATAGACATTTGTGAGATTTTGGGCGCCGAAGTTGATGCCGTTCGGGTAGATATGTATTTCGACTCAGGTCAGATACGAATCGGAGAACTCACCAATTATCCCAATGCCGGTACCGGACTCTGGCATCCCATAGAGTTTAACTTTGAAATCGCTAAATGGTGGAAGCAGGAGTACTGATTCATGCGCACTGATAATTTCTTCTGCACCTCCTGCGGATACGGCCCAAGCGTCGATTCAAAAAGCTGTGCCCGATGTGGGGCAAAAAGCCAAGAATTTTTCGAAGATAGAGATGAAGGAATGAATCGCTATCTTAAGTTTCAAAACTTGCGAGATCGAGCACAGTCTCCAGCGAAAACATATAGCGAAAAAGTCATTCGGAAGTTGGCGTATGACCGAAATCCCTTGTTGGTTACTTTCGCTGACAAAATTTTGGCACGCGATTACGTGGCCGAAAAGATAGGACCTCAATATCTGACGAAGATGTATTCGTCGGGTAGCAATCCTGTCGGAATCATGTGGGCTGAACTTCCCAATGAGTATGTCATCAAAGTCAATCATGGATCAGGTGGGATCATTGCCGTTCGAGAAGCTGCAGATCCGAATCTTCTCCTTCCTGAGAGTTTGCCTGAAAACGATTGGTCTCGATTTCAGATTCACCCCACATCGATGGATCCAGTCAGAGCAACCAGAATTTTACGTCAATGGCTGACTCAAGATTATTGCTGGCGGCCATATAATGGACCTGAGTGGGCCTATCAGCACGTTAAACCGCAATATTTAGTTGAAGAATATATTCAGGATGGAACTGGAAACTTTCCGATAGATGTCAAGTTATTCGTTATGCAAGGAAAGGTGCGCATTATCCGACTCCGATCAGCAGATCTAGAAGAGACACGATCGGTCGCCGATATGGATAGAGATTGGAACAGGTACGACGTAACTTGTTGGGACTCGAGGCCCTTTCTTAATATGATGCCCACTCCTGAAAAACCAAAAAATTTGGACGAGCTCATCTACATCGCCCAAACATTAGGCTCAGAAATCGACGCTGTTCGGGTGGACCTTTATAACGTTGATGGCCGTGTCTATTTTGGAGAACTCACCAATTATCCAAATGCTGGCAACTTAAAGTGGGAACCAGATGAATTTAATTATCGAGTCGGCGATTGGTGGGAGCAGAATTATTAATATGCTGGGGAAATGATTCGCTTCTGCACCTCATGCTATTTTCGCGAAACTGATGATGAGGTCGCTCAATGTGCCATCTGTACCTATTCGGCTCTGATTCCCGCTTCCCAATTAACGGATGCTGATATCTCTCACCTGTCGGCCTACCAATCGCTTCGCACGCTGGCACCGACAAATCCGAAAACTTATAGCGAGAAAATAATCCGAAAGATGGCCTTCGACCGAAATCCACTGCTCACGACCTTTGCCGACAAATACCGAGCCAGATCTTTTGTGGCAGAAGCAGTGGGCGAAAAATATTTATCAAAGATTTTTGACGTAGCGAAGAGCCCTGATGAAATAAATTGGCAATCTCTTCCATCCGAGTATGTCTGTAAAGTGAATCACGGTTCCGGTGGAATGGTTGCGGTGTGGAGCGGTTCTACATCTGAAAGCGCACTGCCAGATACGGTGAGTGGAGTGGATTGGTCAAGGCACTGGATTCACCCTGATAATGCTGATCCAGTTCGCATCAAGAACTTGGCCAGGCATTGGTTATCGCAGAATTTTACGTGGCGACCAAATGCTGCACCGGAATGGGCTTATCAAAATATCGAGCCTCTTGTATACGCCGAAGAACTCATTGGTCTGGGCACCGGCCTTTCACCCATTGACTATAAGTTTTTTGTATTTAATGGAATCACCAGACTCATTCAGGTCCGAACTCACGAACCTGACATGTCCTTTTCGCTTTTACATTTTGATCGCAACTGGAATCACATCGATATAACGCTTAACGATGGTTCAGAAGTGGCAAACACGAAAATCGTGAGAGACCGTCCAGAGAATTTAGAGGAATTACTATTTGTAGCCGAAAAACTAGGTGAATCAGTAGATGCAGTGAGGGTGGATTTATATAGCCAAGAAGGCAGAATCACTTTTGGGGAACTGACCAACTACACTTGTGCAGGCATTTCATTTTGGACTCCCTATGAATTCAATTTTGAACTGGGTGATTGGTGGCAGCAAAATTACTAATGAAATTGTCCAAAGAAGAACGATAAAAGTTCTGACGGCGGCGCAAATTCTCAATGGTGTAGGCGTCACTGGCACCGTAGCTGCCGGTTCACTTTTAGTATCTTCAATTTCCCATTCCGAGTCTTTAGCCGGTCTTGCTCAAACTACGGCGGTTTTGGGCGCTGCCGCAATGGCTCTGCCTTTAGCAAAATTAACCCAGCGGGGTGGAAGACGATTAGCGCTTTCGACTGGATATTCGGTTGCAGTGGCAGGTTCTATTTTCGCCATATTGGGCGGTGTGCACCGCAATCTATTCCTCATGCTTCTTGGGACCTTCTTTGTTGGTGCCGCCTCAGCATCAGGATATCAGGCAAGATTTGCGGCCATTGATTTAGCTTCCGATGCCCAACGTTCGAAGAATTTATCTTTCGTAGTTTGGGGATCCACTATCGGTGCTGTCACCGGTCCTAATTTGATGCAACCAGCCGGTCGTCTTGCTCAGAGTCTTGGGCTTCCAAGACTGGTTGGCCCATATTTGATTTCGGCAAGCACTTTGGTACTCGCAACATTGGTAATCCTAATTCTATTAAGGCCCGATCCCTTTCTAGTCGCTCACTCCATTTCTCAAGCATCAGGCAAGAAGAAGCATGAGACCACCAAGGCAGCGCTGCAACATATTCGTCAAAATCCAGAGTCACTATTCGCAATTGCAGCAGTTGCTATTGGGCATTTAGCGATGGTTTCAATCATGGTAATGACTCCCGTCCATATGGCTCACGTTGATGTCACTTTGCGGGTCATCGGGCTAGTAATCAGCGTGCATGTTTTAGGTATGTATGCATTTTCTCCGCTCGTTGGATCGTTGAGCGACCGATACGGACGTATGGTTGTTATTCGATTGGGAGTGCTTCTTCTGCTCTGCTCTGCGGTAATTTCAGGAACTGCATCAGGTATGGATTCGGTCCGTTTGGGCATCGGACTCTTCTTGCTGGGTCTGGGTTGGTCACTAACACTGATCGGCGGATCTACTCTTCTTTCCGAATCAGTAGATATGTCGATGCGTCCTTCTTCGCAAGGAGCAAGTGATTTGGTGATGAACTTAGTTGGAGCGTTGGGTGGTGCTAGCGCAGGGGTAATTATTGGGGCCTTCTCCTATGGGTGGCTATGCTTTTTTGCTGCGGTTCCAGTTCTTTTCTTAGGTCTGTGGTCTTACCGTTTGACGAACAAGTCCATGAAATGATCGACCGGAGTATTGATTAATTTCGAATAATCTAGAGTGAGGTCCAGTATTTTTTGCTGCTGGGAATAATCGAATATGCGATTTAAGTTAATTTTAAATTTTTCAATAAGAAGTGGGATTCCTTCGCTTCTTCGGCGTGCATGACCAATGGGATATTCGACCACTATTTCCTCGCTGGTAGAACCATCTAAAAAGTCAATGGTGATTGCGTTTGCGATAGAACGTTTTTCGGGATCGTGGTAATCCTTAGAAAAAGAAGCATCTTCAACACAAGTGATCTTTTCGCGAAGCGAATCAATCCGTGGATCTGAGGCGACATCGTCTTCATAATCTCTGGCCGTAAGTCGGCCAAAAATGAGAGGGACTGCAACCATGTATTGAATGCAATGATCGCGGTCGGCCGGATTATTAAGGGGACCCTGCTTATCGATAATGCGGATACATG
>Ga0194060_10003055_pt1 | contig 11853 bp, 18 predicted proteins | sample SepL225m_MetaG_FD_163427 | JGI IMG/M metagenome (GOLD analysis project Ga0194060, IMG submission 163427) | Anoxic zone freshwater microbial communities from boreal shield lake in IISD Experimental Lakes Area, Ontario, Canada - Sep2016-L222-5m | ecosystem: Environmental > Aquatic > Freshwater >... | reverse complement strand
AACAAGGCGTCGTAGGCAATGGGCGTTTAGCCCATTCTGCCGCCGACTCAATCGCTGTAATTTCGCCGCCCATGCCTAGACTTTTGCGTTCGATTCCACAAATGTATTGATGAAGCGGCGCTCTGATAGATTGAAGTTTAGGGCGGGGACTATTTGGTCGGCTACTGACTACGTGGGGGAGGTCGGATGTTCGATCCGCGAGAGCCTTGGGGTAGCCAATACTGGACGTGAGTGGCCTGGATCCGAGATAGCCAGCGGGGTAAAATTCGTGGCACCCCGTCGATCCGCGATATGATGCGCCGGAATCATATAGGGTCACGATTTCCTAGGGACCATAGGAGTTCTAACCTTCTGGCTGGACATCCGGTGATGTTTGCGGCAGGGTGTGTCCGTTGAGCCTGTGAAGCGCTCCCGTCAAAGAAATCGAACAAGTCATGGATGTCAACCTACCAACTGCCCTTCAATCCCGTACCAAAATCACCGCGATCACGCGGTGACATCACATTGAGCGTTCGATTACAGAAAGTGTTGCTATAGGCGGGACTCTGATGAATTGAGGTTCGGGGCGGGGATAATTCTGTCCGGTATGACTTTCTGCGGGAGACCGGATGGCCGTCCCGCGAGAGCTGAGGGGACCAATACGGGACGTGAGCGGCTCGGACCCGAGAGAGCAAGGCAACGAAATGCGTGGCACCGCCTCGATGCTGCGAGATGGATGCGGCGGAAACTTGTGGGGTCACGATTTTCTAGGAACCACAACGGTTTCCAACTTTCGACTCGACACCCGGCGAGGTTTCCGGCATTTTGCGTCCGTAGGTTCTGCGTGGCACTCCCGTCACAGAAATCGAACAAGGCATGGCATGCAACCCGCAACTTCGATCCACTTTCAACCCGACCGCCTCGCCAACGCCGGGTGCATGCATATAGGCGTTCGGCTAGAAAAAAGTGAAGAAATTTCTCAGACGATTTCTCATAGTCGCTTTGATAGCGGCATCTTGCGTTGGTTGTTACTTCCTAACATCAGAGGTAATGCTACGCTGGAGAATCGCGGGCAGTTGGTTCGGTGACGGTACAGCCTCATTCGCCAAATTATCGTGGAATGCCCAATGTTCCTTTCAAATTGGCGAATACAAGGGCTCAGGAAAAGGGGTATTCCATAGAAAGGGAGAATACTTTCAAATAAGGTTTCGACACAAGGGACAATTGCATGCGCTGACACTATCCCAATTGGCGTATCCCGAGTTTAAGCGCATTACAGACGGAACCATCTCCGCTGAGGTTATCTTGGTTGAGCCTTGGTATTGTCCAACTATCTTTATGGAACGACTATCGAAATCCGCCGAACAAAAGAGGGCTGCTCAACCGGCTACCCAGCCCGCAGACAAGACACCCGTGAAAGATCAACCCTCAACCCCCACGTCGGAGGATGCCCCCCGGTAGCCGGATGGCAGCCTCTAACGTTCGGCCAGAAACAAAACAACCACACCCCAAATGTTAACCATAAAAATGCAAAGAATCGCAATCACGCTAACTGCTATCGTGCTCACGGCCTGCTCGAAGGAGAGGGATTCGAACTCAGCACCCGCCAAAGATGTGCCGCCTCAGCCCAAAGAAACTCCGTCGGTCCCTGTCAAAGAAATGCCACCGACACCGGACAAAGAAATCCCAAAGGTTCCAGCCAAAGAAGCAGAGCAACGCTCAATTGAGCCGGCCAAGGATGGATTTACAATAACTTTCAAGAGTAAATTTATCGAATGGACTGCTGATGGAATGATGTCAGGAGACATCAGTGACCTTAAAGCAATTGGCACCGCATCAGACATCAAGGGAGTTGAACTGGTTCTTCTCGAATCCGGCACTTGCACCGAAGGCCAAATTGAGACTAAGAAATTCGGAATAATCAGGATTCGCGAATCTGGCAACTTTGGAGCTGATTTTATACTAGATCCAAAATGCATAAAAGACATTAGATCTGAGCTCAAAAAGTTCCCCGCTTTTAAGTAGTCAAGGGCGTATCCCGCTAGGGCCAATAGTGACACAGATAACCACAACACGGCAGCCGAACAATTCGCGGGCGGGCAACCGGCCATAAGCACTTTACTTTATGATCCTTCTCCTTTCAATTGCTGGCCGGTGCCAGCGCTAAGACGTCTCGGCTTCAACAAATCAAGACACCAACCAAAATTAGTATATGGATGACGACTCAATCATGTGGATAATGCTTGTTGGATTATTTGTCCTTCCCGTGATCATTCTAGTGGTTCGCGATAGGATATTACGAGCGCGGGTCAAGCCGTTAAGCGTTGCCGAAGCAACAGATCCTTGGAACCTTGTCAGTGACAAGTTTATTAACCTTCAAGCACGCAGCACCAAAGATCGCGTGCTAATGACGGCTGGAACATCCTTTCGCCCAGTCAATGGCCCAGCGGAAATTTGTTTCGAATCAGAGAGAATGAGGGCGAACTGCAAAGTCCCGCCTAGTGCAATTTTGGCAATGCTTATCCTCTTTTTCATTGGCTGCCCAATTCTTTGGATTAGTGTTCTGGCAGGTGCCGAATACAATGTTGCAACAATCATTGGATGCACGCCATTCGCCATATACCTTATAGGCGGACGATCAAACGGATTTAGCATTGACCGTCAAGCTATTTCCTCTGTGACTTGCGATGGCCCACTTGTCACCGTAAGACTCAGCACAGCTCCTCTCATGGGTCTAAAGGCTTTTACCTTCTTCGTTCCTGCAGACATGAGACGACAGTTTTTCTCGGACTTTGAGACTGCCATGCCGGGATTGCTACCTGAGAGTTACCGAGTGGCCTTAACACAAGCGTCCTGTAATATACCCGCCGAACAAATCGTGCCTCCTAACGGGCCATAAGCATTTCAGCTTCACTTCAAACACGCTTCAATCGCGCCCGTAGGAGCGCTCAAACGTTATGTAGATACAATCAGAAAAGACATCTAGAGTCGGCGATGTCGCGCGGGTCGTTCCAACAAGAATATCACTCCAAAATTCAATTTTTGTGCTTTCTCTCGAAGAATAATAGGAATAGCCTCGGGCCTGAGGCGGACATTTCTCGGGTGGTCAGAGAATCAGTGATCGGTGAGGGTGATCAGACAAGAAAAAGAATTCCGCTTCCACACTTGCCAATTCCAAGAGACATAGAAGAGAAGAATATGGACGTAGGCGGCACATTCCGGGAGGAGCCGAAGCTCAATCGAAATCCAAAGAGAAGATACATAACAAGACATGGCTGGTCAACCGGCGTTAAGCACCTCAACCTCATGACAAATTCCTTGCAAAAGCCGCCGGTGCCAGCATATTGACGTTAGCTCAATATGAAAATGTCCACAGTAATACACCTCACATCCTTAGTAGGATTCATATGCCTCACCTCATGTACATCACCTTTAAGGACACCGGCGAATTTCGTGCCGGCCAATGGACCTCCAATTGAGCAACTTGGCCTCAAGAAAGTTGAGCCGTCTGAGGTTATTGTAAGAGAGATTCCCGATTCGGCTCTTCGTAGCAAGGAAAGTTTGGCTCAATGGGCATTGTCGAAGGACAAAAGCGGCGAGATACCACTCGGTGTCACATATTACTCCAGTGAATACAGCCCCGACATTGTTGCATTAAGGAAATCCGCAGCGGATTTTAATGCCCTCATTGTTTACACCAAGGCACGCTATTTGGGACGAAAAACTAAAACCGTGTCCGTTCCAATCATGTACACTGATGACAGAACCGTTACAACCAGAAACAATACATATGCAAATTGCAATAACCAATATGGCGTATATGGAACATCTTCATACAGTGGGTATGGTACCAGTTCAACATATATACCAGGAACTACCGTATACGCGCCGAAGCAGATTGGATACAATGATTATAGCTTCATAAATCTATATTGTGTGCCAAGGCAGAATGTCTCTCCAAAAGGCTTGAAGAAGATTGCTGATTATCAGGTGCTTACTCACAGCAATTAGAAGACAATAACTTTAAATAGCGGCTACTATCCCCAATGAATCCCGCAACCACACCACCAACCGCCTCGCCTGCTCCGGAAGTAGGACTAGACATTAGCTCAGAAAACAGTATCAAATGAAAAAGCCGATATCTATCATTATCAAGATTGTCTCAGCATATCTTTTGATGCTGTGTGCGTCATGCGATTCTTCATCAGGTCCGCCTGTCGATACGGGAGCTGAGGGGCGTCCCGTTAGCGCTCCAGACGATATCCTGAGAACACTCGACGGAAAGCTCGGATTCTATGAAGGCCAAGCGTCAGGAACAATTTACAACGGCTCAGACTGGGTTCTCTTGGACATGGACGTGATGGTGACAAAGACGAAACCAGATGAGAAACGGAAGTTTCGTCTCCGCTTTGTGGAGAAGAAAAGAAACGAGAATTTCAAGATTGGCTCCGAACTCTACATCTATTCTGATTTGCCGTTGAAGCCATTTTCGTCCGGGGAAGCTCAAGTGAGCTCCGGTGATTTCGCTGAAGGACTCAAGAAGGAAGACTTTTCGTGGGGCATAGTTAGTGCTAGAGGATACAAGCCATGAACCCACCATCCAGATCATGAAAGCTAGCCCCGATTGGCAAATTGTTGCGGAAGCACTCTCGTCTCTAGAATTTCTACGAGACATTGTAGAGCCAGAGAACCAATCCAAAGAGGTCCGCGAAGTAATCGCTCACCACATCAAAGAGAAAAATGGGATCGCGCCGTTATCGCCGGGGACATTGGTCGCCTTTGCATACCTTGCCATCGTCTATCCGAAGGAGAGAGCGATTTTCGGCCTTCCAAAAAAACTTGTTGCCGATCAATTTCACGAATCGCTCCCATCTAAGAACAATAGTGAACTTCTTCATAACCTACGCAATGCTATGTCGCATGGTGATTTCGAGGTGACTGACGATCGAATGTATTTCCATGATCGCCATGGAGTCTGGCGGGCGAATATCTCTCATGAGGAATTTACTGTGTTTCTCCAGGAGCTATACATAAAGATCGTGGCACAACACTATATCGGATGGGCCAATTCCGACCAGAAAAAGAAGAAGAGCTAACAAGACATCGCACCGAATGACCGATAAACCCCACAACCGCAACTTCAACCACGAATCTGCCGCCGGTCATCGGTGGATATGAACGTTCTGCAAATACAATGAAAAACGTTGCACTAGCACTCCTCCTAAGCGTGACGCAGGTAGCTGCAGTTCATGCTGAAGACGATTACCGCAACTACCTTCATAAGATTAGTGGATTCGCTAATTGGTTTCGAGTCGGGACGTATCAGCTTCAAGACGGAAAGACGATACGAGAAGTCGATCTTTATTATTCCGATTCTGACTTGAGCCCAACAGGCTCAGACGTCTTAGTGAAAGTCATTCCTAATAGTTTCGGTCTTTACTGCGTTTGGAAGACAAACGAGGGGAATTGGACTCACAAGGAAGTGGCCGGAAGAGCGAGAGTAGGCTTCAGCAAGATTCTCTCTGCGGACGCATCTGGTTTGATCGTGCAATTATATGTCAAGAGGGTCTATCGGGCAGAGATACCGGCAGAAAGGGACCGGTGGCGTGCAATTCTAAAAGGTGAGACCGACGACTATTTTCGACTTCGACTGTCATTTGTAGGTGGACAGCCCCTTACTGAAGAATCAACGGCAGAACAAGCAGTGGATGGCAAGCCGCCTGAACCTCCTCAACCACCCCGCTAAATCACCTCAACCACGCGGCCGCCATCACAAAAACGTTCGATTAGAAAATGAAAGAAATCAGTCGCAACATTCTTCGGGTCATTGGACTGATCGCCGCGATCTTCATTGGATCGATACCGTTCCTGGCGTCGTTCGTATGTGGCATCGCTATTCGGCGTCATTGGTTTTCTTACGTGGTTGGTTTCGTGATCACAGCGGGAATCACCATCTATTCTGCGGAGCATCCAGAGACTTTCCGGTTTGGCAGCACGGATCTCAGAATACACGATGGAGTGTTTATCGCTGGAGTTCCGTCCTTGATCGCCAACATCGCAAAGAACTTGATCATAGCGTATATAGGCGTATTAACAGGAATCGCTGCTAGGCAGGGCTACAGACATGAAGAAATCGAACAAGGCATCGCACCGAATGACCGATCTACCCCACAATAACCAAACCAACCTCGAATCTGCCGCCGGTCATCGGTGGATATGAGCGTTGGGCAACAATAACATGAAGAATAGCTTCAAGTCTCTTCATTGGCGAATTGCAATCGGCTGCGCGATAGGATGCCTAGTTGCCCTCGCCGTCCTGTGGTCGCTTGTTCAGGCGAGGAAGTTTCATACGAAGCGGGATGAAGCCGAAATGACCCTGCGCGCACTTGCGAAAGGCAGTGAGGATTTCCATGCTGAATTCGGGTTGTATCCCACCGGATCAGCAGAAGAAATCATTCAAATACTGACGCACCAGTTACCTGGCGGTGGTCCGGTGCTTATACACTTGGATTATTCAGAGGGTAAACAGCCGGTCGATCCATGGGGAATCAATTACCATGTTCTTCCTACGACTGAAGATAAACCACCAGAATTCTACTCATCCGGCCCGAACAGAATTGATGAATCTTGTAGACCGGGTTCGGATGATGTATATATCGCGAAGCAATAATGCCCAACAAGGCATGGCTGGACAACCGGCGTTTAGCCCTTGATTTCTCATGACAAATTCCTTTCAATTTCCGCCGGTGCCAGCATATAGACGTTCGCCAAGAAACCAAAGCCAATTATGAAGTCACATCTTGTTCTCACAGCCATAGTGATCGCCATAGGCAATCTGCATGGCGAGGCCCCACTCGCAAAACAACCGGAGCCCACCAGAACAATCGATGCTGAACTGGATGCAAGCGGTCGTATCGTAATCAGCAAAGCCAGCGGTCGCGCCGTGTCATTAAAAGCTGACCGTGATTTTGCCATGATGATTTTCTATTTCCGGCCCGATAGGGGCAAACCAAAACCACTGCCAATGTATAGGGTCTTCTTGCAGCCGGAACACAAAGTGGTGTCAACCCAGTCGCTCCACGAGCTCAATAAGGTGCTCGATCGGATTCCAGCAGGATCGACGATTTATTTGTATGATTACTGCACGACGGGTAGCCATTTCGGCATGCCCGCCAAGTACATGGATGCCGTCGAAGCTACATGCAAGAGCCATAAACTTAAGCTGGCCGATGGTGGTATCATTTGCACATGCCGCGGATAGGAATGCACCGCCCAAATCACGAATGCCAGGCGGCCTCACGCTGCACACTTGCAGTGGAAGGCCGAACCAAGCGCGGATATAGGCATAGTTCTTACTTTAGCCAAGAAGAGAGATCACAGGAACAAACAAACACATGACGACAAAGACCGCTATTATCCCACACATGATGCGATTCCTTTACTGCCTTGCCATTCTAATCCTGCTGGGCTTGAGCGGCGCAGTATCGGCGCAGTGCTGCCTAGGCGCGCAAAATGTCATCTCCACATCGAAAAACGGGGTATTCCGGGTGGAAGCAGTTTCGTTAACGGGAACCGGGCCGCAGCGCCATGGCCCGTACCGGTACCAGTTCCGCTGGTCGGACATGATTCATGGTGAGTTCACACCCAGCGCCACATTTGAAGTCGGCTACGCCACCACTAATCATTTCAACATGGCTCTTTACGTTTCACCCGCAGGCAACGGCTTTCTAGTGGACACGAACATCTCCCCTGAGATCGTTTTCTATCACCGAAGTGGGCAGGTACTGCGGGTCTACAAGCGCAGCGATCTCATGTTGGGTGAGTGCGGACCGGCGGATGATACCGGTCATTTCCTGACCCTATGGGATCCGACGCCCGTGCCCGTGCTAGGCTGCCGTAGAGTTAGGGCGTTCAATTACAGCCGTCGGGGTGAACTCTTCCTGCCGGCGGCGCAACCGGTGACCGCAGACCTCGAGCAGCGCTTGGTCGGGTGCCTTACCCCGCCAAAAGACGACTCAATGGCGGTGGCCAAGCTGATTGCCGGACTGCGTTCCGAGGACAATGCGTTTGCCGAATTGGCAATGCAGGACCTAAGGCAGAAGGGCGGCGCGGCGGTCGACGCATTGGAGCAGATGGCAAGAGACAGCTCCGCCCCGGTTCGCGCGCGCGCGGAGAAGGTTCTCGGCGAGATCCTAGTGCAGCAGTGTGGCTGCCCGCGTCCGTGGAGCGACCCCTGCTTCCTCAGTGCTCTGCTACTGTATCCCAGTGCAAGCGTGGCAACAGCGGCCACCAAACGGCTCGAGGCGGTTCTTTCCGAAGAGATTCTGGAAGACCTGCCACTCTACGACCTAAGCCACATGGCAGAATGGTTGCAGACACATGCGGATCGCTTCGTTTGGGATGCCGCCGCCGGCATCTACCATTGGAAGGGTGGTAGGCGAGATTGGGGTGCTAGTCAGGACAGGCGAGAGCCTACCGAGGTAGACAATAAGCGCCCAGCCAACGAAGGACGTCAGAAACAAGAGGCAGGCGAACAATCCGCGGATGGCAAGACGCAACAAGCTCCTCAACCACCTCACTAACTCACCCCAACCACGCGTCTGCCATCGCAGCAAACGTTCGGTCAAAAAAACACAAAAACAAAGAACCATGAAAGCAACCATGCAAGAATACCCCGAATCTACCAGAGCGAGCCTCAACCAAACGCGGCACGTTGGGATCATTAAATGTGCTGCGCTAGCGTTGGCGCTGTTCTCTGCTGTAGCGGATGCCGCGACCACGTTTTCCCACCACTTCAACCTTTACGGTAATTGGTCTCAGTATCTCTACTCATCGACGAATGCAGCGGTATACGCGGAACAGGCAGCAGGTAGTGCAACATTCTGGCGGCCGACTCAGCTCAATGTGCCTGGTGAGGTCATTTATCGATTTCAGCTTCCGAACACCATTAGTTCCGCAACACTCGCTGCATCAATTGCGGTCTGGACGACTGGAGATGCTTTCCCATACGATCCCGGTGCCTACGCTTACTTAGACGTAGGTTCCGACGGTTCGACCTGGCACAACCTCGATGGTCGATATGCAAATCATGGAGGCGGTAGCTACGGTCCTTACGATATCACATCGTATGTTGGAGGGACGCAAGAAGTCTGGGTGCGCGCAAGGCTTATGGGGACGGTTGCATGGCCTGTAGATGGTCCGATTTTCTCGCAGTTCCTACGGACCTATCCGGGTGCCAGTCCTGATATTTTTGCCCTCGATGCCACAATGGTTCCAGAGCCTTCGACCGCCGTCCTTCTGATCGGAGGCACTTTGCTCGTATTTAGGCGCCGCCGCGTCTGAGATCATCACACAAATACATGATCGAACCCATTGTCAGAGATGCAGCAGCTTGGATCTGGGCGAATAGGGATGCCCCAGATTGGTGGACTCCACTTGCCCTAACGGGCCAGAATCCAGACCCATCGAATCCACAATTACCCAGGTCCAAGGCGTTTCAGGTTTTCACAATTCTTGAAGACCGCCGCCTCATTCTGCCAATTTCAGTATCGAGCGGCAATGGGAGTGAATTCCCCGCCTACAAGATCAATTTCAATAAGGAGAAGGAGTGGGTTTCATTAGCAGCGAAGACTTCTTTTTGGAGTCTCTACTTCGTCCCCACAGTGTGTTGGCTCTGGAAGAAGTCGTGGCTTCTTGTGATAGCTGCGATTGCACTCATACTAACGAGCTTCGGCCAAGCCTTCTTCACCAAGGCCGGAGAAGCCACCTTTGAGCTATTTTTCCCGCAAAGCAACGAAAGCAAGACCGAACAAGTCGTGCCTCCTAACGGGCCATAAGCCACTCAATTGCATTTCATTTTCTTTTCCATTGCGCCCGTAGGAGCACTCAAGCGTTAGTCCAGAAATGAAGAACAGCCCTATGGAGCCTTTCGATATAGTGAACGATTATTTCTGCAGCGTCTGCAATATGCCGGATGCGGAGATGGATTCTGACAGCCTAGCCTTGGTCCATGTTTGGCATTCATTCGGGCTCATTCAGAATGGTGGGATACATTCTTATCTCTGTGCTATCGGTGATGAGGCCGTACCGGTTGCGAATGCTTATCGACATGCAGGTATTGGGAGGGGATGTGACCTCATTTTGTCCGCGCATGCGTTATGGAGATCGTATTGGCCGGAGATCGATCCCGAGGAATCGGATCCCAACGAGTTCCGCAGCAAGTTTGAATCTCAACTCGACGCAATAGAGGCAGAGTTTTATGATTTGGAGGGCGATATTGTCACACACCTTGCTGGAATTGTCAGGCACCTGCGAGAAAGAATGGACTAACAAATCATGGATGCCAACCTTCCTTATGCACCCCAACCACCCGACAACGCCACCCATTAGCGCGGTGGCATCACATTGAACGTTCAACCCCCAAATGAGAAATACGATAGATCGGTGCCTTCAAGGTAAGTGCCGCGTTGGTTCCTGGGATCATGGCGGTTTAGCGATTTTAGACCAAGTCCTTACGAACTTCCCCGGAGCCTGCGGAGTGATGTTCATACAGGGGATTGATGGCAGGCCTGCGCAGGCACCAGGTCTGGAATCGGGTTTCCGGCATAATCGTGTCTGGCTTGCGCTGAGGGGAATGTACTCGACAGGAAGCAGTCGCCCTATCAGAGTTGAACAAGGCATGGCTGGACAACCGGCGTTTAGCTCTTGATTTCCCATGACAACCTCCCTTCAATATCCGCCGGTGCCAGCACATCGGCGTTCGACAGAAAAAATGAAGACCAAAGCAATCCAATATCTGATCTGCATCATGCTTCTTTGGGCACTGATGCCGTTCAACCCATACGGATACTTCATGCTGCTACGTATTGTTGTTTTCAGCTATGCTGCTTTTCAGACAGTAAGGTTTCTTCATGATTCCACCAGTCAGCCTCATGGATGGATTGCGCTTGGCGTAGCACTCGCATATAACCCAATTCATTACATGCATTTCGGGCGTCCACTTTGGAGCATTATCAACGTTATTACCGTTGTGCTCATTTTGATTTCACCACTTCCACCAAACAAAATAGAAAAATAACAAAAACAAAATTATGATGACCATAGTCTGGATTATTGTCGGCTTCGCAGCCGTCTTCGGAATCATTGCCTTTATTGGATCGGATAAGGGTAGTCCGAAGGATCGAGCCTCAGAGGCTGCTGGTGCGGCGGCAGGTGGAGCGATGTTTGGCGTGAGTTGCTTGGCTCAGCTCATTATTCCGGCCATCGGACTTCTGATCGGACTTTGGCTCCTAACCAAAATATTCGGACACTAGCAGATAAGTCGAACAAGGCGTCGTAGGCAATGGGCGTTTAGCCCATTCTGCCGCCGACTCAATCGCTGTAATTTCGCCGCCCATGCCTAGACTTTTGCGTTCGGCAGAAAAATAAGAACCATCTAGCAAAAATCACTTGAAGGAAGAACCAATTGTAATAGATCGTGTAGACACATTCCTGCTGGTAGTCGGAATTGGGCTAGGCTTGCTCACCGGTCTAGCCTTCCTTCTGCTTATTGGAGCGGCGGTAGGAATCGGCATGGGTGGTGGCCTTAAACATCCGAAGGTGGTGATGACTGGATTCATTATTGCTGCGAGTTTTTCGGTTCTTTGCATAGGTGCAGGAATCTGCCTACGAGTCCGCTATGGGAAACGAGTCGATGCGAATACAACAAGCACACAACAAGGCAAAGTAAAAAAAGATGTCGTTTACTTGCCCGATGGCATTGAGGGGGGCGTTGATCCTCTAGATCCAGATGCAGAAATTAAAGAGCGAGCTAACCGAGGAGAACTTTAAGGTATGCTATCCCCCAACTGAGAAGCCGAACAAATCATGGATGTC
>Ga0194060_10003054_pt1 | contig 11853 bp, 8 predicted proteins | sample SepL225m_MetaG_FD_163427 | JGI IMG/M metagenome (GOLD analysis project Ga0194060, IMG submission 163427) | Anoxic zone freshwater microbial communities from boreal shield lake in IISD Experimental Lakes Area, Ontario, Canada - Sep2016-L222-5m | ecosystem: Environmental > Aquatic > Freshwater >... | reverse complement strand
ACTTTCTGTTCTCGTTTTCAAGATCTTCGCGCTCCCTGAACCACTCAAAAAAAGCCCGAAAATTTGCGCCACCCGTTAACGAATCACTGTACGCTGAAAGAAGATCAAAACTATGCCGCTCTTTTATTCGAAGAGGAATGTCGAGTACCGCACGGTTAACAGGGTAATAGGCAAACAGTGGCAGGTTTGTCTGGCCATTGCTTTCCGAAATCATTGACTGTATTTTTTTTGCTATATAAGTTGTCGAAATCAGAGACGAAGCCACATCCCTCTTGCTATACCCTTTGCGAGTTTTTACCAAAGTCCAGCGTAAAGGGATGCCATTAAAATTAAAAGTAATATCAAGGTTAGCTGACGCTTCACCATTAAAAATATCAGTATCCTGAACAGGGCGACCTGAAGAACTTTCATACTTGATACGATTAACAAGCCATGAAAGCATTATAGCTGTTGCATCCAAAATACTCGACTTGCCGGATCCATTAGCCCCGTAAAACACATTTAATCGATTATGTAAATCCAGCGGCAGCAACTTAGCTCCACGAAAACAGGTCATTTTCAGTTTATCAACATGCATGGTTCACTCCTCTTTAGTATCAAGGCTGGGGATCTTTTTGAGAGCCGGGCCAAATTTCTGGTAGTTTACTTTTACGCCGTCATCAAGGTCGATGGCAATCTGCTCGGTGGCAAGCGGGTAGAGTATGTCGCGCTCATAACTCTCAAGCTCTTCGATCATTTTCCGGAGACTTTCAATCTCTTTCAGCGATTTGGTCTTTTCACCAGGTGATGCGCTGGCGCTGATGCTGACCGCTTCGAGGTGGGTTTTGCGGACGAGCAATTTGTTGCGGAACTCGCGCAGGTAGGCGTTGAGCACCACGCTCACGGTATCGGGGCGGTAGCGGTGCATGTAAATAAGCGCGTTAAAGCTGCCTTTCGGGCTGCTGAAGAGCCAGTAAATCGGGCGCTTTTTGTAACGGCGCAGATGATCGTTATAAAAATCCTTCAGGAAATATTTGCGGATCTCCTTGCCAAGCGCAACCTCAATAAACTTCAGGTTCTCCTCGTAATGCTCCTCGCCAAAGGTGATGCGGAGAAACTTGCGAAACCGATCGGAGATATCGTCGGTGAACCAGTCGCCATCGAGAATGGGAATAACGTTATCGTCGTCTGCCGAGAACATCGGATCGGGAATCTGCTTCAGATACTCCTTAATGGTATCGCCCTGATTGGCAAGAATCAGCCCGGGTTTATCGAGTGCGTAACGACCAAACATACAGCCCACAGCATAAGAGATAAACTCCTTCATGGTGTCGGCCAGCAGCAGCGTTTCAAGCTCTTCAGCGTTTTTGTTGTTGCTATAGCGATAGTAAGGGCGATAGTAAGGATTGCAGGTCAGGGTAATTTCGTTGAGCGGCACTTCTGGTGTCAGTTCATCCTGCAGACCGTAGGCATCGATGAAAATGCGGTTATTCTCCTCTTCGAGGCGCTGCATTTCCAGCGTCATCTCCCGCCATTGGGCTCGGAGGTTTGTGTATGTAGCTTTTAGTGTTGGCTGGCGGTAGTCGGGTTGTAGCAGCGGAAGACTGGTGAAGTCCCAAGAGGTTTCGTAAGAATTCCAGTCTATCTTGTGAGAAGAAATGATTCTTTTAACTATGTCATCGTTAAAGTCTGTTTTGTTTTTATCAATAACTGGAAGACTAGCAACATTACCAACTTGGAAGTTAAGTGTTGGATTCACCGCTTTCATAAACTCGTGAGAAAGCTTTGAACATAACAAACCGGTAAGAAAGTACTTGAATCCCTCCGAAGGAAATGCAGAAGAACCTCCAACATCGAAAATAGCGTTGGTATCCGAAAATCGGACACCAAAGTAAGATGAACTTACAAAAGACCACGTAATGGATTGTTTGAAGTAATAGTCTCTGTTTTGAGGTCTGGATCTAAGTTTTCCCTTGTAATCAGTAAAGCCTTGAATCTCTTCCCCGGAATTCTCCCAATTAACTATATTTTCATTATTTCCATACCACTTTCTAAATTCACCACCTTTGTTATAAGGAAACCATTTTTTAGCATAGTTGTGTTCGCCGTAACGACACAAACTTGTTTTTGAGTCTGACACCTCAAACCATTCTCTTACAAATTTTTCGTTACTGCCAGTTTGTAATCCCACCTTAACTGGCACAATTTGATCTAAATAACGTTCGCGCTGAAAAATTTCACTAATTCTTGGACTTACCCAATAGGCAATTGGGCTACCAGGAATCTTCTTGAAATCGGCGAATGAAGCATGGTAGAACCAATCCTTTTCCCCCCGATGAAAGGCTTTTTCGTTCCTCTCATTTCGTGGCGGAAAATCCTTTGGTTTATTCCCAACAACAATATCTTCATATTCAACGTAACAATATGCACCTCTCCTAACCGCGTCTCCTTTATTTATCCAGACAGTAGCCACAGTGCCAAATGCTATTCCCATGACCATATTGGCCATATGCACTAATGATTCGATTGATGTCTGCATCAATAGTTTGTCTCGAAGTGCTTCATAAGTAGACAAAAACATCCAACTTTGCATTGTTACCATCGCGCTATAACCGTATTTACACACTAGTTCTAGCCCTCTCTCGATAAACATGGCAAATAGATCAGACTTCGTACTAGGATAATTCTCTTTTACCCAAACACTTAGCATTGAATTCATTCCCCGGCCACCCATGTAAGGCGGATTGGCAATTACTACGTGGTATTTCGAGCTTAAATAATCGACAAATTGTAAGGCAGCCTTGCATTTACTCACAAGTTCATGAAATTCAAAACTGGGAGTTTTAACTGATTGATCATAGGCATCAAGTGCCACTAACGCTCGAAGTGCCTCCTCTGAAGAGAGTTTAGGCTGCAAAAGAGAACCAAAATTATCTGCATCGACAAACAAATGCAGGTCATTGATCAAAGTCTCTCTATCAACACCCGCCTTGACCATCGAATCAACAATTATCTTCCATTCCGTATCGTCTTTGAATTCTGCCGATCCGTTCTTGATTTTTTCTATCACGCAAATATTAGGGCATACGAGTTTGCGAAAGAATCTGCTCTGCCGGGCACGCGCCTTCATCGTCAGAGCGAATGCGGCCAGTCCCCCAGCCCTTTCATCAATCTCAATACCATAGAGGTTATGTATCAGGATCTTTTCCGGAATTTCTGAGGGTTCGTACCCCTCTTCTTCATATATGGCATAGAGGACGTCGAAAGCGTAGGTAAGCATATGGCCTGAGCCACAGGCCGGATCACAGATCTTCAGCTCTTCGGGTTTATTGATGCGCAAAAAGTCAGATTCCGGCATTTCAGGCTTGATGTAGTACTCCATCTGCTCAATCAACTTCGAATTGGGGCGATTGAGCATCCAGAGACGGCCAAGTGAGTTTTCCACCAGATAACGTACAATCCAGTGAGGGGTAAAGAGCTGGGTAGCTGCTGGAATGTTCTCAGGCGTAATTTTCCTGTTTTTTTTTAGCCCCTCGAACACCTCATCCTTCTTCTCAGAGATGTAGAATTGGTAGAGCCATCCAATCACCTCAACATCCTGACAGGCATCCGGCGTCATTGCCTCACGGGTATAGGCAAGAATTGAGTTGCCGGAGAGAAGATCATCGGGCATCAGCAACTCGGTGTAATCGTCAATGCGCTCGAACAAAAACGGCATGGCTCTATGCCAGTAATTACAGGCTCCGACCACTAACAGACGATAAGCCTCACCCTGCGGATCGCGGCTGGGTGATTTACCATCAAGCAGAGCATAAATTTGCTGCTGGATCTTTTCGTTAGCCATCTTCTCTTCGATATGTCCGTTCTTGGCTTCAGCCAGAATCTCGGGCTGAAACTGGCCATCGGCAGGCGACACCACGCTAAAACGACTATTGCCAATTTGATTATAGCGGTTCACATCCATGAAGCGTAAAGCACAAATGCGATTGAACCAAGTGTAGGCTACACGCTCAATGACCTGCTCCACGCCATGGCTTTTGATTGCGTCCTTGATCTTTTTAATCGCTTCCTTACTCTCGCGTTGGGCTGCACTGTTCTCGGTTAGCACCAGCTCTAACTTGGCGGAAATCTGCTTAATCAGACTGCGTCGAGCAAACTGAGCGAATTTTTTGAGTTTTGCTGTTTCCATCTCTTTATGCTTCTTTTGCTGCTGCGAGGGCCAAGCGAGAAACTGGCCACTTCGGGAAGTTTTCGTTCCAGGTTTCAATATTGAATACCTGGCAAGTTTCTACAGGATGCCTTTGCCAGCGACTTGAATTCTTGCCTGCAGGAGAAATTTTCTTGGCAATCTCGTCGGAGAAATTGGGCAATAATGCAGACTCCAGCGTGACCAAGCTAAGGTAATGCACACTCTTTGATAACTTGTCTTCGGCCCAACGGTAGAAAAAGCTGTCTATAAACTTGGATGCAAAAGTCGAACTGAGAGTGCCGTCATTGAGTTCCTTTTGAAACTTCTTTAGCCCTTTTGCCTGAGCATTCGGATTGCTGGGGTCTTTGATCTCAACAAAGATAATTGCTTCGTCAAACTCGACCACAAAATCAACTCGATGCATTTCGCCAATTCCATGATAGTTAGGTTCATCTACCTTCATTTGGTCAAACACCAGTGCGTCAACGGCACCCGTAAACTCTATTTCTATATCGCGCTCTCTCAACTTCATTTACCCAACCCTCCCATTGTCTTGTTCACTTGCCCCTTAGTCAGGTCATTAAAGGTATCTGCAATAGCATTGGGTGTGATTGAGCGATAATTATCAACACTATCAACGTTTACAACGTTGTTCTCATCTGGATAGAGCGTATGAAAGCGAATGTGATCACCCTGGCCTTTATCCATGAGCAGATCAAGCCACTTGAGCAGCGTATAGTCATGGGTAGCCAAAATTATCTGCTGACCATTACGAGATAGCTCCAGCATGATTTGCACAAGCAGTTTCATCAACTTGGGATTCAGGTTAGTCTCTGGCTCGTCCCAGAGCAGGGGACCACTGACACCCGGCTTGATTGCACCGGTTTCAAGCAGGCGTGAGAGCATACCGGCTTTGCGGAAACCTTCAGCCATTGAGTTGGCGGAGTATTCAGCATTCTCGGTTTTGAAGGTGACCTTGCCGCCGCCATAGAAAACGAAGCTACCGCCACAGATGCCCTTGATCTCCTTCATAGCCCATTCGGATTTTTCGTGAAGGGTATCTTTCCTGACGGCAGGAAGATCCAGCAAAAAACAAATATCCTGATAAGTTTGGTCGAAAGATAGTTCATACATTTCATACAAGCTGTTGAATCCCTTCATAAAAGAGAGAACTTCCTTCGTCGGAATAAAAACCGCCTCATCTTGGTACTGTTGATAGTTGCCACGATTCTGAACCGCCAGTGCTTTGGAGTTTTTGAAAAAGGTAACGGCAATTTTCTGATTTTGAGAAAACCTTGCAGACAAAGAGGCTTGTTCGGTCGCTCCCTGATGATGCATCTTGCCAAGCTTGTCGTCCAGCGGCAGAAATAGCCGGAGTAGCTTGGTTGTCAGAGCAGCCTCCAGTTCATCGTCGCTAGTATCAGGTTTTTTCTTATAAAGTGGTGCCCCGGCGCATAGACCATAGACCGCCTTAAGCAAATGAGTTTTGCCTGTGCTGTTCTCGCCAATGATCACATTGATCCCCGGCGAAAAATCAATGCTCAAGCTTTTAAAAGCTGCGAAGTTTTTCAATTCAAGATGCTCGATCATAGTTGAATCCTTGTCCCTTTATTCATTTCACTTATAAATGCTTCTCGCGCTTTATGTCAACATTTAAAAACCATTGAGCAGAAAAGCCTTCCAATTTGGCAACGACCTGTTGCCAAATTGAATTATTGCAAAAGCCGATAAATTCCCAATCGTATCCTAACCACTGGCCATTGATCACTTGCCTTATCCCTTGCCTGCCGACGTTAACAACGCCCAGCCTTTTGCGCTCAACCGATACTTCTGCTACCTCTGTTAGGTTTAACATACACAAAACTTGCTCACCGACTTGCTCACTCGCCCGTCCGCAGTATTGAACAAATGCCTTCGGTTGTTCACGCCAGCGGCACTGCCCTCGGCCAGCACGAGATCAAGTTTTGCTGACACCTGCTCAGTCAGACTGCGACGGGCAAACTGTACGAATTTTTTGAGTTTTGCAGTTTCCATTTACAAACCTTTTAAAACACAGATGACACGGATTAAGATCAACGAAATAAAACGGTTCCAGACGTTTCGGTATGCGCATGAATGAGCGCTTTATGAGCCCGCTCATTTCTTTATGAGCCAGCTCATAACTTATGGATTGAAGTCATAGTAAGTCCCCCTTCGATCACCGTGTTTTTGAATCTTGTTTTCGTGAGCCAGTTGAGTCAGCAGTTTTGCGGACTGGTCTTTTGTCAATCGACATAGTTCGATGACATCGGCACGTTTTATAGTGCCATGAGTTTTAATAAACTTAAGCACCATCTGCTCCTGCTGGATGGAATCGAACCCTGCCTGACGGATATATTCTGCGCGCTGGCCTGCTTTCTGGTACATCCGTGCACTCAGGATGTATGATCTACCTCGACCGGTTCCGTGCGGCTCCAGGAAACCGGTTTCGACCAGCTTTTCAAGTGTGGCCCGCACATTGGCTTCCGGCTTTTGCACGGATGGCGCAAGATCCGTGGTTGTCAAACGACGTTCTTCTCGAAGGCGCGACAGGATGATCAATGAATCGATCGACATGGTTCCAAGCTTATCCTCCTGTTCCACCACCATCTTGAGGAAATCGAGATCAGCGGAAGCATTTGAAAGAAAAAGGCTGACGGTGTAGGCGTTGGAGAGAGAATAATCGGGTATCGGGCGACCATAGCGCAACATACCTTCGTAAATGCGGTCAATGCCTCGACCGGTCCGTTCAGCCAGACCAATCCGCTTGATAATATCGGCCAATAATGGATTACGCGAGCGCGGAGGGGCCACAAGCAGATTATTGAGATTCACGCCCTCGATAAATCCACCAGGGCTGCTGATGCTCAAACCATCATCGTCGAGTTTGATGTGAACCGCCCCAAGTGTGCTGAAATCGCGGTGAACCAATGCATTCACAAAGGCTTCACGGAAGGCCCTGCGATCATGGTTCGGAACTGGTACACGAAACAATCCTACCTGAATTTCCTCTTCAACAACCCAGGGCTTGAACTGCAATTCAACCTCCTCAAAGGTCTCCAGCAGGGGCTTTCGGTAAAACTCGTTGACACGAACATCGGTGCCTCGCAGTACCTGAAATGCAACTTCATAAGCAGGCAAGTGTTGGCGAAGTAGCGTTTCACTTCCCAAAATAAGCAAGCCTGCAACAGTGGCGCATTTTCGTCCTTGATGGTCCATGACCAGCCCCAGGGCACCATCCAGCTCTTCGTCCGCCAGCGAAAACAGAGATTGTTCGCCCCCGTATTTTTTGATGGCATTTCGAAGACGAAGGCGTTGAAGTGGATCCAATTGGTCAACCGTAATCTGTTCCATCAGCATGGCAGAGGGATCGACCAATCCCAGAGAAGACTGGCGTTGTATAAACTCATGAGGATAGAAAGGAACTGCCTCCGGTGCTCCGTCGAGCTTGAGACGACGCCGGAGCAGAAGGCCGTCAGAGGTTGAGACCAGTTGCCTCGACTTCGGCACACTGATCCGGGCAATTGATTTGCCTTGCAACTCAAGCCGCTCCACTCTGATGGCGAGAGCAGGATTTGTCTTGTTTGCAACCAGGGAAGGAATCCCCGAAACATTGAGATGATTCGCATGTAAACCAGTGATCTGGCCATCGTCCTCAACGCCGAGCAGGAGTTCACCTCCATCGGTATTGGCCAGAGAAACCACTGCTACCAACAAATCACGATCAGGCAGACTTTTCAGATCGCTCTTGAATTCCACTGTCAGGGTTTCTCCCTGGCTGATCAGCTTACTGAGTTGTTGATCTGTCTCGCTCATTGGCAATTGTTTCCATAGTTGAATCCTTCTTCCTTTATGAATTGTTAAGAGGGGGCCCCCCTTTCATCGCTGTCTGTTAATTATCAACTCTACTGCAATATAGCATTTAAGCTTCATGGAGTAGAGGAGCTTTCCTTGTCAGCCGACGTTAACAAAGCCCTGCCTTTGGCACTCAACCGATACTGCTGCAATCGGCTGTTTGGCTTTGCCGGGACGGTGTATTCAAGCAATCCAGCGCACCTTAGTCGGGGAAGTGCTTTGCGCAGATTACCACTTAATTGTTTGTGCCCCAACGCAGCAGCAATATCTACCGACGATTTCGGAGCTACTTGGCATACTGAAAGAATTTGCAGATCAACAGTGACTTGCTCACTTACTTGCTCATCAACTTGTGCCCCTTGAACTCCGACTTGCGCTTCAACTTGTGCCTTTACTTGTGCCTCAACTTGCTCACGAACCTGCCCAAACTGGATCGATTCGGATTTCCGCGACTGTTCACGGGAAAGTGGCAAAATTTCCGGCAGGAACACAGTGAAACGTACTCGCCCAGCCAGCTCTTCTATGGTTGGCTCGGGCAAATTGTTGGATTTGGCTTCCCGGAAGATGCCGGGAATGCCGCTGCCCCACTGTTCGATCAAATCAAGCTCGCGGAACACCCGTGCAATAACCGGATTGCGGATTTGCGAAATACCTTGTTTCATCTCCTCGACCGTGATGCCCGGCAGCAGCAGCCCGGGGCTTTCAACCTCAATGCGGTTGTCATAAAAAGCTATGCGAATTGGGGTACCCATGTGGGAGTAGTCGGCATGAACCAGCGCATTAATCACCACTTCACGCAGAATGTTGATTGGAATGCTCCAGCGATCCTTGCGCCGAATCTCGGAAAAATCGGCACCACGCATAGCATGTTTTTTGAGGAACAACATAATACTCTCCACCGCCTTGGGCAGCGGGTCGTGAATATCAATATGATCGAAGATGTCGCCCTTGTCGTTACCGATAAAACGTCCGCACTGAATCCATGCATCATCAAAATGAAAGCGCCTCTCCTTTCCGTAAAGCAAAATACCGCCCTGACTGGGAACAAGTCGCGCCTGATCCTGTACCAAAATTTTAAGGCTTTGCAACATCCGTTCATCCGGTATTCTCTCAGCAAAGTCAAACCGAATGGCAGGCAAATCAAGCGATTCCAGATCAAGCCCAGGCATGGGTAAAGCATCAAAACTAATCCCCGCCACACCTCGCTGCAATTCGGCAATCAACTGGGCATCAGCTTGACAATTCGTGGAGCCAAGGCGCACATAAACTCCGGCAACCATGCCGTCGGCTTTGAGATAATGGGGGCACGTTCCGCTAAGAAACACCTCAACCATCAGCAACGTCTTTCCTTCAACGGTTACCATCTCGACGTTTGGAACCATACGAGGAGCAATGGAGTCAGCAATCAAACTGCAAAGCCGCTCCTCTTCATCAAGCGGAGCCTCAACGCCAACAATCTGCCGATCGTCAGTGACTCCGAAGATTAACCGTCCGCCAGCCGTGTTGGCAAACGCCACAAGAGTTTTCAGGAACGGTTTTGACGACGAACCATCCTGCTTGAATTCAAGTGTTTTGCCTTCTGGCTGGGTGAGAAGGTTCTGTAAAAAATCACTCATTGTATTGCCCTCAGCATACGATCTTTTTCAGCTTCACTATTTCCATCGGCCAGCACCAGATTAAGTTTAGCTGCTACCTGCTCAATCAGAGTGCGGCGGGCAAACTGTGCGAATTTTTTAAGTTTTGATGTTTCCATTATTCTTTCTGCTCACCAGGCTCTACCTTTGGCAGTCTGCCTGATTGTTTTTCCAACTTTTTTTCATCAGACTTCACACGCCGTTCCAGCTTTTTAATATCCTCTTCTGGCGGTAGCTTTTCGGGTCTGATACCACGCTGTGACAACATATCCCGAACACTGTTATTATTTTGAACATGCTCACGGGTGATCGCTGTTTCGCCATGAAGGTCGTCCTGTGAAACATTGTGATTGGTCATTTCAGTGGCCAAATTCTTGGCTGCAATAATCAGTGTCGACAGAAAATCAGCTAAAGGTCGAGTATGGGTTATGCCATATTTTTCTTTCATGAGCTGGGTAGTAAGACCACCAAATAGCGCCGCATCGCCTTTGGAACGAATGCGGCCAAATCCGGCATCATCAACACCACGTTCATAGATGTTCTGGGAAAGGGTTTTTTCTGATTCCCGCAAACGCTCCCTTGCATCCATTCGGGCCTGAAAACGAATTCGATCTTCAATCAGCTCCTGTTTGCGTGTTTGAATTGCAAAATAGCTTTGAGCAAAGGCAATGGGTTCCTTGCGCGGATCTCCATTCTGTGCGATCAGGTAACATGCATAGCGGGTAAGCATGAGGTCTTCAATGGGACGTTCAGCACCACTACCAAGTTTGACCATTTTCGTAACGTCACGAAAATGGTTTTCTGCATCGTAACCTGTTGTTTGACAAGACTCTATTGCCCGTTGAATGGTGGCAATAAAATTCTCCCAACGTGCATAGCCTAATAGCTCCTGCAAGTCGCGTGCAAACCAAAATTCAACTTCTTCGCCGGGAATATTTTGCACCAAGGCATCAAACTGACTTTGTAGCCGCTGTATCGCATCACTTTTCATATCAAATCTCTTTTAAATTTGAATTCTTTTCCCGCTGCGAATCTCTGAGAGCAGAGCTTCCCGCATTGATGCAAGATAACTGTCAACATCCGACTCATCAGCCAGCCAGGCCTTATCGAAGGGGATTTTGATTGAACGCCCGGGAATATACTCCACTTTTTGCTCAGCTACCGGTGAATATGTGCTTGGCTGCTGCTTTGATAGATGAAATGTCTGTGCTGAAGCTGCCCGTTGCGGTTTTGGCTGCGACAGGACTGTCAATCGGGACAAGAGGTGCTGGTACTCTGTTTCCTCAAAGCGCCGCTGCATGTCGCGAATCACCGCAATATGCTTTTGACGCTCAACGGCTTGAATAAATTCGTTAAACGGCTGCATTATGTCGGCCTGTTGCTCCACAGAGAGAGCACTAAATTCAGCCATACTGCAAAGGCGTTCCTTGAGTGCCACGGATGCAGCCTTGGCTTTGGATATCTCAGCTTCAATTTCCACCCCAACTTTTTCCTGCAAGCTATCCATCAAGGTTTTCACCTGCTGCATACGGTTCCCCTTGTAGCATTCCAGATCAACAAGTGCCTGCATCAAACTCTCCACTACCCCCTGGCCACTATCCACTGGCCACTGGCCTCTTCTCATTCCCTGGATGTAGCCAAAATTCGCCTCCTGATCCCGAACCATTTCACGGGCAGCATCAAAAATGGTTTTTTGCGGGCCGCTCATGAATTTGCGGATCGGGTCGATAACCTGCTCCTTCAGATCAAGCAATAGGTCAACCTCTTTGAGGAAATCAGTGAGGTACCATGTGCAGGGTTTTCCGCTCACCGCTTTCAGCTTTTCAAGTACCGGATGCAATGTATTCAGGAACGGGTAGAGCGAGGCTTGTGCAGCATAAGGAGCCAGTTCATGGAGTGATTTCAGCAAGGCTTCACCTGTTTCCTTGCTGAGAGCCCTGGCTTCAGTGGCACCTGGAGAAGCGTCAAAAAACTCTTGATAAAACTCTTTCAGGTTGCGAACCTGGGGTGCGGTAAAATCAGCCTGTGGCACCAGAATGACATTGCCATGGCCGTGCGTATTGCGCAGTGCCCGTTCGAGTTCGTCATCTTCAAGGGTATTGCTTTCTGAACGGACTTCAACCTTGCCACGTGCACAGAGTTTGGCAAGGGTACAGAGCACTGCAGCATAGTACCATC
>Ga0194060_10003053_pt1 | contig 11854 bp, 10 predicted proteins | sample SepL225m_MetaG_FD_163427 | JGI IMG/M metagenome (GOLD analysis project Ga0194060, IMG submission 163427) | Anoxic zone freshwater microbial communities from boreal shield lake in IISD Experimental Lakes Area, Ontario, Canada - Sep2016-L222-5m | ecosystem: Environmental > Aquatic > Freshwater >... | reverse complement strand
CCCCAAATCGACATAGACGTTGGCGCTGCCTTCTTCGATGGTCACTTCGTCGCGCTGGCTCAACATCGTGCATCGTTTAGGTTAGCGCTTGCAGTCCATGCTTTCTAACCACAAATAACAATTTAAGCGCCATTCCGCTGGGACGCTTCGTCCCTGCCTCCCACTTCTGAACAGTTGATTCACTCGTGTTCAAATATCGCGCAAATACCGGTTGGCTGACGTGATTTTGCTCTCGTATTTTCTTGATGTCCTCAGAGTCAATCTCCGGCGGTTTGGTTAGACACGATTCATCAAATTCGCGCATCGTCGTCTTGTCGATTGCACCAACTTCCAATAGAGCCGTGGCCGAAGAGTGGATAGCCTCGAAAGCATCACTCTTAAACTTACGTTTGGCAGTCATTGCAGATCTCCAAGAATTTCCGATTCGCTATCAGGTTCTCTATTTCCTGATCCGCTAACTTTCCATAGATTGCGGCAAGAGATCGAAAAGCAACGAGTTCGTCGTTATCGATATTGTCTCGATCTTGCTTTGCAAACAAATACTCATACACCCGGAAACGACTTCCTTTAGCAAGAATGATGGAGCGGTGCCGGTTGTCGTTCAATCGCTTCTTGAACACCCCTCCTCCCAAGTCATCGGCTTGTCCGCGCATTACCTGCGAGATGGCAAAGCACAGGTCTTCATCTCCGATATGAGCTTTCCGAGCCACCTTCGCGAACCACGCGGTCTTGAAAACTCGGGATGGTGCCTTTGTTTTGGCCATTGATAATGGTAGCACCTGGTGCTATATCTTTCAAGGCTTGAAATTGGACTTGAGTCGTAAGCGTCGTCCCAGCACCGTCTGGACGGTTCGCAGGAGGGCGACCATGATGGCGTGTCTGGGCGCATTGGAGTTGTGTCCATGAAGGAGATCATGGACACAAATAGTCTCGGTATCAATTACGGCCAGCCTTCCACAAGGCTCACCGGTGACATTTTCCGCAAAGACGTGCGCATCGGATACGGGCTGGGGGACCGGACTCGAGAGCGATTGGCTCATTGAGTTGCTGGGCGTCCGGAGTTGGCCGCTATGTAAGCCTCTAAAGTGGCCGATTGTACTCAGTCACCAGCGGCCGCTCCGGGGGAGCCAAATTACCCGGAGATCTGCTCTCGCTGGCGTTTCTGATCATCCAGAAAGTTCGCGTTGGCGTACCTGCCGAAACCCAGAATTTGGTCATCACAAACCGAACCGACGCTCAGAAAAAGTGCATTAGATACAAGATAGTAAAAAAAGCGTACCAAATTCGCGTAGTCAACAGGTTCTGAGAGAAACGGCCGTTAAGACACCAGAATTGGTGTTTTGGGGAAAAGCGAGGTCAACAGGTATAAAGAAAAAGCCCCGCAAAACAAGGAGTTTAGCGGGGCTTCTTTTTAGCCGCAGACTGTTTGCGGCTGTGGTCCTGGCGGAGAGAGCGGGATTCGAACCCGCGATACGGTTTAACCCGTATACACGCTTTCCAGGCGTGCGCCTTCAACCGCTCGGCCACCTCTCCTGCTGCTGCATTTCTGGAAGGTGGGCAGCTTACGCGATAAGCCTTTGCGAGGCAAGGAGAAACCCGCCTCGCGCGACTAAGCCACCGGCAGTTTGAGCTGTTCCAGAATGGCCGGGTTCTCCAGGGTGGACACGTCCTGCACAATCTCCTCGCCTTTTGCGATCGAGCGCAGCAGCCGGCGCATGATCTTGCCTGAACGCGTCTTCGGCAGGTTGTCGCCGAAACGGATGTCCTTGGGCTTGGCGATGGCGCCGATCTCCTTTCCCACCCAGTCGCGCAGTTCTTGCGCCATCTTGTGCGCCTCGGCGCCGGTAGGGCGCGGGCCCTTGAGCACGATGAATGCACAGACTGCTTCGCCGGTCAGGTCGTCGGGCCGCCCCACGACCGCGGCCTCGGCCACGAGCCTGGTGTTCGCCACCAGGGCCGATTCGATTTCCATGGTGCCGAGGCGGTGCCCCGAAACGTTCAGCACGTCGTCGATGCGGCCCATGATGCGGAAGTAACCCTCCAGGTCGCGGCTGGCGCCGTCGCCCGCGAGGTAATACTTGCCGTGAAAATCCTCAGGGTAGTAGCTCTTCTTGTAGCGCTCCGGATCGCCCCAGATGGTGCGTATCATCCCCGGCCAGGGGCGCTTGATCACCAGGATGCCGCCTTTGCCGTTCTCCACGTCCTGACCGGTCTCGTCGACGATCGCGGCCATGATCCCCGGCAGCGGGAAAGTGCAGGAGCCCGGTTTCAGCGGCGTCGCGCCGGGCAGCGGCGTGATCATGTGCCCGCCGGTCTCGGTCTGCCACCAGGTGTCGACGATCGGGCAGCGCGACTCACCGACCACGGTGTAGTACCAGATCCACGCTTCAGGATTGATCGGTTCGCCGACCGTGCCGAGTATGCGCAGCGACTTGAGGTCGTATTTCTTCGGCAGATCGCCGCCCGCCTTGATCAGGGACCGGATCGCGGTCGGCGCCGTGTAGAACACCGACACCTTGTGGTCCTGGATCATTTTCCAGAAACGCCCCGCGTCGGGGTAGGTCGGCACGCCCTCGAACACGACCTCGGTGCCGCCCACCGCCAGCGGCCCGTAGCAGACGTAGGTATGTCCCGTGACCCAGCCGACGTCGGCCGTGCACCAGAACACGTCCGTCGGCTTGTGGTCGAACACCCATTTCATCGTGAGGATCGCCTGCAGCAGGTAGCCTCCGGTGGAGTGCTGCACGCCCTTGGGCTTGCCGGTGGAGCCTGAGGTGTAGAGGATGAACAGCGGATGCTCGGCGTTGACCCAGGTCGGCTCGCAGCTGTCGGCCTGCGACTTGGTCAGATCCTCCCACCACTGGTCGCGAGGCGCGCTCATCGCGATCGCGCTGCCGGTGCGCTTGTACACCAGCACGCTCTTGATGCTGTCGCAGCCGCCCAGGGCCAGGGCTTCGTCGACGACCGGCTTCAGCGCAATCTCCTTGCCGCCGCGCAGCTGGCCGTCCGCGGTGATCACGGCCACCGCGCCCGCGTCGATGATGCGCTCGTGGATGCTCTTGGCGGAGAAACCGCCGAACACCACCGAGTGCGTCGCGCCGATGCGCGCGCAGGCCTGCATCGCCACCACCGCCTGGATCGACATCGGCATGTAGATGAGTACGCGCTCGCCCATTTTGATGCCGCGCGCTTTCAGGCCGTTGGCGAACTTGCACACCTCGTGGTACAGCGCCTGATAGGTGATCTTCGTGACTTTGCCGTCGTCGGCTTCGAAAATGATGGCGACCTTTTCCGCGTTGCCGTCCTGCAGGTTGCGCTCAAGGCAGTTGTAGGAGGCGTTCAACTCGCCGTCGTGGAACCACTTGAAGAACGGCGCCTTGGACTCATCGAGCACCTTGGTGAAGGGTTTGTGCCACAGCAGATTTTCCTGCGCCAGCCGCCCCCAGAATCCCTCGAAATCGCGCTCCGCTTCATTGCACATCGCCTGGTAGGCCGCCATGCCGGAAATATTGGCTTGCTTGACCATCTCTGCCGAAGGCGGAAACACCCGGGTTTCGTTCAGTACCGATTCGATCTGCGCAGACATGACTTCGGTCTCCTCTGTATTCGTACTCGATTAACCAGGATTGAATCGCGGCGAATTATTCGTGTTTTGACGCCGGCAATACCGATGGGCATTATGAAAACCCAGGCTTACGCCAGCCTTACGCCTCGGCCACAGGGCACAAATCAAAGCACTAATCCGAAATTTTGTAAAGCCGGCGGTTTGATCTAGCGCAAACGACCGCCGCGCGCGCGCTTCCCCGCGCACCAAAGGTGGTAAGATTTTGGCGGCTGCGGATCGGGCGATTTGCAGCCGCGCCGTCCCCGGCCCGGTCAGCAGTTTGCGTACGCGCCGGCCGTGGCGCGCGTTGCTGCCGTAATCCACATTGCCGTTCCAATCCAGCGAGATCAACATGACCACCATCAAGCAGGAAGACCTGATCCAGAGCATTGCCGACGCGCTGCAGTTCATCAGCTACTACCATCCGAAGGACTACCTCGCCCACCTCGGCCGCGCCTACGAGCGCGAGCAGGCCCCCGCGGCCAAGGACGCGATCGCGCAGATCCTCAGCAACTCGCGCATGTGCGCCGAAGGCCACCGCCCGATCTGTCAGGACACCGGCATTGTCAATGTCTACCTGAAGATCGGCATGGACGTGCGCTGGGACGGCTTCAAGGGCTCGCTCACCGACGCGACCAACGAGGGCGTGCGCCGCGCCTATACCAACCCGGACAATCCATTGCGGGGCTCAGTATTGGCCGACCCGCTGTTCACGCGCAAGAACACCAAGGACAACACGCCGGCCGTGGTGCACATGGAGGTGGTGCCCGGTAATACCGTCGAGGTCACGGTCGCGGCCAAGGGGGGCGGCTCCGAGGCGAAGTCGAAGTTCGCCATGCTCAATCCTTCCGATTCGGTGCTGGAGTGGGTGCTGAAGACCGTGCCCACCATGGGCGCGGGCTGGTGCCCGCCCGGGCTGCTCGGCATCGGCGTCGGCGGCACCGCGGAGAAGGCCATGATGATGGCGAAAGAGGTGCTGATGGAGCCCCTGGACATGCACGAGTTGCTTGCGCGCGGGCCGAAATCGAAAATCGAGGAACTGCGCATCGAGCTCTATACCAAGATCAACGCCCTCGGCATCGGCGCGCAGGGCCTGGGCGGGCTGTCCCTGGTGCTCGACGTCAAGATCCGGGACTACCCGACCCACGCGGCGAACAAGCCGATAGCGATGATTCCGAATTGCGCCGCCACGCGCCATGCGCACTTCGTGCTCGACGGTTCCGGCGCGGTGTCGCTCGATCCGCCTTCGCTCGAGGACTGGCCCAAGGTCACCTGGGCTCCGGCCGCCAGCGCGAAGCGCATCGACCTCGATACGCTCACTCTGGCCGAGATCGCAAGCTGGAAACAAGGCGAGATCCTGCTGCTCTCGGGCAAGATGCTCACCGGCCGCGACGCCGCGCATCAGCGCATCCAGGACATGCTGGCCAAGGGCGAGAAACTGCCGGTGGACTTCACCAACCGCGTCATCTACTACGTCGGCCCGGTCGACCCGGTGAAGGGCGAAGTCGTCGGCCCGGCCGGCCCCACCACCGCCACGCGCATGGACAAGTTCACCGAAATGATGCTGGCGCAGACCGGGCTGATCGGCATGATCGGCAAGTCCGAGCGCGGCCCGGTCGCGATCGAAGCGATCAGGAAACACAAGGCCGCCTACCTCATGGCCGTGGGCGGCGCCGCCTACCTCGTCGCCAAGGCGATCAAGAAGTCGCGCGTGCTCGCGTTCGGCGATCTGGGCATGGAAGCGATCTACGAATTCGAGGTGAAAGACATGCCGGTCACGGTGGCGGTCGACGCCAGCGGCGCCTCGGTGCACAACACCGGGCCGGCCGAGTGGGAGAAACGCATCCGCGAGTTCAAGATTCCGGTCAACGTGGCATGAGCCTGCGCGCCGCCGCGCGGGGAGTTGACTAGCGTTGCACGGCAAGCCGCTCCCGCGCTGGTTCTGTATCGCGCTTCTGCTCGTCATCGCCACCGGCCTGGGCAGCAACCACATCGCCGCGCGCTACGCCTTCAATCACGGCATCAACGTCGCCACGGCGGTGGCGACGCGTTCGATCGTCACATCGCTGTTCATATTGGCGCTGCTGCTCGCGAGCCGCGTCTCGTTTGTGCTTCCGGCGGCAACGCGCTGGCGCGCAATCGGGATCGGCGTCCTCATCACTGTCCAAAGCTATTGCCTGTATTCGGCAGTGGCGCGCATTCCGGTGGCGCTTGCCCTGCTCGCTTTCAACACCTTTCCCATGCTGTTCACCCTGCTGTCCTGGGCGGTCGACAAGCAGCGCCCGGCACGGCGCGCCTTGATCGCCATGCCCACTGCCCTCTTCGGTCTCGCCCTCGCGCTCGACGCGTTCGGTGCGAGCGGCGACATCGCCGGGCGCTGGGCAGAGATCGGCGCCGGCGTCGCCTGGGCATTGAGCGCGGCGGTGTCCTTCGCCCTGGCCTTGCTGCTCACCGCACGCTGGATGAAGGACGTGGACGGAAGGCTGCGTACTTTTATCAGCATGAGCACCGTCGGGGTGCTGTTGCTTGCGGGTGGCGCGCTCGCGGGCGAACTCTCCCTTCCGGCGAACCCGGGCGCCTGGCTGGGGCTCGCCCTGCTCACCTTGTTCTACGGCACCGCATTCACCTCATTGTTCGTGCTCCTGCCACGCCTGGATGCACTGAACAATTCCGCCGCGCTCAATTTCGAACCCATCGCGGTGCTCTTCCTCGCCTGGCCCATACTCGGCCAGCGCGTCGGCCCGCTGCAAATCGCCGGGGCCCTGGTCGTGGTCGGCGCGGTGATCGCGCTCGGCTCGGCGAAACGCTGATCGATATGAAGCCGCCGGCGGACACGCATCTGCTCGCCATACGCCATGGGGAAACCGAATGGAACAGCGAGGGCCGCTTCCAGGGACATCTCAATAGCACGCTCAGCCGGGAAGGCCTGGCTCAGGCGCAAGCGCTGGGCGAGTACCTGGCGCGGGAACGCTTCGACCTGTTGCTGTCGAGCGACCTGGGCCGCGCACTGCAGACCGCCGCTGCCATCGCCGGACGCACCCGCCACACGATCGTGGTGGAGCCGCGTCTGCGCGAACGCAATATGGGAATCTTTCAAGGCCTGACGCCCGCCGAAGTGCAAGCGCGCTACCCGGATGAATTCGCCCGCTTCAAGACCCACGATCCCGATTACGTCATTCCGCAGGGGGAAAGCATGCGGCAATTGCTCAAGCGTTGCATTGCCTGCTTCGCCGAACTCGCCCGACGCCATGCCGGACTGACACTGGCCACCGTCACCCACGGCGGCGTGCTCGCCATGCTCTACCGCCACGCGCGTGCGATGCCGCTGGACGCGCCGCGCGATTTCGCCCTGCACAACACCGGCATCAACCGCCTGCGCCACCGGCTGGGCGCCTGGGAAGTGCAGAGCTGGGGCGAACTGGGCCATCTCGAGCACGCACCGGACGACACGGAATAGAAGCGGCGGACGCAGTGGGGTCGATCGCAAGCATCGGCTGACGATGCTAAACTGCCTACTGGAACACGGGATAATTCCGCTGTCGTTACCTTCAGAACCTATAGGAGCGCTATGCCGAACTACACCACTGAAGCCATCCGTACCGTTGCATTGGTGGGGCATGGCGCCGCAGGCAAGACCACCCTCGCGGAAGCATTGCTCGCGCGCGCGGGCGCGATCCGCTCGGCCGGAAGCGTGGAGCGCGGCAATACCGTCTGCGACTTCGACCCGCTGGAGAAGACCTACGGCCACTCGCTCAGCGCCGCGCTGGTCCATTTTGTCTGGAGCGACGCCCACATCCACATGATCGATACGCCCGGCTATCCGGATTTCGCCGGCCAGGCGATCGGGCCCCTCGCCGCGGTTGAGACCGCAATCATCGTCATCAACGCACAGACCGGCATCGAATTCGCCACGCGGCGCATGATGAAGTGGGCGCAGGCGCGCAAACTGTGCTGCATGATCGTGGTCAACAAGATCGATGCCGAGAACGTCAATTTGCCGGCGCTGCTCGCGGACATCCAGGGCGCCTTCGGCAAGGAGTGCCTGCCCATCAATCTGCCTGCGCACGCCGGCAAGGACATCGTCGACTGCTTCTTCAACCCGGACGGCGAGTCCGATTTCTCCTCAGTCAAGGCCGCGCACGCGGCGCTGGTCGACCAGGTGGTGGAGGTGGACGAGGCGCTGATGGCGCTCTACCTGGAGCAGGGCGAGGTCAGCGCCGAGCAGCTGCACGCGCCGTTCGAGAAGGCTTTGCGCGAGCGGCATCTGATTCCGGTGTGCTTCGCGTCCGCGCGCAGCGGGGCCGGGATCGCCGAACTGCTGGACATATTCGCCAAGCTGGCACCCAACCCCAGGGAAGGAAATCCGCCTCCGTTTCTCAAGGGCGAAGGCGCGGATGCGGTCGAATTCGACGCGCAGCCCGACCCGGACAAGCACGTGCTCGCGCACGTGTTCAAGATCATCATCGACCCGTACGTGGGCAAGCTCGGAGTGTTCCGCGTCCACCAGGGCACGGTTCGGCGCGATGCCCAGTTGTTCGTGGGCGACGGCAATCGCCCGTTCAAGGTCGCGCATCTGTATTTGCTGCAAGGCAAGGAATACGTCGAGACCGACGCCCTGCTGCCTGGCGATATCGGTGCGGTCGCGAAAGTGGAGGAAATCGAGTTCGATGCCGTGCTGCACGACTCGCACGACGAGGACCATATCCACCTGCGGCCGCTGGAGTTTCCGATGCCGATGCACGGGCTCGCGGTGGAGCCGAAGAAGAAGAACGACGAGCAGCGCCTGTTCGAAGTGCTGCACAAACTGGAGCTGGAGGATCCGTGCTTTCGCATGGAACGCCATCCCACCACGAACGAGACCGTGATCCGCGCACTCGGCGATCTGCATCTGCGCACCAAGCTTGAGAAGCTGACGCAGCAGTACAAGCTCGAACTGTCGACCAAGCCCCCGCGCATCGCCTACCGCGAAACCATCAGCCGCAAGGCCGAAGGCCACTGCCGCCACAAGAAGCAGACCGGCGGTGCCGGCCAGTTCGGCGAAGTGTTTCTGCGCATCGAACCGCTGCCGCGCGGCAAAGGCTACGAATTTGTCGATCAGGTGAAAGGCGGCGTGATACCGACGGTGTACATCCCGGCGGTGGAGAAGGGCGTGCGCATGGCGCTCGACGCGGGCGTCATCGCCGGCTACCCGGTGGACGACCTGCGCGTGACCGTATACGACGGCAAGCACCACCCGGTGGATTCAAAGGAGATCGCCTTCGTTTCCGCCGGCCGCAAAGCCGTGATCGACGCGTTCTCCAAGGCCGGAGCCATCATGCTCGAACCCATTGTCAACATCGACATCGATGCGCCCGAGGCTTACGTCGGCGACATGACTGCTGAAATCGCCTCCAAGCGCGGCCAGATCACCGGCACGGAGCAGCGCTCTGCCGATGTCATCAGCACCTCGGGCCAGGTGCCGCTGGCGGAACTGGCCGACTTCCAGAACCGCCTGCGCTCCCTCACCGGCGGGCAAGGTTCGTATTCGGTCGAATTCAGCCATTACGCGCAGGTGCCGGCACAAATGCAGCAACAACTCGTGTCGCAGCACAAGGTGACCCATGAAGAGGATTAGGGCCTGCCGGCTGCTTGCAGCGCTCTAGGAAACGCGCACGCCATCCTCGAATCGCTCCCCCGGATCCGCCTCGGAAAAGGCGCTGACCGGGTAGAACGCGCGGAAGTCGGCCTCCACCTTGTCGTAGGGAAAGTCCGACCACGCGCCGTGGTCCTTGACGTACTCCATGTGGCGGCGCTCGTGCGCATCGTAGGGCTGGAAGATCGCGTCGGAGCGGCCGTCGAACTCGGTCGGCAGCACCCCGAAACGGCGGCACAGTTCGATGTTGAATGCCGGCGCCGCTTTCACCCACTGCCCCTCCAGATAGATCACCGCATAACCGTGGTGCATGAAATAGGTCGTGCCGCCCATGAGCGCCTTGAGCTTCTCCGTGGTCAGGTGGTTGACCACGTCGGACAGGCCGATGGCGCAGCAAATCCCGAGCGCGCGCGCCGCGGCGGCGAGCAAAATGGCCTTGGGGATGCAATAGGCCGATTTCGCCGCGAGCACATGGCTGGCGACGTAGATGCGCGGGTCGAGGCGCATCGAGAACGGATCGTAGCGGACGCCGTCGCGCACCGCGTAGAACAGCTTGATTGCGCGCCCGATGTCGCTTGTTTCCGCGCCCGCCGCCTGCTCGGCGAAGCGGCGCACGGCGTCGCTGTGGGCATCGAGAAAGCGCGTGCTCGCAAGGTACTCCGGGCCGGGTACCGGTTTGCTGCCCGGGGGTGTATGGATCATAGGCAGGCATTGTAGCAATTTGCCGGCCTATGCTTCTCCCGGTTCGATCCGCAGCCAGATGGTCACCGGGCCGTCGTTGGTGAGGCTCACCCTCATGTGCGCGCCGAAGCGCCCGGCCTCGACCGCGACCGCGGCATGCGCGGCGCGCGCCCGGGCGAGGAAATAATCGAACAGCCGCTCGCCCTCCGCAGGCGCCGCCGCCGGGGTGAAGCTCGGACGCATGCCCTTGTGCGTATCCGCGGCGAGGGTGAACTGCGGCACCAACAGCAGGCCGCCCTGCACATCGATCAGGCTCAGGTTCATTTTGCCCGCGGCGTCCGCGAACACCCGGTAACCCAGCACGCGCGCGAGCAGCCGGTCGGCTTCGGCTCTGCCATCGCCGCGCTCGGCGCACAGCAGCACCAACAGCCCCGGACCGATTTTGCCTACGCTTGCGCCGTCGACCTCGACCCCTGCCTGCGACACCCGCTGCAGCAGCGCTATCATGCGCGCCTCAGTCGGTATAGCGGATGGTCAGATTCTGCAGCGGCAGGCCGGTGATCTCGGTTGACCAGGTCTCGCCCGGTTTGACCGGCAGCGCGTCGGTGATGGTGCCGGTGCTGATCAGCTCGCCCGCGGCGAGCGGCTGCATGAACGCCTGCTCCGAGAGCAAATCGGCGAGAAAACCGAGCGCGTAGGCCGGGCTGCCGAGCACGTTGGCGCCCATGCCTTCGATCTGTCTGACCCCGTCTTTGAGCAACGCAGCCCTGACGGCGGGCAGCGCCCGCGCCAGTGCGGGAATGTCCGCATCGCGTATCGCCTGCGGCTCGCCAATGACCAGGCGCGCGTGGCAGGCCCAGTCTGCCGCGGCATCCGCGAGTTTGAATTTCCAGTCGAAATGGCTGTGGACGATCTCGACGCTGTGCGCATACCACTCGGCCGAGCGCAGCAGCAGCTCCGGGTCGTTGCAGGCGACGGGAACGGGGGCGCGCAGCTTGAACAGGATTTCCGGTTCCATGCGCGGCGACACCGTGCCGGCGAGTGAAATCGTGGCGCTTCCGTCCCGGGCATAGCTCACGGTGTCGTCGTAGACATGCGCCCACATGGGCGCATCCACCCCGTACAGCGCCCAGATGCTGCGGTTGGTGAATCCGATCTTGCGCCCGACCGGACGGCTGCCGCGCTCGCGGCGCACGCGCATCAACTCCGCCGCCACCTGATACGCGGCATCCAGATCGAATGCGGGATCGCGCGCGGCAAACGAGCCGATCAATTTGGCCTGATCGTGCGCGTCCAGCAACTCGCGCGCAATGGCTTGCAATTGTTGCGGCGACAACGCAGTATCCTTGCGCATCAGGTCTTTGCCGCCAGCGCGTCCCTGATCTGCTGCAGCGCACTCGCGTCCTCAATCGTGGTCAGGTCGCCCGCTTCACGCCCTTCGCACAGTGCCTGGATTGCGCGGCGCAGCACCTTGCCCGAGCGCGTTTTCGGCAGCAGCGTGACGAAATGCACCCGCGCCGGCCGTCCGATGGCGCCCAATTGCTGGTCTACCGTCTTCATCACGTCGCCTTCGAGCTTCATCCGCCCCGCGCTCGTCGCGATCAGGCCGGGGTCCTTGAGCACGGCGAACGCCACCGGCACCTGCCCCTTCAGCTGGTCGGCGGCGCCGATCACAGCGACCTCGGCGATCGCCGAGTGCGAGCTGATCGCCTCCTCGATTTCGCGCGTGCCCAGGCGATGGCCGGCAACATTGATCACGTCGTCGGTGCGGCCGAGAATGAAGTAATAGCCGTCCGCATCGCGTATGCCCCAGTCGAAGGTCGAATACACCAGCTTGCCCGGTATGGTTTCGAAATAGGTCTTGACGAAGCGCGCGTCGTCGCCCCACACGGTGCTCATGCAGCCAGGCGGCAGCGGCGGTACGACCACCACCACCC
>Ga0194060_10003052_pt1 | contig 11854 bp, 13 predicted proteins | sample SepL225m_MetaG_FD_163427 | JGI IMG/M metagenome (GOLD analysis project Ga0194060, IMG submission 163427) | Anoxic zone freshwater microbial communities from boreal shield lake in IISD Experimental Lakes Area, Ontario, Canada - Sep2016-L222-5m | ecosystem: Environmental > Aquatic > Freshwater >... | reverse complement strand
CCATTAAATTGTCATTCGTCGGCGCGCAGGTCGACTGCATTACCACAACGTTCTTACCCCGGACATTTTCCTGAATTTCAACCTGAATTTCACCGTCTGAGAAGCGACCGACAAAGGCCTTTCCGAGGGGGAGACCCAGTTCTTTGGCAACAGCCTGCGCTAAAACGGGATTTGCGTTGCCTGTGAATAGAGTCAGTAAATCAGCGTTCATGGGTGCGGACATAGTCTATTTTGGAATTTTGGTGAGGGTCGAAGGGATGTCTTTTGGTCTAATCTACAGTAGTTGGCAGGGGAAGAAGGATTCGAACCTTCGCATGCTGGAATCAAAATCCAGTGCCTTAACCAGCTTGGCGATTCCCCTACAGGTCATTCTGAAGAAACCAAATTGTAAGCGGGATTTTTATTTAGCCCCCGAACAATTCGACCTACCCATCCTTTTGGAAGATTTTGCAAAAGATTTGCTAGTTTTGCGATATCTGTTTCAGCCGCTAAAGCTGTAAACACGCTACTTCCAGAGCCAGACATACGGGGCTCTGAATTCGGTAATGCCACGCTAATCCAATCTAATGCTTGCTTCACTTCAGGACATATCCGCATCGCTACAGCCTGACAATCATTTGAGTGGCTGAACAACGGCGATGCAAGAAAGCCATCTATTGTAATGCGAGCGTGATCTCGGGTCAATTCAGGGTCTTGAAAAATGCTTGCAGTGGCTATGCCTTTATTGGGAAAAATGACTAAAAAATCTCGATTTTCCAAGGTAATTTCTTGAATTTTTTCTCCAATGCCTTCGACAAAAGCATTGTGGCCAAAGATAAAAAATGGCACATCTGCCCCCAGCTTTAAGCCTAATGTACTCAGGCTTACCTTATCAAGCTTGAGATCCCAAAGATAGTTCAAGCCAATCAGTGTCGTAGCAGCATCTGACGAGCCACCTCCGAGACCAGCACCCATGGGGATTTTTTTCTGGAGACTAATTTCAACGCCACTCGAAACATTGCTAAATTCTTTGAGAATTTTTGCGGCGCGTACTACCAAATCTTGTTCTGGTGGTACACCAGGCATTGGGTTAACTCGGCGTACTGCATTTTCAGAAATGGGCTTGAGGGTGACGGTGTCACACCAATCAATCAGTTGGAAAACAGATTGAAGCAAATGGTAGCCATCGGGTCGGCGTCCAACAATGTGCAGGAAAAGATTAAGCTTCGCTGGACATTTAAGCTCCAAGGTAGCTTGCTTCACATCAGTCATTCGGAGCGTCGAATACCAAGCGAATATCAATTGACCCAATGTTAGAGCTGCGAGTCATAACAAGTTTTTCTAAGTGATTAGAAGCGCTCCAACTGTAGTTCAGTGTCCAACCATCTTGAATGATTTTATTGACCTGTCCTTTTTCATTTCTTTCGACACTTGCATTACTGCTAGGACGCACATCTCCCCGTAGCCAATTAGAAAGACCGCGAGCAGGTAAAGGTAAACCTAAAGCATTCTGGATCAAAGTATCAGCATCAATTGCAGTAATAACCTCACCATTACGCTCGAGTGATGCCTCACCAGGGGTGATTGTAATTTTGGCAATAGAGCCACCCACGGGATTACGAATTTCTAGAATATCTTTGAGGGCATCTTGCGTTAAGGTAAAGCCGCCAGATCCACCTTGATTTTGGCTATCAGTCAGGCCGGTGATTTTGACTGCAAAACGACCATCCCATAAGCCTTCAGAGGTTTGCACTGCAAGCGACCAGTCTGGTTTCAAACGCTTTAAAGTCTCTTTAAGTGTAGCGTTATTTGCATCGAGTTTTTGCCCCTGACGCCATACATCCTCGGCCTCGGCAGTGCGGTTCATTGTCCAGAGTACTTCACCTAGGTGTGCTGCAATATCCGCTTCGGGCTTCTGTGTAAATGCCTGTTGTAATTGCTCTAGAGCAAGCGCATGTTTACCTAAACGAAAGTTAACCCACCCAAGACTATCTAAGATGAAACCATCGCGTGGTGAGAGTTGATGAGCTTTGTTAATCAAGGTAAATGCTTCGCTCAGTTTGATATTACGATCCGCCAGAGAGTAACCCAAAGCGTTGAGAGAATTGACATCATTAGGGTTCTTGCGCAAAATTTGACGCAATGTTTTTTCCATCACATCTACATGGCCAGACTTTTCAGCTGACATGGCGTACGTATACAAGATGTTGGGATCTTTTGGTTCAGGCTTTACTGACGAAACGATTTCATAAAAAGCCAGTAGCGCTTGCGTTTCATCATTTGCCTTGGCTAACAAGGATTGCAACTGCAATAAGATATTTTCTCTTTCTGCTGGGGTTTGTTGTTTGAGTAAATCAATGGTTGGTTTAACAACATCGGGCCAATGTTGGCTTAATGCCAGCAAGGTAATGAGAATCTCTTTTGGCTTCGTTTCCGATGGTGGAGAGAGGTTATCCCAAAGTTGGGTGGCTTGAAGCGCCAACTTAGGTGACCCAGCGGCGATAGCAATCTCCATTGCACGCTGTGCCAAACGGGGATCTCTATTCTGGCGTGCCAGCTCGATGTAGGTGTTGTAGGCTAAGCCTGCTTCCCCGCGCTGCAAAGCAATTTCCGAGGCAAGGATTTCAAATATACCCTCGCCAGTCTCTGGGCGACTAGCTTGTGCAAATGAGGAGGAGGGCAGGCATACTCCGACTCCCAGCAGCGTAGTAATGAATAAAGCCTGAAAATAGGACTTAAGCGTAAATTTGGTCATAAGCACATTCTAATCCGCGAATCTACAATCCATTTATGCCAGAACTTCCAGAAGTAGAGGTCACTAGACTTGGGATTCAACCACACCTTGAGGGCCGCAAAGTCAGCGCCGTGCAGGTGATTGATGGCCGTCTGCGTTGGCCGGTTCCTAGCATACTGAATAAAATACTGCCTGGTCAGAAAGTGATCTCAATCAAACGCCGTGGCAAATACCTACTGTTCGAGATGGAGACTGGTTATCTTTTGCTACATTTGGGGATGACAGGTACTTTGCGAGTACTACCCAGTAGTGAACCATTAAAAATACACGACCGTGTGATATTTGTATTTGGAAAAATCAGTCTACGTCTGCATGACCCCCGAAAATTTGGCGCAGTCCTATGGCACCCCAAATCAAAAGGCCCCATCGCAAGCTATCCTTTACTACTCAAATTAGGTGTAGAGCCTTTCTCAACAGAATTTTCTGGAGAACATGGTGCTGACATTTTGTATCAGCATTCGCGGGGCCGCAGTATTGCTGTGAAGCAATTCTTATTAGCAGGCCAAGCCGTTGTTGGGGTTGGTAATATTTACTGCTCAGAAAGCTTGTTTGAAGCGGGTATTCATCCAGCAAAAGCAGCGGGTAAATTGACACGTTCTCAATGTTCTCGCTTGGCTGCAGCAGTGAGGTTAATTTTGAAGAGGGCGATAGAAGCCGGTGGTAGCTCCCTTAAGGATTTTGTGAACAGTGAAGGCGATCCAGGACACTTCATGGTGCAGACCAAAGTCTACGATCGTAAAGATCAAGCCTGTAAAGTGTGTAAAACACCCATTAAGCAAATTGTTCAAGGACAGCGCTCTTCTTATTTTTGTCCGCAGTGTCAAAAGCGCTGAAATGGCTTTGCTCAATACTTTTTCCAAAAAACTGATAGCTTGGCATGGGGTAGATGGTCGTCAAGGTTTACCGTGGCAGAACAATCGAGACCCTTATGCAGTTTGGGTTTCAGAAATCATGTTGCAGCAAACGCAAGTTGCTACTGTTCTAGAGCGTTATCCACGTTTTATGAGGCGCTTTCCAACGGTGAAGAAATTAGCTGCCGCAGATATCGATGAGGTCCTAGCGGAATGGGCTGGCTTGGGTTATTACTCGAGAGCGCGAAATTTGCATGTTTGCGCAAAACAAATCATGGAGCAATTTTCTGGCAAGTTTCCGAGTGCCCCAGCATTACTTGAGCAGCTAAAGGGGATTGGTCGATCCACTGCAGGGGCGATTGCTGCATTTGCATTTCATGAGCGCGCACCAATCTTAGACGCCAATGTAAAGCGTATCCTCGCACGTTTGTTTTGTATCGATGGTGCATTACAAGATAAGGCTGTTAATGATCAACTCTGGAACTTAGCAAGCGCACTCCTGCCTGCTAAGCCAGAAGAGATGCCGATCTATACCCAAGCCTTAATGGACTTTGGAGCGACTTGGTGTACTTCTCGCAAGCCCGTATGTTTGAGTGGCGAGAGAAAATGTCCTTTTGCAAAAGAGTGCCAAGCGAACTTAAGTAATCAAGTACTGCTATTGCCACAAAAAACTATCAAGGCCAAGTCTCCGGAATTTGATTGCGACATGCTATTGCTACGTCATGGCAATCATGTTTTATTGCAAAAACGTCCGAGCAAAGCAATCTGGGGCGGTTTATGGTCTTTACCAGAGTCTGCCTGGGTGGCCAAATTGAAAGCCACAGCAAGAGACGATATGCTGAACCTAAAAGATTTATTAAGACTATCTTTACCCCATGAGAAAGCCAGTGCATTGCTAAAACTGTGTAAGCCTGTGGAGCGGGGAGAACTGATTAAACATGTTTTTACCCACAGACGTTTATGGATGCAAATTTGGCATGTTCAAGCAAGCAAAGCGTGTGCATTTGCGGGTGAGGATTTAAAGTGGGTACCTCTAGCCAAGTTAGGGCAGTATGGCTTGCCTCAGCCAATCAAGCTGATTTTGCAGGGTTTGAGTCTAGCTCGCGGTGACGATCTAAAAAATTAATTTGCATGTCTATCAGTTTTTGTTGCGCACGGAAGTATTCGCTAATGCGATTTACTAAATAGACGGATCTATGCTGCCCGCCCGTACAACCTATCGCAACTGTTAAGTAGCTCCGACCATCAGCAATGTAATGGGGTAACCATTTTTCAATAAAGCGAATGATGTCGTTTTCCATATCGACTACTTCCGGGATTTTTCCCAGAAACTCTTTGACGGGTTTGTCATTGCCACTCAGTGGACGCAAAGCTTTGTCATAGTGAGGGTTGGGAAGGCAGCGAACATCAAAAACTAAATCTGCTTCACTAGGTACTCCTTTTTTAAAGCCAAACGATTCAAAGATAATGGTTAGGCCTGTTGGCTTGTCTTGGAGTAAATCTTGAATCCAAGAACGCAGAGTATGTGCTGGTAGGCTACTGGTATCAATACTATGGGCTTGTGTTCGTAAAGGCTCTAGTAAGTTCCGCTCCCTATCGATAGCCTCGATCAATGTATCTGAGTGGGATTGTTTAGTGTTGGCCGAAAGAGGGTGGCGCCGACGAGTTTCAGAAAAACGTTGGACCAAAGTCTCCGTATTAGCATTGAGAAAAACCACTCGTACTTGATGATGGCGACGTAAGTTCTCTAGAATCAGTGGGAGTTGGGTAATAGATTCTCCGCGACGGGCATCTATTGCTACAGCGACTGCCTCACATTTTTCATTTTCTAAAGTGCTAATGAGATTTTCAAGCAAGGTGACTGGCAGGTTATCTACGCAGTCATAACCAGCATCTTCAAAGGCTTTTAGGGCAACTGATTTACCTGAGCCCGAGATACCGGTAATCAGATTGATTTGCATATTACAGAAGACGCCCTTGAGTCTTCGTCGATTCAGCCTCAGCATTCATCTGAATACGTTGCCGTTCAATAAACTCTTTGAGGGTATCAATGCCGCGTAGTTGCAAAATCGTATTGCGTACAGCAGCTTCAACCAGTACCGCAAGGTTACGACCTGCAGCCACCTGAATTTTGACTGTCCGAATAGGAATGCCCAATACGTCAATATGTTGTGCTTCCAGCGGAAGACGCTCAAATTCTCCATCGTTACGGCGAACCAACTGCACGATCAAGCGCAATTTTAATTTGCGGCGCACTGCAGTTTCGCCAAAGATTGTCCGAATATCTAATAAGCCTAGACCTCGTACTTCTAAGAGGTTGCGCAAGATCACTGGGCAGCGACCCTCAATGTAGTCTGGTCCAAGCCGTGCAAAGTCCACCGCATCATCAGCCACCAAGCCATGACCACGAGAAATTAATTCAAGACCTAACTCACTTTTCCCAAGTCCTGATTCTCCAGTCAATAAAACGCCAAGGCCTAGGATATCCATAAAGACACCATGCATCGTAATTTTAGGGGCGCCAATCTTGGTTAAATAGGTGCGCAGATGATCGATGACCTCTGCGGCAGAAACAGAGGTGGTAAATAAAGGGGTGGATGAGCGCTGACAAAAAAGTTGGAGGTCAAGATCGGCCGCTTTACCATCAGCAACAATCACACAGGGAGGCGTTTTAGAGATCAGGCTAGCAATTTGCTCTTGTCTTTGCTCGGGCTCTAATGCAGCATGGTAATCAACTTCCTGCTCACCAAAAATCTGTATACGACTGGGGTGAATGAGATTTAAGTGACCCACCAAGTCAGAGCTAGCTGCTGCAGCTTTAACAGCTTCCAGAGGAAAGGTGCGGTCTGCACCCTCTAATCCACCGATCCAAGATAGTTTTAATTCAGCAACATTGTCATCAAAAATTTGCTGGGCATTTACGCCTTCGAGTAGGAGGGGCTGAGTCATCAATGTGAGCCCCATTGCTGCAAGAGCTGGCAAACCTTTTCTGGATTGCTTTCAGTAGCTAGACGTTTGCGCGCATCTGGGTCTGATAAGAGTTGTGCGATTAAAGACAGAATTTCGAGATGTTGCTGAGTCGCTTTTTCTGGAACTAATAAAAAAATCAGAAGCGATACAGGGTCGCCATCTGGCGCTGCGAAATCAATCGGATCTTGAAGATTAATAAATGCAGCGATAGGCTGTTTCAGACCCTTGACTCGACCATGTGGTATTGCAACACCTGCACCAAGTGCAGTCGATCCCAGATCTTCCCGAGCATTTAAGAAACTAACAACAGCACTCGCATCAATACCAGTGTGTTGAGAAAAAAGATTGCCAGCGGCTGCAAAGGCATCAGAGCGGTTTTTGGCCGGATTATTTAATGCGATGCAGTCGAGGGCAAAAAGATCTATCAGGGCAGTCATGTCAAATGATTATAGGTGTCCTGAAGTCACTACTTACTCAAAGTGCTTATCGTGATGATGATCTTGAAGTCTTTCTTTGTGCTTCACGACTTGACGCTCAAGCTTATCGACAACTTGATCCATCGCATGATAGAGGTCTGCGTTATGTGCTTCGGCAAATAATTCCTTGCCTTTGAGGTGAATCGTGATCTCTGCCCCTTGGCGTAGATCTTTCTCTTTAGCATTATCAACAATCAAAATGGCTGAAGCATCAAGTACATGATCAAAATGCTTGCGAATTTTAGCTAGACCAGCTTCTAAGTGGTTACGCATGGCAGGTGTCACTTCAACATGGCGGCTATTAATCTTCAAATTCATCGTCAGCTCCTTTTTGTTTGTGTGCGCAGACTGATGCTCGGGGTGCGCAGCGAGCCCCATAATTTGTAAACTTGTCTGGTACTGGTATTTTTGGAATGAACTTCATGAACCTCCAGCGTATCAGCGATTTTGCTGAAATCCAAGTAGGGAAACAGCTTTATTTCAGAAATACCCCTTAAATTGGGAATTCTTACATTCTGAAGTTTTCGCCCAAATAGACTCTACGGACAGCATCATTTTCAATAATTTGGTCTGGTTTGCCTTCCGCCAGAACGCTACCCTCGCTGATGATGTATGCGTGATCGCAAATACCTAGGGTTTCCCGAACATTGTGGTCGGTAATCAAAACCCCAATTTGACGGTCTCTTAAAAAACGGACGATTCTTTGGATTTCCCCAACAGCGATAGGATCAACACCTGCAAAAGGCTCATCTAGCAGGATAAATTTAGGTTGTGAGGCAAGTGCCCTAGCAATTTCTACGCGTCTACGCTCACCACCAGAGAGCGATAGTGCAGGATTGTCTCTGAGGTGGGTAATTTGAAGTTCGCCCAAGAGTTCATCTAGGCGATGAGCAATTTCCGTTTTACTTAAAGATTTGCCATCTTGAACTTGTAATTCTAGAACGGCTTGAATATTCTCACCAACATTCAGTTTTCTGAAAACAGATGCTTCTTGTGGCAGATAAGACAAGCCCATTCTCGCGCGCTCATGAATTGGTAGGCGGGTGATATCAGTTCCATCCAGAACAATATTGCCGCCGTCGAGAGGGACAAGGCCGACAATCATATAGAAAGAAGTGGTTTTGCCTGCGCCATTAGGTCCAAGTAAGCCAACTACCTCACCGCATTTCACTTCAACCGATACGTCACGAACAACAGTCCGGGTCCCATAGCGTTTTTTAAGGTGATGGGCGCTGAGGGTTGCAGGACCATTATTTTTAGCTGAATCTGCTGTCATTTCTCTAATGTGGCTTTTCGTCTTGGTGAAAGAATGGCTCTGGCCAAGGGCAGGTCATCCGCTTTTGCATCTGTTGGGGCTGATACGCGATAGTACTGCTTAATATCATCGTACTCAATTTTCCAGCCACGCAATTGATCAAGCATCTGCATATTCTGCAGCCGCTTAAGACTGGCATCGTCTGTTAATGTGAGCAATTCAGTTTTAGCGTTGTAGCTGACATTAGTCGCGCGACCTTGCATAAATTCGTCGGCAGGCCCTTCACGTCGTTGTCTGAAGCTGGCTACTTGTTCAGATGTGCCTTTCATATCAACATATTCGTAGCCCTCAGGATCTACTTTGATATTACCTTGCTCACCGGTGACAACAATTGTCCCCTTAATTAAGAGAATTTTTCCATTCAGTTCATAGGTTTGTTGTACATCGTTTACAGAAACTTTTTCTGCTTCAAGAATCAAAGGTTTATCTTGATCTGCTTTTTCAGCATGAGCTAGAGTGATGATCAAAGCATTGAGGCTTAATAAACCTAAAACAATATTTCGAAGAGGGCGCATAGCAATCATCTTATTGTGCTCCTCGTGGTAGTCGCTCAATACGACCTTTCACTTGTCCCAAAAGCACCATACTTTGGTCGACATTGTTAAAGATTCCGCCATCAGTAGAATTCATGACCGACATGCCTTGCTCTAGTTTCATCGGCTTGTTTGTTTTTATAATGTCATCGTTAATCAATACTTTGAAGTACGACGATTGTGCGAGCATGCGCAATGTTGCTGGTTCAGTAGCGGTAGCTGCTTGTGCAGGACGGAAAATTTCAGCGTTGTTGACCAGATCAAGAATCGTCAGATCGCCATCAAGATGACCAGTATCTGACTTTACAGTCACTGGCGCTTTATTCGCTTGAAATAAGCGCATGCGAGGAATGATGATATCGATCGATGCATCATCATCGTAATGAGTCACTTTTTTACCCAGTACACGATATTTTGTATTGCCCAGTTCATTTAGGGCTGACAGTGTTCCATTCTGAATAGTGTAGTCAGGCTCATGAAGGCGAACACGTTCAAGAAGAGATTTCTCTGGCGGAGTATTTTTTTTAACGAGCCAAAAAGTAAGCAAAGTGAGAGCGCCCATCAAAATTAATGGCATCAGGCGCAATATGGTACGCCCTAAACTGAGTTTGATTTGCCGAGAATTTAATTGCATGACTTAACTACGTGCTTGATTCAGCAATTCTTCATAGCGGTTTTGTGCTTTCAGTATGAGGTCACACAGTTCACGCACTGCACTATTGCCGCCACGGCGGCTTGTAACAAAGTGCACATTCTCTTTGACCGCTGTGTGCCCTTGCGCTGGGCAAACAGTAAAGCCAGCTTTACGCATCATTTTGAGATCTGGCCAATCATCACCCATGACCGCGCAGTCTGCATGAGTCAGCGACAAGGATTTTAAAACCTGTTCGAGTACTATTGCTTTGTCATCAACACCCATATGGACATGTTTGATACCCAACTCGTCGCAGCGAGCAAGCACCATTTTAGAATTCCGACCAGTAATAATGGCGGTGGGGATGCCACATTGCTCTAGCAACTTGATGCCAAGACCATCTTGAATATCAAATGCTTTCAAAGATTCTTTGCCGTCAGCCCCAACCAATACTTGTCCATTCGTAAGCACTCCATCCACATCTAGAACCAAGAGTTTGACTTTGGCAGCGCGTTCCCACGCTTGTGGATATTGGCTGAGAGGATTTGTCTTGTGGGTATTAAAAGCGCTGGGCATGAAGTAAGTAAACTATTTTAAATAACTTTGGCTGCAAATAAGTCATGCAGATTAAGGGCGCCAAGCAGTGTACCGTTAGCATCAGTCACTACTAAATGATTAATGCGATGTTTCTCCATCATCTCGATAGCTTCTTCGGCCAGTAGTTCTGGTGGAATAGTCCGTGGTGTCGAGGTGGTGGCTTCTTTTAAAGTAACGCCATCGAGATTAGTACTCTTTTCCAGTAAGCGGCGTAAATCACCGTCTGTAAAGATGCCTGCAACTTTTTTGTTGTTATCTAGTGTGATTACCATGCCCATTCGTTTAGCAGTCATCTCTAGTAAGGCTTCTTGTAGGGAGGCTTGGATAGAAATTTTTGGGGTTTCATCAATACTGCGCATGACTTCGCTGACATGGCTTAATTGCTTGCGACCAAGTCTGCCGCCAGGATGAGAGCGAATAAAGTCTTCAGCCTGAAAACCTCTGGCATCTAAGAGTGCAACTGCAAGTGCATCACCCATTGCTAGAGCTGCAGTAGTGCTGGTGGTGGGCGCTAGGTTAAGAGGGCAAGCTTCTTTTTCTACGCTAGTATCCAAATGGGCATCGGCTAGTTTTGCCAGGGATGACTCAGGTGCACCTGTGAGGGCAATGAGCTTTGCGCCAGTGCGTTTGACGATTGGGACAATGGTGAGTAATTCATCGGTTTCACCAGAATTGGATAAGGCCACAAATACATCTTCACGTGTCACCATACCTAAATCACCATGACTGGCTTCTGCAGGGTGAACAAAAAAGGCGGGTGAGCCTGTGGAAGCAAACGTTGCAGCAATTTTGCGGGCAATATGACCAGATTTGCCCATGCCAGACACCACAATCCGTCCTTTGCAATCATGCAAAATCTCAACGGCACGCACGAGCGCATCTGCATTGGGGCCTTCAAGGCGATCACGCATCGTTTGCAGTGCAGCAGCCTCAATAGTGAGGGTGTCGCGTGCAAGCTTTAGGGTTCGTTCACGAGTCTTAGCTATCATCGAGTAAGTATATGCCGTCAGTCCTTCAATTAACTCTCATCTTGCTGGCCTCTGGTGTGGCCGGGGTACTTATTTTCCGCTATTTTGGGCTGCCCCCTATTTTGGGCTATTTGGCGATTGGTGTCTTGATTGGCCCCAAGGCTCTTGCCCTAGCAAATGATTCGGCCACGGTGAAGTATTTAGCTGAATTTGGCGTAGTTTTTTTAATGTTCTCGATTGGCCTAGAATTCAATCTCCATAAGCTTAGGGCTATGCGCTCTATTGTTTTTGGCTTGGGCAGTAGCCAGGTCCTTTTGACAATGCTTTTAACTGTGCCAGCCAGCCTTTTGATGAACTGGATTTACCCTATTTCTTGGCAGGCAGCGATTGCTTTGGGCGGTGCTTTGGCAATGTCCTCGACGGCGATTGTGACTAAGTTAATTGCGGAGCGGTCTGAACTTGAGACCGAGCATGGTCGTAATGTCATCGGAATCTTGCTTTTCCAAGATTTAGCGGTGGTATTCCTACTAATTCTTTTGCCCTCTCTTGGTAAAAATCCTGGTGACCTGATCTTTGCCCTTACAGCAGCCTCAGTCAAAATTACGGTTGCCCTGGGATTAATTTTTGTAATTGGTCAAACCCTGATGAGCCGTTGGTTTAGTTTGGTTGTTAAGCTGCGCTCGCAAGAGCTGTTCATGCTCAATCTCTTATTGATCGTGTTGGGGATGGCAGCCCTG
>Ga0194060_10003051_pt1 | contig 11858 bp, 5 predicted proteins | sample SepL225m_MetaG_FD_163427 | JGI IMG/M metagenome (GOLD analysis project Ga0194060, IMG submission 163427) | Anoxic zone freshwater microbial communities from boreal shield lake in IISD Experimental Lakes Area, Ontario, Canada - Sep2016-L222-5m | ecosystem: Environmental > Aquatic > Freshwater >... | reverse complement strand
GAGGAAAGGACAGATCATGTCGGAGAGATGTGGGAGCGCAACCAGTTGACCGTCGCCCGCGAACATATAGCCACCGCCATCACGGAAAGCCTGCTCCCTCTGGCATACCAAGCCATTTTTTCTGCTCCGCACTGTGGGAGAAAAGCGATCGTCTCCTGTGCCGCAAATGAATATCATCAGCTTGGTGGCAAAATGGTTGCCGATATCTTTGAACTTAATGGCTGGGATGGCTATTTTCTGGGAGCAGGTACGCCGGAGTCCGAGCTTCTTGCATTTGTGGACGAAAAAAAACCGGACCTGCTCTGTTTTTCGCTAAGTGTCTTTGCGGGTCTATCCGGACTTGTCAAGATGCTGGAGCGCGTCAGGTCGGAATTTGCCGAAATTCCGGTGTTTGTGGGCGGTCAGGCGTTCCGCTGGGGAGGCGTTGACCAGGTTACAGCATATACCAGGCGTACGACATGTCAGCTCCATCTTTGAGCTGGAACAATTGCTTAAGGAGTGGTGAAGATGACAGAGACCGGCAGGATTCTTGCAGATTTCGTTATGGAGCGTTCCTCGCTTCTCGTGTTGCAGTGTGACAGGGAAGGGGTAGTAATTTCGGCAAATTCTTATGCAGTATCGCTTTTGGGAGCAGCATGTATCGGCGCTCCACTTCGTGAACTGCTGGTCGATTTTAGCAATTCCTTTGATGCTAGTCTGTTATGGAATGAACCCGGAGTGAAGCGGCTACTTAATTTTTCAACAGCTGCCGGTATGCCTGAGACACTTCAAGTCACTTTTTTTGCAGTTGATTGCGGCGGCATAATCATAGGTGAGCATGATGTCGCGGAGCTGCAGGAGTTTCGCACCTCGGTACTTGACTTAAACCATTCTTTGGGAAATCTCTCCCGAGAGCTTCAGAAAAAAAATGTTGAACTGCAGCGGCTTAATGACATAAAGAACCAGTTTTTAGGCATGGCTGCCCATGACCTTCGCAATCCCATATCCACTATTATCACGTATACGGATATGTTTCTTGACGATGAAAGCGCCCTGCCGCTGGAAATGGTTGAAGTCCTCACCGATATTCGCTCTCTGAGTGCATTCATGCATCATATGATTGTACAGCTGCTTGATATTTCTGTTATAGAAATGGGCAAGCTGACTCTCGAGGAACAGATTCAGGAGATTATTCCCTTTGTTAATGAGGTGGTCAGGCTGAACAGCCTTCTGGCACAGAAAAAGAGAATCTCGCTGGAGCAGCATTACAGTGGTAATCCTGACCTGGTAAGATGTGACCGCCAGAAACTGAAGCAGGTTATGAACAACCTCATCTCGAACGCCATTAAATTTTCACCTCAAGACTCGGTTGTTGCCATTTTAGTCTGCAGCCGTAACAATGAAATGAGGGTGGAGGTGCGCGACCAGGGGGTCGGCATTCCGCATAAAGAGCAGGAGCGCCTTTTTAAACCGTTCGGCCGGACAAGCGTCAGGGCTACGGGGGGAGAGAGCAGCACCGGTCTGGGGCTAGCTATCAGCCGCAGAATTATAGAGTCGCACGGAGGCACGATCGGTGTGGAGAGTGCACCCGGCAGCGGCTCAACTTTCTGGTTTTCAATTCCACTTGGAGTATAGAAGGAGATATCCCTTTATGAACAGTACAACAGAAACTTCCGAATCGCCGGTTTCAAGCGTAACCAAACCGACCCACATCGTTGGTATTGGCGCATCCGCAGGAGGACTGAGCGCGCTTGAGCAGTTCTTCGACAATATGCCGGCTGATACCGGAATGGCATTTGTTGTTATTCAGCATCTCTCGCCGGATTTTAAGAGTCTCATGGATGATCTGCTTTCGCGTCATACTTCAATGCCGATTTATCGCGTCACGACCGGTATCGAACTCCAGCCAAACAGCATCTACCTGATACCGCCAAAGACCCATATGACGGTCAGTCAGGAGCATCTCTACCTGACTGAACGAACCGTCAGTCCACAAGTTGAACTCCCCATTGACATATTTTTCAATTCGCTGGCCACCGATGCCGGTGAGCGCGCCGTCGGGGTTGTCCTCTCCGGCACCGGTTCCGATGGTTCCAGAGGCATTATCTCCATCAACAAAAACGGCGGTCTTGTTGTTGTGCAGTCTCCCGAATCCGCTCAGTTCGACGGTATGCCACGTAATGCCATTTCTACTGGAATCTGCGATTTTATTCTGTCGCCGGATCGAATTCCCCGCATTTTGATCGAATACGCCATCAGCCCGCTTTCGGTACGTTCCAGGATGAATCACGAACTGGAAGTATTTGAGGACGAAGGAGAATATGCCGGGATATTTGCCCAGTTGCGCCGGAGCTATAACCTTGATTTTTCCAAGTACAAGGCTTCAACGGTCGGGCGTCGTATCCGTCGCCGTATGGAATTCCGCCAGATACCAGAAGTTTCCGATTATGCGGCTATTGTCTCCGGCGACACCGGCGAACTGGAACTGCTCTATAAGGATCTGTTGATCGGTGTCACGGAATTTTTCCGCGACACGCAGGCATTTCAGTTTCTGGAGCAGGAGGTCGTGCCGCGGCTATTCTCAAACCTCAGGCGCGGAGAAGATCTCCGAGTCTGGTCAGCGGCCTGTGCAACCGGCGAGGAGGCGTATTCCCTTGCAATTCTTCTCGCTGAAAAAGGTGAGGAAAGCGACTTTAAGGGTAAAATAACCGTATTTGCCACCGATGTGCATAAAACGTCTCTGGAGGTTGCCGCACAGGGAGTCTATGACCGAGCCCGCCTGACCAACGTAAGTCCGGACCGTATGGATAAGTTCTTCAAAAAAGAGGGTAGCGACCTGTTTCGGGTTACTTCTGAACTGCGCAAGATGGTGGTTTTTGCCCCCCATAACCTGCTGAGCGACCCGCCGTTCACCCGCCTGGATCTGGTCTGTTGCCGCAACCTGCTGATTTACTTTCAGACGGAAGTCCAGGAGAAGGTGATTTCACTGTTCCACTTCGCCCTTAAAAAAGACAGCATTCTCTTTCTGGGAAGCAGCGAAGGACTTGGAGCTTTTGTTGGTGAATTTGAGGTTATCGCCAACCAGCATAAACTGTTCCGCAAGATACGAGACCTTAAACTTGCGCTCAATCTGGACGCCAAACATATGGAGCGGAGCGCCAACCTTCCAGTCGCTTTATTCCAGCCAGGTATTAGCCGCACAGTTACAATTGATCGCCAGGTGCTGGCCGATTACGATACCCTGCTCCGGAGGCATATGCCGCCGGGGGTCCTGATCGACGATAATCGTAACATTGTCCACTACTTCGGCAATGTGGCTGAATATCTGAAAATGCCGGAAGGGCGGGCTGAGAACAATATTCTCTCACTCGCCGAGGACAACCTCCATATAGCTCTCAGCACCTCTTTGCAGCGGGCTGACAATACCAGGCAGTTCGTTGTCACCCGCAATGTCAGGATCAGGCGGGGTGATGCCGAGTTTCTTATCGACCTGAACGTGTCACCGCTGCCGGACGAAAAAAGTCATACGACCCATTATCATGTCTATTTTGAGAGGGTGCGGCCGACGGAACATGCTCTCCCACTAGAAACGCAGGAAGAGCCAGATGCAACAAGTTTTGATGCGGAAAGTCATTTCCGGCAGCATGTCGCTGATCTTGAGATGGAGCTGCAATCAACCCGCGAAACCCTCCAGACCACCGTCGAGGAGCTGCAGACCAGCAATGAGGAGTTGCAAGCCACAAATGAGGAGCTGCTTGCCTCCAACGAAGAGCTGCAAAGCACTAACGAAGAGTTGCACTCGGTTAACGAAGAGCTATATTCGGTCAATTCCGAATTCGAACGGAAAAACATCGAACTGAAGCAGCTCAACAATGATCACGAAAACATGCTTGCCAGTACCGACATCGGCACGGTGTTCCTTGACCGCCAGCTCCGAATTCGCAAGTTCAATCCGGCCATCGAATCATTTTTCAAGCTGCTTCCTCAGGATATCGGACGCCCCATCGATCACATCGCCTACCATCTTTCCCAGCAGGAAGAGATGCTGGCCGATATCAACCGGGTACTGGCCAACGGTATAGCCATTGATTCCGAGGAGGAGACCCGCCACAACACCTGGCTGCTGAGAAGGATCATGCCGTTCCGCACCGAGACCGGTCAGGTTGAGGGGGTGGTCATAACCTTCACCGACATAACGACGGTCAAGGCGGCAGAACTGAAAGTTCTCCGCATAAACGAGGAACTGGAGCTTAAGGTCAAGGATCGCACCACCGACCTGCTAAATGAAATACAGGAGCGCAAAAGAGTTGAAAAACTAGTCGAAGCATCGCGCGACTATTACCTGAACATCCTGTCAAATGCCCCGGCTCTGATCTGGCGTGCCAACACCGAAGCACTGTGTGACTGGTTCAACACCACCTGGCTTGAATTCACAGGACGTACCATGGAAGAGGAGTACGGCAATGGCTGGGCGGAAGGTGTACATCCGGAAGATCTGGATCACTGCGTACGTATCTGGCAGGATGCCTTTAAAAAGCAGGTGGCATTTGAAATGGAATACAGGCTGCGACGTTATGACGGAGAATACCGCTGGATTCTTGATATCGGTCGACCCTACAAGCTGCTTGATGGCAGTTTTGGCGGTTATATCGGTTACTGTTTTGACGTAACTGAGCGGATTTCAATTGAAAAGCAGCTGGTTGAATCACGTGAAGCCGCAGAGTCCGCCAACCGGGCCAAAAGCGAGTTTCTGGCCTCGATGAGCCACGAAATCCGCACCCCTATGAACGGTATTATGGGGATGTCACAACTCCTGGCGTACACAGAACTGACCGATAATCAGAAGGAGTGTCTGGATTCAATCCGCACTTCTTCAAAGAACCTCCTGGCTCTCATTAACAATATTCTCGACCTTTCCAAGGTAGAATCCGGAAAAGTCGAGTTAGAGATCGCAAGTTTCAGCTTGCGTGGCTGCCTGAAAGAGGTTCTCGGCAACCAGATGGCAGGCATTCTTGCAAAAGACCTAAAGCTGGTATCGGACATTCATGACGATGTGCCCGACGATCTGATGGGCGATCAGCACCGACTGAAACAGGTGCTCATCAACATAGTGGGCAACGCGATCAAATTTACCGAAGCCGGCACAATTACCATTTCTACATCTCTCGAAAAATCGGAGGATGATGCGATTCTGGTGAAGTTAAGCGTGGCGGACACCGGTGCAGGCATCAATCCGGAAGCTATGAACCGGATTTTCGCACCGTTCAGCCAGGAAGACAACTCAACCACAAGAAAGTATGGCGGGACTGGCCTTGGTCTTTCTATCTGTGCAAAGCTTGTCGAGCTCATGGGGGGTAAAATCTGGGCAGAAAGCACCAAAGGATGCGGCAGCACATTCCATGTCCTCATTCCTTTTCATAAGGGTGAAGGTTTGCAGGCACCATCGTCTCAGACGAAACCGGATCTTCTGCTCACCTGGGAACAGCGGTCGCTTCGTATCCTGGTGGTAGACGATCAGGAAATTAATCGCAAGGTTACAAGCAGGCTCCTCGGAAAAAGCGGTCATATTATTGAAACGGCTGAAGAAGGCAGAGAAGCCATCGAAAAGTGGCAGGCCGGCAGTTACGATATCATCCTGATGGATCTGGAAATGCCCGGTATGGATGGTGTTGAAGCGACCGCCCATATTCGTGGATTGGAGCAGGATGGCGACCGCCACACCCCAATAATTGCCCTCACCGCTCACGCGTTGGTCAAGGTTCAGGAGCGGCTGTTGTCTCAGGGATTTGATGGCTACGTTTCCAAGCCGATGGATACCAATTCATTGACTGCAGAGATTAAACGCTGCATGCAGATGTCGGATGAAACCCCTGCGGAGTTTGCTCCGGCAGATCCCATAGCGGCCCCGAAGGTGGTGGATAAGGAAAAACTTACCGCCCTTCTTGGCGATATGGAGGAGCTGTTGAAACAAAACAATATGAGTGTTCTGGACAGCATGGGCGAGCTGTCAAAACTGATGCCGGAATCTCACTCATATAAAATGCTGGTACGTCAGATCACGCAGTTTGACTGCGTGGAGGCTCTCTTAACAATAAAGAATATCCGTGATGAATTTGGGATAGACAGCTGATGGCTGAAATTTGATTTATCGTACAGGTTCAAAAAGTGAGGGATCTCCTGTGGAAAAGAAAAAGTTACTGATCGTCGATGACATTGCCGAAAATCTGGCTGTTCTATACAAAACACTGCATGACGACTACGAGATTATTGGCGCAAACAGTGGTAAGGAAGCTCTCAAGCTGGCTCAGAGTGCCGCACCTGATCTTATTCTGCTTGACATCATGATGCCGGATATAAACGGCTATGAAGTGTGCCGGATACTCAAGGAGCAGGAAGATACCTGTGACATTCCGATTATTTTCATAACCGCCATGATTGAAGAGACCAATGAAGTCAAGGGGTTCAATCTGGGAGCGGTCGACTATATAACAAAACCGTTTAAGCCGGCTATTTTAAAGCGCCGGGTAAAAACTCATCTCGAACTCAGGCAGGCTGAAAAAGATAAACTGGCGATTGAACAGCAGTTTCAGCAGTGCCAAAAGCTGGAAAGCCTGGGCATACTTGCCGGCGGCATTGCCCACGACTTCAACAATATCCTGACGATTATCATGGGGCACTGCCACTTGATTATGGTAGATCCAGATAATGCAATGGCCCGTGTTCTTCCGATTCAAAAAGCAGCGGAGCGTGCCGCTGATCTCTGCAACCAGATGCTGGTATACGCTGGAAAAGCGGCGATTGCCAAGAGTGAGATCGACATGAAGTCATTGGTGGAAGAGATGATCAACATGTTGAAAAACACCATCCAGAAGAATGTGCTTATAAAGCCTGAGCTTGCATCAGACGTCCCTTTGGTACATGGTGATGGGAGTCAACTCAGGCAGATAGTGATGAATCTCATAATCAACTCTTCTGAAGCGGTTGGCGAAGATCAGGGGGAGGTCATTGTATCGTTAAAGAATATTACCTTTAGTCCCGGAGATTTGAACAAAGATCATCTTGGCAAAGTCATACCGCCTGGCCGCTATGTGTGCCTTGAAGTGACTGACAATGGCTGCGGCATGGACGACGAGACCAAGCGCCGAATCTTTGAGCCGTTTTTTACCACCAAGTTTACCGGGCGCGGTTTAGGAATGTCGGCAACACTGGGTATTATAACGGCGCACAAAGGTTCGCTGCAGTTAACCAGCCGTCCGGGGAGTGGCACAACTATTTGCGTATTGCTCCCCATACAGAAAGCTGCGTCTGTCAGCCCGGAATCATTGCAGAAAGATGCATCACAGTTATGGCAGGGGAGCGGCACAGTCCTGCTGGTAGAGGATGAAGAGCAGATAGCCATACTGGCAAAAGCCATGATGACCAGACTGGGTTTTACAGTTATTGTCGCAGCAAACGGCAGAGAGGCATTGGAATCGTACCGGATTAACGCTGCAGACATAGCAGTAGTCGTTACTGACATGGGAATGCCGATTATGGACGGTTATACCCTGTTTCGGGAGCTTAAGAATCTTGATCCTAAGTTGCCTATCATAATTTCCAGCGGCTTCGGGGATAGCGTCGTTACATCAAAAATTGCCCGTGAAGAGATTTCAGGGATGCTTAGCAAGCCGTACAACTTCGAGCAGTTACGGGATGTGCTCAAATCTGTTATGGAGGAGGAAAGGTCACATTAAATTCAGTTCGAGGCGCTCTTTTCAGTAAATATTATTTCCGTCCGCGCAATAATGGTATCGAGAAAAAGGCTGGGAAGTCCCAGCCTTTTTCTCGATCAAGCCCAAACAGTTAGCAGTTTACGCCTTAACCAACTTAATCTTTGTATCGTAGAAAGAAACGCTACCGCCCACCTTGTCTATCATGCAGGTGTTTTTTAGGTGCGGGTCAACCCACATCGCGGCATTGGCATGAACCCCACCGGCACGGCGCTTATCACCTTTGATAACCTTACCATCTATTGTTACATCCTCGGCTCCGGTTGCCCAATGGCCATGTCCAAGCGTGAATGTAACTACACCTGGGCGGATTGTTTCAGTAACCTGGACCTTGCCGACCATCGGCTTTTTCTTGCCATTCTTTAAATCCCATACGCCTTCTGGATTCGTTGAAGAAAGCACCTTGACCTTATCGCCGGTTTTAAGTCCCAGACGCTTGGCATCAGATGTATGAATGACGATACAGTTCTCCGGCAATGAATCGGTCAGATACTGGTTTGTAATGGTACGTGACTTGGTCATACGAACATCTCGCTGGGTAATCAGATGCAGGTCATAACCCTTGGACTGTTCAGTAGGTTCCTTGTCCAATGTGTCGGCTATTGGAACGAATCTGGCTAAACCGAAGTAAGACTTGCCGGTAAAGGCATCTTTACACTTGGCGGTTTTTTCCTGATACAGATTGATTTGTTTCGCCCACTTGTTCGCTACGTGGTCGCCCTTGTATGACGCTTCCTGAGTATCAAATCGTCCACCACGATTTAGCAGATAGACTACTTTCTTCCAGTTTGCCCCGGCAATAGCTTTCCAACGGTCGGCATCGAAAACGTTTTTTGGAAGATGCTTACGTGCTTTGAGGAAAATCTCAACTTCGGCATCGGAAGCGTCAGGAACAGGTTCTTTGCCGTCGTGAGCTATGTTGGCAATCATACGGACATAGAAATCATCCGGTCTTGACAGGTCTTGTCCTGGTGCAAAGCCATCTTTACCAAATCCTGGCAAGCCAAGTTTTTCAGCTAATGCAAGCCAGACGGTCTCATAACTGATTGGCTGTTGCTGACCAAAAACCGAAACCACCTCGTTTGGTGAAGCAATGACCGGTTGGCGAACCGGTTGCACTTTCACCGGCATGTTGGGGTGCGAACCCTGCATTTCCCAACGCTCCAAATAGTGCAGGTCTGGAAAGATGTAATCAGCATACATTGTGGTTGAACCGATCAGAATATCATTGGCGAAATACAGAGGAATTTTCCCAAGGTTCATCAATGCTTCTATCTGAACCTGTCCGGCTGGCAATGAATATGACGGTGCGCCCATGTAGGAGAATATAACCTTCGCCCCATAAGGATAGGCGTCAGCCATTGAAGGGAGAATCTCTTCATAAACGTCGGAAGAAAGAGGCCACCAGTTCCGTTTAGCCGGGTACCCTTTAAAAATACTGCTTTCTTCATACTTGGCGTCATGACGGATTACCGACAGACCGAACTGTTTTCCGCCCTTTGGTTTGAGCTTGTTCAGGTTGAATGGTTGTTTATCTGACTTCGTACCATCGGTATTGAAGGTGGAAGCGACAATCATTCCGCCTTTCCAGTCGTAGTTACCAAGCAACAGGTTCAGGTTCATTAACGATGAAATGTTGTAGAAACCATTGGTATGCTGTGCTGGTCCACGATGCACGTCAACACAAGCTTTACGTCCGTATGAGGTGAATTCTTTGGCTACCTCTTCAATTACTTTGGCTTCTATACCACAGATATCAGCATACTGGGCAATGGTCTTCTCTTGTGCTGTCTCCTGCATGATTTTAAGACTACTCTTGACCTTGACCGGCTTACCATCTTTATCCTTTAACTCTGCAGAAACGAAGAGGTCGCCTGTTACTGCATTCTTTTCGTCATTAGGGTCAAAGGCCATCGGCTTACCGTCTTTCATGACAACAAGGTATTCAAAGGAGAATTCTTTGTCGTCTTTGTCCTTGCGGGTTTCCTTCTCTTTCAGACCAATTTCATGTGCCCGGAGGAAAGCGCCCGGCTTTCCTTTGTCGTCCAATTTCACCAGCCAGCAGCCGTTACTCCAGGTAGTGTCCTTGTTTACGGCGGCCGCAGCCTTGTTGGCGGCAGCAAGGTATGGGGCGTTGTAGCGCTGGTTCTCAATTATCCAGCGGGTCATGCCCATTGCAAAGGCCGCATCAGCGCCTGGCTTAATCGGCACCCAGCGGTTTGCTTTACTCGCCAGCTTGGTAAAACGTGGGTCAAGTACGGTGGTTTTCAGCTTACCCTCCACCATACGTTGGGTCATACGTGGAGTGCGGTTTGGTGGGCCGTAGTTGCCGTCGAACAGGTTGGAACCAACAAAGAGGATGTACTCACTGTTTTCCTGGTCTGGCTGCCAGTAAAACTTTTGGCCATCCTTGAAGGTATCACCGACATACTGCTCACTCATTGCCTTGGAAGCAAAGTAGAGCGAGCCTTGGCATACGGTTGTGTGACCGTGAGTATTCACTGTCTGGAAAACGTCATAGAAGCGTTTTGAGAAATCTGAGCGGCCACCTTTTTTACGCCCCCACCAATATACAAACTGATTATTCCTAGGGCCAAAGTCTGGATGGTCGGGGTCAATCAGTTTATCAAGGTTGGCTGCATGCTTAACCTTAAATTCAGCAATTGCCTTGGCTTTATCTTCAGCAGTTTTCTTTTTTCTGAGTGCAGCAACATCTTTGCCCATTTCCTCGAACACTTTGACATCTTTCAACGCATATAGCTCCTTCAAGCCAGTTACCTGACGGTTCTCTTCACCCGGAACATTGCTGAATAGAATACCACCATTGACGATTTCACTGATGGCCTTGTCAAATGGAATGGTCTGCCATTTGTTTTCGCCACGCTTGCCGGCGCGTTTCATTACTTTTGTAATGCGATATGGATCGTAAGCCCCTTGGTGACCAGCCTGTCCTTTGGGGCAGATTGCGCCATCCAGCTTGGCTGCACGATTGACATCTTCTTTCATATCCAGATGCGGGTGAAGGGTAAACGGATTGTAAGGGCTTCCGTCAACCTTGACGGCAACGCCATCAAGCACTTTGACCTTGATTCCACAACCGGTGTTGCAGTTGAGGCATACTGTGTAAAGGGTGTTTTCAGCCTGCATCAACTGGTAGGCTTCAAACTGGCTGATTTCACCGGCTTCAACTCTGCGGATAAGGTCACGGGCAAAATCAAGTTGTGATGCTACCAATGCACCACAACCTACAATGGCGGAAGTTTTCAGGAAATCACGGCGTGTCATGTCGGATTTAGACATAGAGCACCTCCAGCTTATCATTGGAAATGTAGTAGACACGAGGTCCGGTGCCTTTCTTGGCTTTGAGTATCTGAATTTTATTCGCCTTCTTGACCTGGGCAATCAAGCTCCCTGCATCGTTTTCGTCGCCAAAGTATCCAGCCCGACCAATACAGGTGGTAATGCACTGGGGCAACATACCGTTGGCAAGACGGTGCATACAGAAATGGCATTTACGGGCATTGCCAATGGGAGAGTTGTCCTTAACCCTTGGAGTAGATTTGCCATACTCGAATGAAGGCATTGTTTCGTACTTCTGCAAAACCTGTTCTGACGTATGGAATGCACCTTCATCCATTGTACGTGCACTGTAAGGACAAGCAGGAACACATTTACTGCAACCAATGCACTTGGAATAGTTTATCGGCACAATGCCGGCACCGATACCCTTGGTTTCTTTCCATGTTGCTCCGTCAGGACCTTTAACGGGACAGGCGGCCACGCAGGGAGGCTTGTCGCACTGCATACAAGGGCGAGGTAAAAAACTACGAGTCGGCTTGGGGTAAACGCCCTGTTCGTATTCATGAACCGGTCGATAGTGCATTTTTGGGGGTAGTTTGTTTTCAGATACGCAGGCGATAGTGCAGGCATGACAGCCAACACACTTTCGTAAGTCCAAGAGCATTGCCCACCGCCGGTCCTTTTCCGGTTTTTTTACTGCTCGTTCCAAGTCCTTATGCATGGTAACCAGAATGTCGTCTTGTTGCATGTGCTCCTCCTTTATTTTTTGTGGCATTTAGCACAATCTGCTTTCACATCAGGAATTCCCGA
>Ga0194060_10003050_pt1 | contig 11859 bp, 15 predicted proteins | sample SepL225m_MetaG_FD_163427 | JGI IMG/M metagenome (GOLD analysis project Ga0194060, IMG submission 163427) | Anoxic zone freshwater microbial communities from boreal shield lake in IISD Experimental Lakes Area, Ontario, Canada - Sep2016-L222-5m | ecosystem: Environmental > Aquatic > Freshwater >... | reverse complement strand
CCATATGAAGCTTTACCAGTACACCAACTGCCTGCCTGAAACGAACTGTAGAATGAGCATCATTATTATTTAACAATACGTGGACATCTGGCAGCGATTCAAACTCTATAATAACACCAGCCAGTGGCGGGCGCTGGTGGTGCAACTCAGAGTCCTCCATTCGGGTTAATATAACAGGGTCGTTAAAGAAATCAATAACTTTCTGAAAGTTAATTCTTGAATCATTAATCACATCAATAAATGTCCGTCCCTGCTTGCTTGACTGGAAATTTGATAACGTTACCATTGGAAACTCCTTTATTTTGTAGTTTATTATATATTTAGAATGTACTTATTATAAACAGCGCTTACTTTACAGAGCTATTTTACGCAATGCAAATATAAACTACTGCGACATGGTTGTCAAGTGCAACGACATAAATATTTCCTGTGTAGAACAAACAACTGTAAAACTTTGAGCACTCCGCCTACAGGGTTTGTAAGCATAAAACAGGTATTTCGGCATGTTTCCGCAAAAAAAAAGAATATCCTATTATTATGATAGTAATTATTATAAACAGCGCTTACTCTACAGGTGTATTATTTGTAATTGCAAATTAAGCAAACTACATCGTGTTTTGTCAAGTAAAAAAAAGAATATCCTATTTTCAGGATAGTTTGGGATATTCCTTTCTAAAATAAAATAGATACCGGTAACCGCATAAAACGCCATCAGAACGCCACAGAGCCGCATTGCAACCATCAGAATACCGAAGCCGATGTTACTACCGGAACCACAGATGTAATTTACATCAGAGATAATTATACAGCATCACCAAACAGCATATTTTTTATTTATGATAATAACTGTTATCGTAAATACATTAATATTTATTAAGTATTATTTCGTAATTATTATAAAATAACCAAGTAAAAGCAAAAATAAACTTGACATACAGGTAAGAATATGTTAAGTTAGAACTAAGAAATTTAATCTTTTCAGAAAATACTTTCTTAGCAGGGGTTTATATGGAAGCAGTATTGCGCATTGAAACAGGCTTATCGAATTATAATTATTTAGACCAGTTCCTTTCCGGCCAGATATCACCGAGAACAAAAAGAGCCTATCAGACTGATTTAAGGATGTTCCTTGAATTTGCCGGATTATCAAATATTAAAGAACTTACAAGCATGGATAAAGGCACAATATATAATATCGTAACTGATTACAGAAACAGCATATCAATAATTAATTCAGAGGGGTATCTTGGCAATGCTTCAACGGTAGCCAGAAAAATATCTTCGCTCAAAACTTTCTTTCAGTATCTTGTAAAAATGGACTTCTACAGCTCAAATCCTTTGGACGGGATTAAAAACGTTTCTGTTCCCACCGAATCCACTTCCAACGGTTTAACGATAGGTGAAGTAAGAGCAATCTTTGAGCAGGTTAAAGTAAGAACAATTGTAGGCAAACGAGACAGAGCAATACTATCGCTCTTATTCCATTGTGCAATGAGAAGATCGGAAGTAGCAAATTTGAAAATCGGGAATATTATTGCAGATGGGGAATATACAGTTATCAGATTCATAGGCAAACGAAATAAAAAAAGGTCGATTCCGCTAAAACCGGAAGTGCTTGGAGTGATAAAAGAGTACATCACCGGAACAGGCAGGGCAATGGATGATAAGGATTCATATTTATTTATAAGCCACTCCAACAGAGATAAATCAAAATACGGCACAAACAAACCTATCGACAGCCAGTCTATTTATTACATGGTAAAGAAGTACACCGGGAAAGCAAAGATTGACAGAAAGATAAGTCCACATTCATTCAGGCACACAGCCGTAACTGTCAGCCTTGACAACGGTTCATCATATCGTGATGTAATGAACCTAACAGGGCATTCTGATTCAAGACTGGTAATGAGATATGACAGAGGGGACAAATTAAAGAATAACGCCACCTGGAAAATACCAAGCGTTTTTCAGTAATAAGAAAATAACACAACATTAAGCAACCTGACAGTACGGTTGAATTGGCCTGTTTAAGATATGAGATGCTAAAGCCGCATGAAATTAAATTCAATACGCCGCTTGACGAACACGCCTACCGGTTTTTGACAGGCACACATCCGGAAAAGGTGAACCAGTTCGTTACATGGTACGACTGCAATTATTCCGATGAACAAATATTTTGCGAGGCTTATTTTAATGTCAAGAGCGCGTTTGTAGATGAATTCAATTCACTTAACGATGAGACAGATCGGGAAATTGTAGGGAGTCTTCTTGGTGATGTAATTTATGCAGGCAGTATAAGTTATTGATTGCAGGGTTCGGGTTAGAGTAGTATTTATCATTGTAGGGGGCAGAGATGCCCCCGAATATTTTATTATGAATAAAATATAAAGGTGAATTATGGAAAACATTTCCGAAAAGAAAAAGAGAGGAAGGCCACAAAAGCCAGATACCTACGAGGTTTTAGAATCCGGGAAAGGTTTCGAGAGGATGTCGGAGGGAAAAAGGTCATTAAGACAACATTATAACTCCGGTTATATGGTGAAGGCTTTTGGCTTATTTTATAAAAAAACTGAATATAGTTTTTTGGCAGATAGTAAAACTCAAAAAATGAAAATTGTTATCCTGACAGAGTTAGGCAGGATACTGGTTCGTTACGGAGAGGAAAGCGCGTATAATTTGGCTGACCATATTTGTAAAGAGAAATTAACTACAAGTGATGCAGTTAAATGGATAAAATTTCACCGCTCCAAACAGGAACCGGAAATAGGCAGAAATAAGATTGACAGGATAGTAAAAAGGATAATCACTGCTGTCCTTAATGCCTATAACCTGACCAATGAGGAACTAAATGTAATCAAGGAAAGAGTAGTTGATACTATTTACATGGGTTCTGATTCCAGGTAAACAGCATTCATTTATTATAAGTGTTATTATCATAAATTAAAAAAGAAATATGAAAACAGATTTAGACAAGTTTTTTGAAAATATGTCCGAGCCAAAATCGTTATGGGAAGCAACTTTTGACGGGGATATCAATAATTTTATAGAAAATGTTATTATAAAAGTATATCGTGATGCAGGATATGAATTATCAGATGACTTAATAGCAGAACTCAAGGAAAACTTAGAAAAAGAGGGATGGGATGTATATATAGGTATAGCGGAAAAATTCAGGCCCCTTATGGAAAATCTTGCAAAATTAATGGATAAAACAAAAAGCCAAAAGCATAAGAACATATTATATGATAAAATGACGGAACACCGTAAAAAACTGGGAAGCATGATGACAGCCAGTTTTATAGTTATTACAAAAAAATGGCTGGAAAACCGTAAAACTTATTTTCCTATATCTAATAATCAGATATACCAAATCGTAGAATCGTTTTTCAAAGGGGGTAAAATTGAAAAACAAAATGCAGGTAAAACTATACCATATAAAATAACACGAGACTGGACATTGAATAACGAGGGGAAAAAAACATATATAAAAGAAATAACCCTTAAATATGGCGGTAAATGGTTCAAAATTGATAATGGAGACATGAAATTCAGATTTTCGGAAACAGATTTCATAGAAGAACTATTTAAGGAACTGCTTTCACAGGCTTTCGATGACAGGGGTTACAGAGTCTGGTTAGCACTATTTAAGCTGGTAGATGACTCCAGAAGCAAAAACTCCAATGTTACAGTAATAGATATTGCGGAGTTTAACAGCAAATATTTAGGATATGCAAAATCCAACAACATAAAACTGCTGGAGCATACCAGCAATTCTTTACAGATGTTTTGTAATGCGATTATAAGAATTGATTTTGAAAACGACACGCCATTAGAATTAAATCTTATAATTCCTGAATGGAAGACCTTTGCAGTTGAACCAGAAGTAATAAGAACAGATACCGGGGAATTAATAACCCTGCCGGAAATAAAATCTAAACGAATAAAGAAAATGGGATTCAGAATAGCAGAGGATTTATATAAAGCGGTTCACACAAAACAATTCTATCTATCAGACCAGAGGATATTAAAAGTAGATCACAATAAACACCCTTACGCCAGAAAAATATATAGCAGGTTAATGCAACAATTCCGGTGCAAAGCTTGGGATAATGAAAGAAGCTGGACCTTTGAGGCTTTACTAAGGCTAATCGACTTAGACTATAGCAGGCCCGAATTTAATATTTCATATTGTTATAAAGAGTTAAAAAAGGAAACTGAATATCTTGTTGAAAATGATTTCTTAGGGTTTTTTGAAATACAGGATAATGCTGATAAGAATAAAAAAAATTTAATGTTTAAGAAGTGGATATTCAAACCAACCGAAGCAGATATAAAAGTATTGTCCCAAATTGGACAAAATCACAGAGAACTTATTTCGCAGGAAATTAAAAAGAAAAAAAATGATAAATTTTCTAACGTTGAGATAGCGGAAATATTAAAAAATTCAGGTTTAAGCTTAAATAAATTCGCGGAAGAAATACACTATAATAAAGGGAATTTATCCAGCGCAATAAATGGTAAAATGAACATTTCAAATGGGCTATGCGGTAAAATAATTAAATGGTTGAAGAAAAAAGAGCAGGACATAAAAAACAGTAAATAATGGGCGTAATTATGCCAAGTGTTTTAAAAATGGTAACCACTCCTAATATGATTGTAACCACTCCTAATATTCAGGCATATTTTTTAGAACAAAATCAAATTTACACAGATTACTAAAAACGATAAAAAAAATGAGTTTACAGGCTAAATTCAAATATTTTTTGACGTTATATTTTTTTTTGAGAAGGTGTTTTGCGGGGGTGTTTTAATTTGTTAATTATCTTCTTAAAGAAGATAGGGAGAGAAAACCACTTGGGTGGTTTTTCTCCCCTATAAATAAAAGGCTTATACATGAAAGAGATATACAAAATACCTATTATAGAAGTAGCACGCTGCTTAGGAATTGATATTATGCAGGGAAACAGGGGAAGATGTTTTAACCTATCCTGTCATAAGAATGGAGATAGAAAGCCTTCATTAATATTTGGTACAAAAGCAAACGTATGGTGCTGTCCTGTATGTAATTTTAATTATAAATATCCCACAAGGTCAGGCTATGGCAGTAACATTGATTTAGTAATGCTATATATGAATATAGATTTCAAAGAAGCTGTACGGTGGTTTAATGATTACTTTCATACAGGCATAGAAAAACATTCAACATTCAAGTATAAGAAACGATCGGACTCTGCCGAAGCTTTTATAAAACAAAAAAAACAGATAGAGACTAACTACAGCTTAAATGAAATGGTTTACGATATGTTTCTAAAATTGTTAGGGGGTATATCCGCAGATTCCAGAAATTATCTAAGGGGCAGGGGAATATCAAACTTTATGATTAATGCCATGCAAATTAATGATATTAAAAATTATCAAAAGACAGGCGCAGAGTTAAAAAATTTATTTTCCGTTGAGGAACTTCAAAAAGTAGGATTATTTAACGAAAAAGGTAATTTTAGATTTTTGAAGCACAGGTTAATTTTTCCTTTCTTTTATGATTACTCTGTTAGATACATTCAGGGCAGAAATATTGATGATAATAGTGAGCCGAAATATCTTAACAGCGGAACAGATATTTCATTGCCATATAATTCTAATATCATTATAAATAACCCGGATATTGAAGGAGAGACGATATATATAACCGAAGGTGTTATTGACTGCATTTCATTAATCGAATTAGGGTATAATGCCGTTGGTGTAGTTGGCACAAATGGGTTTAAATCTGACTGGGTACAATGGTTTAAGGAGGTAGAAGTAGTCTTAGCTTTCGACAATGATAAAGCGGGTAAAGGTGCAATAAAAAGAATTACTGATATGTTTGCGGCTGAATATATTCAGGTAAAATCCATTAGCCCGGAAGATTTACCGGGACGCGAGGGTTGCAAAGACTGGAATGATATTCTAAAACAATTAAGAAATAATAATTAAGAAATAATAAATAAGGGGCAGGTGATGGAAGAAAAAACAAATAATGCAGGAATTGATCTTAGTAGTATTGTGCAACAAAAAAAACATGAAGAGCCTTCAACCATAGTTCCTATAAGATTAGATAATTATTCAGAATCTCTACTAAAAGAAATCAAGAGAAGGAGAGAGAGAGGTAAAAAATACAGATTTGTAGGATTAGATTTCGGGTTCAACAAGTTTAATGAAGCCGGGAAATATGAGGTTAGTAAGTTAAATTTTATTCTAAACGGACTCAACCCGGAACTGTATGTTATCGCAGGGGGGAGCGCAATTGGTAAAACTACTCTGCTACGGCAAATGATGGATGAAATAACTCTATGGAATAACTGGATTGAGCGAAGAGAAAACAATGATGGTTCAACTTACCCTGTATATATTGATGAAATGCCACTGCTAAAAGAGAAGCCGAACAATAAAGTAATATGTATTTATTTCAGCTACGAACAGGGTATTAATGAATTACAATTTAAAAGCATCTCAAGGATAGCGGGCATTAACAGCGGAGAGCTTTACAGAGGTACATTATCCGATGCGAATTTAGAATTAATAGAAAATAAATTAAGCCTTATAAACAAATATGGCGAATATCAGTTTATTGTTGAAGCTGACTACAATACAACCGTTGACAAGATATTGGATATAACAAAGCGTTTAAAGGAAAAAACAAAGGCAGAGAATGCAGTTATTTTTATTGATTATCTGCAAATTATACCAATAAAAGGCGAAGGCGATAACAGGTCTATGGTAGAAGCTAATATTTCAGAATTGCGCAGAATTGCGAGAAAGGAAAAATTTCCGGTCATAGCGTTAAGTTCGGTAGCCAGAGGGAAAGATACTGTAATAGGACTGGAAACAGGCAAAGAATCAGGTTTAATTGAATTCACCGCAGACGTATATATGAATTTGATTAACGATGGCATAGATAAATATAAGAACAAGAGGATAATTCTTTTGGCTGTCTCCAAAAATAGAAATGGTGAACAAAAATTCATAAAATGGGAATTTACTCCGCAATACTCAATCTTTGAGGAAAGCGAAGCAAGCGACTATAATCCAGACTATAAACCGTCAAATAAGGGGAAATTATGACTAAAATAATATCAATCGCAAATCAAAAAGGCGGCGTTTCAAAAACTACAACCGCAATCAATATTTCATCATTCTTGGCGGAGGCAGGAAAAAGGGTTCTGCTTGTTGACCTTGACAGCCAGGCAAATGCAAGCGCAGGAACAGGATTAAGATTATCGGAAAACGACAAATCAATTTACGACCTGCTAACAAATAAATCTATACAGGTTAAAGACGTATTGAGGAAAACAGACTTTCTAAATCTTGATATAATTCCGAGCCATATCAATCTTTCAGGAATAGATTTAGAGTTAGTTAACCGCATGGGCAGAGAATCAGTATTAAAGAAAAAACTTGAATATATAAACAGGGATTACGATTATATTATTTTAGATACGCCTCCGGCTTTATCACTAATTACGGTAAATGCTTTTGTCTATTCCACAGATGTATTTATAACGGTAGAATCGAATCCTTTGGCTTTGGACGGACTGACCAAATTATATGAAACAATTGATGCAGTAAACAATGAACTGAATCCAGGCATTAAGGTTTCAGGTATCATCGTAACTTTGTATGACTCCAGAACCAACCTGGGGCAGACAGTATTACAAAGACTGAAAGCTGGTGACAGAACAAAGGATATAATATTTAATACCTATATCCGAAGAAATGTAAAATTAGCCGAAGCAATAGAACAAGGGAAACCAATAAACTATTATGATAAATCTTCACACGGCTACGCGGATTATTATTCACTATCATTAGAAATATTAAATATAAATTAATAAATAATAATTCATAAAGGAGTTATACAATGACTAAAAATATATTGTTCCAAAAAACAACGGATAAAGAAATAGCACGGGAATCTTACAGTTGCACTAAGGATGTATCTAAAATATTGGAAACATTTGTAAGAGGTGTAAGGGATGAGACAGGTTACAAGATAAGCAAATCAGAATTGATAGCAGAGCTTATAAAGTTACTGGATGCTCTAAAAATAGACAAGTTCTATTTAGGTTCATCAGAGGATGTAAAGAACTACTTTCAAAATTTAAGAGAAAACATAAACATAAAGGATCAATATGGAAAACAATGAGGTAATGACAGCAGAGGAACTTGCGGAATATTTAAAGCTTAACTACTACACCGTAGTTAAATACGCGAAGCTGGGGAAGCTGCCGGCCTTTAAGATTGGTAAAGACTGGAAATTTTATAAGAAATCTATTGATGAATTTTTTATCCAGCGCTCCAATGAGAACCTAAGGAACGACACCGAAACAAAAGAATAATTCATTTATCATTTAAGCATTAGAAAGCTTTGCTATTGGGAGCTTTCTTTTTTTTACACTTACGATAATGGTTATTATCATAAATTACCGTTCTGTTATATCAGAACTTCCATAACGCGTCATATCATCTTTCACAGGCGTAAAATCTTCCGATTATAAAAACAGTATAGTTAAGTTCCCAGTTTGTTTTTATTCATCGAAAAGCAGTGAAACTAAAGAAAGGTCTTAATTGTTTTCACTAATAATAGATAGCAGGGGAATTTGCCGAAAGCTTGACAAAGTCAGTCCTGTTCTTTAATTTTACCCTTGAGTTGAGAAGCCGACTGAGTCCGGACTCGATAATCGGTGAAAGAGGGCTGGTAAATCCGGTATTTATACAGTTCGAAACGCTCAAGAATTTGCCCTTTCGTTCAGGCGGGAGGGCATTTTTTATTGTCATAAATCAGTTTGCCTACTCTATGGGAGTTCATTTTCTTTGTATTACAGTTCATGGCATTCCAAAAAAGCGACCCGTCAGGCTTAACCTTAACCACAGTAAGAACGCTATTTTTCCCCTTGAAAAGTCCTATGTACTGATTCCTGAATCCAATTTCATATTCTGTCAGATAAATTTCAAATGGATACATTAAAGTAGAAATTATATAATTGGCATACCTTTCCCGCGCATGGTCGCGTTTTTCCACTACATGCCTTAGATTGTCGGCTTTTATTAAAACTTTCTCGATGGGGGTTTTTATAACAATAGTTCTTTTACTGGTATCGAACCCAAGAGCAGATTCAAGTATTTCAAGAGCTTTGTCTTCGTCTTTGCCTGGAACAAGAACGGCAGGCTGTGGCAGAAACATATCCTTACTTAACAATCTGATGTCAGGACGGTTAAAATCTTTGTATGTGGTTGTGGAAATTATTTTCAATTGGTTAATGATTATTATAACAGGGTTAAAATTATCCTTAGTGAGATTTAAATGCAAACAAGGGGCAATACTTACCGGCTATAATTTGGATTTTTTTTCGCTAAAACCGATAGTATAATTTAAAAAACGCCGGCTTACTTTTAAAATAGTAATGATTATGTACCTCTGATTTCCCCATTGTATTATTACATCATGATAAATTAATACGGAGTAATAAAATGGCTATTGGAGTAACAGAACCGGTTCAGTTCAGAATCGGGCAAAAAGAAAAACTTAAATTAATGGCAGACAAACAGCAGTTAACCTTATCGCAATATTTAAGAACTGTTCTAAAACAAAAAACAAAAGATGTTAGCGCAAGTACATTGAATAATGAAATAAAACACGTTTGAGAAAATTATGATACTTACACCATTAAAAGCTATCCGGCTGAAATGCCTTGAATGCTGTTATAATCAGTCAGTAGAGGTAAAGAAATGCTACCTTACTGATTGCGCTCTATTTGAATTCAGAATGGGCACTACACCAAAAAAAGTAAAGAAGCCGATGCTTATTAAGCATTAAATAGCCATTATTTTAAGTTTCGATAAATCAGATAAAAATTCCTGAAATTTATCTATTCAGGTAATATCCAAATAAAAAAAATAGAAAGAGTCTGCTGGTCATTCATGATCGGACTAACTCAACAGACTTTCCAGATATTCAAAAGTAAATCCATATGAAAAAGCATAACATAAATAACGAAAAGTCAGGCGACCTTTATCAGGCAAAAAAAGAAGAAGAAGCCGTGAAAGCGCAGGAAGAGGCTTACAACAACCTTGACTTTGATTTAAAATCATCACTCAAGGATTTTGCACAGTTTATCTTTAACCCAAAGGAAGACTTCAAAACCTTCTCGGAAAAGATGAAGACGGAAATGGAAGACATGCACGAAGAGACCGCGCCTTACTATCGGGGACTCTATAAAGATTTTGGCGGGAAGGCGGAGGAAACTGTGGCAGTCAATAAAACTAAAAAAGAAATCCTCGATGCAAAATGGGAAGACCTTGGCCGTCAGTTCACTCAGACAAACAAAACACCAAAAAATAAAAAACAAAGACTAAATTTCGAGATAGCAGTAAGACCCGGACAGAAAGTCCATCTGATAAAGATAATGCCAAATGAAACAAAGGTCGAAGCATTACAGAGATACGAGTACGAAACGGGCATCATCATCAGGTTTGACGACATTGTTATAAAATTAAGATTCACAAGTAACGACAATGAAAAAGAAATTTATCCATAATAACAAAGATTTCAGGAAAAAAATAGAAGCGATGAAGCTGATATTATCGAAGCCGGTTCAGGCAAAGGCAGACAAATCTAAAATAGGATAAATAGAATTATGGCATGGCAAAAAGGAAAACCAAAGGACCCGAATTCAGGACGCAGGCGTGGCAGTCTCAACAAGCCCAACGCGGAGATACGCGACATACTGCTATATCACAAAGACGAGCTGATTACAATAGCTGTACAGATGGCACGCGAAGGCAATGCGACCGTACTCTGCAAGCTGCTGGATAAGATACTGCCGAGTCTCAACAGCAATAACAATATCAATGAATCAAAAATGACGCTGGAGGATTATATCATATCAAGGAAGTTCAAGGATGAACAGCGTAATTAATGGTGACAGTCTGTAACCTTACGCATGAATGTCATTATCTTTTTCTTTAGGTGTGACATAAAGTATGTTTTTTTGCACAGCCATCAGACAGACTGATATATAAAAAAGAACCCCGCCATATTTATTAAAGCGGGGTTTACGAAAAGACATAAAATATAGCACATATTGCAGGTTACTTAAAAATACTATACAAAGAGTTGTGCAGCTTTTACTCCGTGTAGATTTACTACGCCTTTCGCTGGTTTGCCATTTTTATCTAATTTTAGCCGGTATCCCTGTGACTGCAGCAAAACTGAAATCATACGGGAAATAAAAACAGAATGGAATCTGTTTAATGCTATTCCCTGACTCTTCAATATCTGGTTACAGCTACTTAAACCAGATAAAATTGGTGGTTCTCCATTTATTATATCTTTTGACATATCAGCTAAGACAAGGCTATCGTTTAACTGATCACATAAAATCTGACCGCATGTAGTCCCTGCATAATTTGCAAAATATTTATTTTTTAGTCCAGCTATCAGCTGGTAATTGGGAATTATTAAAGCCATAATGAACTCCTTAATTTAATTGATGTTTTTCCATAAAAATGGGCAATTTTTTTTTGTGTGTGGAACGGTTTCATTTTTATTTTTTATATCTTTCCGCTCTTGTAAACCATTGTGACAATCCTTGTTTATTGTGGTATGCTCCGGCCGTTGTTGTTCTTGGCTGTACATTCGCTCTTTTCCCAAGAGATCCTTTAACGTTACTTTTAACCCAGCCTCTTGCTCCCATGTGAAGCTTTACCAGTACACCAACTGCCTGCCTGAAACGAACTGTAGAATGAGCATCATTATTATTTAACAATACGTGGACATCTGGCAGCGATTCAAACTCTATAATAACACCAGCCAGTGGCGGG
>Ga0194060_10003049_pt1 | contig 11860 bp, 11 predicted proteins | sample SepL225m_MetaG_FD_163427 | JGI IMG/M metagenome (GOLD analysis project Ga0194060, IMG submission 163427) | Anoxic zone freshwater microbial communities from boreal shield lake in IISD Experimental Lakes Area, Ontario, Canada - Sep2016-L222-5m | ecosystem: Environmental > Aquatic > Freshwater >... | reverse complement strand
TTAATCATCTCTCCCGGGTCGGGGGCTTTAAATACCGCACTTCCTGCTACAAAGGTATCGGCCCCAGCCAAAGTAGCCTGCGCAATTGTTTCTAATGAAATTCCACCATCTACCTGCAACCAGATCTTCCCAAAATGTTTACTATCTATCTCTCTGCGAGCCTCTTGAACTTTACTCATCATGTCCGCCATGAAGCTTTGACCACCAAAACCGGGCTCCACGGTCATAATAAGAATCATGTCTGTTTGATCAAGTAAGTCAGCCACTTTGTGGAACGGTGTCGCTGGTTTCAAAGCGATACCAACCCGAGCACCAGCTGCTGCAATCTTCTTTATGGTCTCCTTCGGATTTTCACTTGCCTCAAGATGAAAGGTAACACTTGCGGCACCTGCCTCTGCATAGAGTTCGGCTTTCAAGTCCGGATCATTAATCATTAGATGGGCATCTACTGGAACTGGGGAGCTAGCTATAATTTTTCGTGACTCGTCCAACGTGAAAGTCAGATTTGGAACGAAAATATTATCCATAACATCGAGGTGCAATAGATCGGAATTAGCGGCAATTTTTGCAATCTCAGATTGAAGATTGGGTCGATCCGCATTTAGGATGCTGGGACATATTCGAATCAAATCTTGACCTCCTCCAGAGATTCTTTGCTAAATTCTTAGTGAGATTGATTCTACGCAATGATTCAAAAAGCCTTTCTTAGCAACGCCAAAAACATCGAATCAGAACCATCTAAGTGGGTCCAGAGTTGCATAGTGCCATCGGCATTCACGCCCGTAATACCAGCGGGCGAGTATTGCGCGATATTGAGAATCTCAAGATCCTTGTGGCGATATTTCGCATCAAGAACCTGGCCTTTGGTTTCTGCTAGTAAGGGCGAACAGGTAGCGAAGGCAATGATGCCGCCCGGATTCAACATGGAATAAGCAGAATCAATCAAATCACGTTGCAATGGCAATAACTCTTTTAGGTCGCTAACGGTTCGGCGCCATCTAGCTTCAGGACGCCGTCGTAGCGCTCCCAGCCCAGAACACGGTGCATCTATCAAGATCCGATCGAAAGTACGACCAAATTGTTCAGCGTTTCTGCCATCTAGCGTAAGAATCTTTTCCCTCGGCACAACTCTTGCAACCAATTCTGCGCGATGCTCGCTTGGTTCATTAGCGAGAAAGATACTATCTGGGGAACTTTCATTTAATAGATTATTCAAAAGTGCAGCTTTTCCACCAGGGCCGGCACATAGGTCGAGCCAACTTTCGCTCTTCGTGACGCTAGTAGAAAAGAAGATTTCCGGGATTAATTGTGAACCCATGTCCTGAATTCCTGCCCGCTTATCCTTTATCGCAGGATAATCATTTGGCAGATTATCGGAAAGTACGGAATAAGTTCCCAGCGGCAATTTAATTCCACCTACTTGCAAGATTTCTTCAACTGTAGACTTGCCAGGCCAGGCCACGATGTGTGGTGCAACAGGAACGTTGTTGATTTTAAGAAGTTCAATAACCGAATTCCAATCCTGCAATTGGTCAAAATAGGCAGAGATAATCCATTTAGGATGAGAGTAAATGATTGATAACTTATCTAACCTCTCCACGCTCTCATCGCTCTCCAAATTTTCATAAATTTCCAAATCAGAAGAGATTGCTCTTAAGAGTGCATTTATATAGGTGGCTTTAGATTCACCAGCAACCTGCCTGGCCAATTCAACAGTTTCACTTACTGCGGCATGAATCGGAACTCGCATTTCAAAGATCTGGTGTACGCCGATTCTAAGAAGATCAACAACTTTCTCATCCAATTCTGCGAAAGGACGATCTATTTTCTTGGCAATTGCGTAATCGTGCTTTCCTTGCATTCTCAACGTTCCGTAGGACAGCTCGGTCACAAATGCTCGGTCGCGTAATTCGAGGCTCGATTCAGATAGCAATTCTGGAAGCCTCAAATTCGCATACGCTCCCCCGCGATTTACCTGAGTTATCAATTCGTAGGCTATTAATCTGGCCGGAGTAGCTTTCGCTCTTCTAAAAGGTTTATTTGCAGAGCCACCAGTGGAACTATTCAAATTTTGAACCCTGATCTAAGTGCGCACCTCTTGCAAAATCTGCAGCGCTCATTCTCTTCTTTCCTGCTGGGATGACCTCTGCGATTTCAATTACACTATCGCCAGTTCGCACTAAGAACTTATCGCTGGAAAACTCGATACTTCCTGGGGCCAGTAGAGAATTTGGAACCAAAGTTTCGCGAATACCAAAGAGCCCAATACGTTCACCGTTGAAATTACTCCAAATTCCAGGATTGTCAGAGAGTGCGCGGTCTTGACGCAATATCTTCTCGGTTGGGCTATCCCAGATGATTCGTGCCATCTCTTTTGAAATCTTTGGCGCCAGGGTTGCTCCGCTTAACGGCTGCGGGGTCGCACGAGTTTTACCTATTGTTGAAATGACTTCGAGGATATCTGGCGCGGCAAGGGTGCCGAGTTTTGCGAGCAGCAATGGCGTCGTATCCGCTTCCGATATATGAACCTCTTTGGAGAGATAAACCGGTCCAGTATCCATTCCTTTATCTAATTTGAATATCGTATAACCCGTAGTTGTCTCGCCATTTAAAATTGCCCACTGCACTGGCGCCGCACCTCGCAGCTTTGGAAGTATTGAAAAATGTAGATTAATCCAACCAAATCTTGGCCCATGGAGAAGTTCGACTGGAATCAACCGACCATACGCAACTGTCACAATCAACTGCGGCTGTGCTGCTAGCAAATGGCGATTCAACTCTGAGGTATCAGCAGGTTTCGCCACTGGCAACTCACGCTCTTCTGCCCATTTAGCTAATTCATTGGCCTCAATTTTCATACCTCTACCAGAAGGCTTATCTGGATTTGTAATGATTGATGCAAGCTCATGTTCGCTTGCCATGATCGCTTCGATAACAGGTAATGAGACCAGGGATGAGGATGCTACAGAGATCTGCATTTTATAGAGCCTGACCATTAGTTTTATGTGGACTGAATTTAATAACTGGCGTACTTCCTAAGTTTGTCGCCTCGCCAAACCAATCTGAATTTCGAATATCAGACATTGCAATCTTGCGCTGCTCTACTAAAAGTCGATCAATAAAAACGATACCTCTTAAGTGATCCGTTTCATGTTGTAGAACACGTGCTAGTAACTCTGTGCCTTCGATGGTTACAGGTTCGCCATGCATATTGAAACCCTTTGCAACCGCCCTGAAAGAACGTGGAGTGTCATAAACAAGTCCCGGAAAGCTAAGACAGCCCTCTTCGCCATCTTGCAGCTCTTGCGATAGATCGAGTGTTGGATTTATCAAATGTCCGTCGCCCTCTTCGATATCCCAAACAAATACTTGCAAACCAACTCCTATTTGAGGAGCTGCCAATCCAGCGCCTGGCGCATCGTGCATGGTTTCTACTAAATCTGACACAAGAATTCGCAACTCTTTATCAAAATTCGTGACCAACTCTGCTGGCGTTGTGAGTACTGGGTCGCCAAATAGTCGAATTGGTTGCACAGTCATGCTCTAATTCTAATGTAGCCCTTAAAGATTCACCTAAATCGAAAATGGGTCCAAGTGGATTTGAATCGGTGATAAACCCTTAATCCCTCGATAACGAGCTAAATCGTAGAAGAATTCCGAGAAGTCAGCCGATTTTGCAATCTCACTTCGGAGAATCATTTTCGATAGGGACGCACCTGTATTTGAAGAGTCAGAAAACTTAATCGTGGAAATCACAGTAAAGAGCGCATTATCTTCAAATTGCTTTGCTAGTTGTCTAATCGCTGACCCTTCACCTATTAAGGTTGCGATCCGCACAGAGGGAGGCAATAGTGAACTATTGCGCTCATCGATTTCAGCTAGGCATAACCCATAAACATCGTTGCGTAAAATTGCTTGTGAAATCGGATTTTCTACCGGTAAATCAATAAAGGCGGAAGAGGTTTTCTTGTTGTCCATTCGGTTTAAGTTCTCGAAGATGCAACGACGGGCAAACTCTAAACTTCTAAGATCAACTCTATTTGTTAGATTCTCAAGTGATTTAAGAACAACTGCTGAATAGTTGCCCTTAGGCTCACATCCATAACTGGAAATTACCAAAATATTCTCTTCTGTAACTGGAAGAACATCGACTCTAGCCCCTCCCTTACTCAAAGCAACTCGATAGCCCGGCACTGCTTTCGCGATCTCTTCGGCATACCGATTGGAACCTTTGCCGATCGAACGGATATTCTCACTGTCACACCAGGCACATTTCCAATCTTGGAAATACTTTTCACACAACATGCATTGTGGAATGGCGCCCCTCGAGGAAATATGAAGCTTGCCACCACACTCACATTTTGCTTGGTTACGGCATTTCTGACAGGCGATAGCAGTTATGTAACCAGTCTCAGCCATCACAACGAGTACGTTGCCTAACTTCAATCCGGCCTTTATCACGGCGATATCTGACACCCGCGATTGCGGAAAATGTATTGCGTACTCCTTCGTTCGATATTTATCTCGCTTCTTCTCGCGCGCAATCCAACCAAGTTCAGCTAGTCGAACAATCTCCAGGCTGGGCGAAGCACCTATAAAATGAAGTGAGTGGTCCCCACTGCGAAGGAGAGCAATATCTCGAACGTTCCAACCAGGGCTACGTCGCTCGTACATCGATTCATCATTATCATTGAAGATAAATATTTTAGAGTTCTGGTTTAGAGGTGTGAAAATTGCACTTCTAGTGCCGATTATCAACTTCGGAGCGTCAAATCTCGCAGTTAGATAATTGAGATACCGATCTGATTTCGCAAGTTCGGTACTAAGAACTATCGGAGTAATAGGCAAATCACCCATGATTAGCTGTTTGATATCGCGTTCGTCAGGAACTATTACCAATAGTTGTTGCGACTCAGTTAAGCGAGAGAAAGCCTCAGATATCTCACGGTTAAGATCCGCCTCATCAGCACTTATTGTGAGTTTATGGCTTAATTTCAACTTTGAACTGGTTGACTGCGATAACTCCCGTCCGACGAAATCTTTTTCAGCGCTGGCCATTCGAGGTGGTATGGCGCTTCTAATCACATCCCAGGGCTTGCAGGCATAGCGATTGGAAGTGTCAGTAACTATTTCAAGCAACTCTTCGCTTAGGAGTGGAATTGGAGAGATGGTTTTTTTGATAAATTTTAATTTCGAATAATCAAGATTGCTTTGATTCCTACTAACGACATAACCGCTTACTTCTCTGGATCCAAAGGGTATCTCCACAAAAACACCCGGTACGATCACTTCACTTAGCGCCTTTGGAACAAGGTAATCAAAGATATCCGGTAGGTGAAAAACTCCGGTGTCTACCGAAATCTGCGCGACTGGGTTTAGCTCTGCGACTTCAACTTTTTTCGATATCCGTTGCGCTTTAAGGCGCAGTGGCTTTACTTCAGCCACTTACATTTACCGTGAAGCAGCTTCTTTGAGAGCTGCAGCGCGATCTGTTCTCTCCCAAGTGAAGTTAGGAAGTTCTCGACCAAAATGGCCGTAGGAAGCAGTTGTAGAGTAAATCGGGCGTAAGAGATCAAGGTCGCGAATTATCGCAGCAGGTCGTAAATCAAAAGTACTCATAACTGCATCTACGATTTTGGCCGGTGCAACCTGTTCGGTGCCAAATGTCTCAATAAATAGCCCAACAGGCTGTGCTTTACCAATGGCATAAGCAACTTGAACTTCGCATCTAGTAGCAAGACCAGCGGCGACAACGTTCTTTGCAATCCAACGCATCGCGTATGCCGCGCTTCGATCCACTTTAGATGGGTCCTTTCCTGAGAAAGCACCTCCACCATGGCGCGCCATGCCACCATAAGTATCTACAATTATTTTTCGGCCAGTTAGACCTGCATCTCCCATGGGACCACCTGTCACGAAACGCCCGGTTGGGTTTATCAAAATTCTCACATCTGATGTATCAATCTTTATGTCAGAGATGATTGGGTCAATTACCAATTTCTTAAGTTCTGGCGCGAGAGTTTTTTCAAGATCTACGTTAGGGGCGTGCTGCGTAGAAATCACAATTGTATTTAGCGCAATAGCTCTATCGCCGTTGTACTCGATTGTTACCTGAGTTTTACCATCAGGTCGCAGATAATCTACTACTCCTGATTTTCGAACTGCTGATAGTTGCATAGCCAATTTATGTGCCAGTGAGATAGGTAATGGCATCAATTCTGGAGTGTCATCGCAGGCGTAGCCAAACATTAGACCTTGATCGCCCGCGCCCTGTAAATCGAGTGGGTCTACTGATGAGGAGACACGCTTTTCAAAAGCAGAATCTACGCCCTGTGCGATATCGCCTGATTGTTGGCCGATTGATATCGACACCCCGCAGGAATTCCCATCGAAGCCTTTATCTGATGAGTCATAACCAATATTCAAAACGGTATCTCGCACGATCGACATAACGTCGGCATAACCTTCGGTAGTTACTTCGCCGGCAACATGTACTTGACCCGTAGTAATCAAAGTTTCTACTGCAACACGGCTCTTCACATCCTGCGCGAGGAGTGAGTCTAAAATTGCATCAGATATCTGATCGGCCATCTTATCTGGGTGACCTTCTGTCACTGATTCTGAAGTAAAGAGTCGTTTAGTCATTGCGTTAGCCTAACTTAGTTAACGCTTCATCAAGCAAAAGATTGGCTAGCGTGTCCTTATCTTGGATTGGACAATCGAGAGTTCCACCATCGGCCCTAACAATGACACCAGAAGTTTTATCGGAACCGAATATTGCGCCATTGCTCACATCATTCAAGAATAGAAAATCAGCCCCCTTCTTCTTCAATTTTTGATGTGCGGCGCCGAGATCCAGTTCACCTGTTTCGGCAGCAAATGCGAGGACTACTTGGGATTTACTCTTACGCGCACAAAGCTCTTGTAGCAAGTCTGGATTTTCTTCTAATTCGATACTTAATAACTGCCTCTTCTTAATTTTCTCAGGCGAGAATGCAGCTGGCTTCGCATCGGCAATAGCAGCAGTCATGGCTAGGAACTCGCAATTAGCGAACTCGCTATTTAGTGACTCTCGCATTTGCGCAGTGCTCTCAACTCGAATAGTTCGAATTCCCGGCAGGTCTTCAAGATTTGAGTTGGCTGCTACTAAAACTACTTCGGCACCACGATTATGCGCAGCCTTCGCGATAGCAAATCCTTGTTTACCGCTGGAACGATTGCCTAGAAAACGTACCGGATCAATAGCTTCTCTAGTTCCCCCAGCAGAAACTAAAACCCTTCTTCCAAGAAGGTCAGATTTAATATTTACAAAATTCGATATCTCGGCGATCACTTTAGAGATATCTGGATAACGTCCTACTCCAAAATCATCACCAGTCATCCGACCTTCATCTGGTTCAATTACAAGAGCGCCACGAGCGCGAAGTTTTGCTACATTTTCAACCGTTGCCAGATTGCTCCACATTTCCGGATGCATAGCGGGAACGAAAACTATCGGCGACTGAGATGCGATAACTACATTAGTAAGTAAATCATCCGCCAATCCATTTGCGATTTTCCCCAATAGATTAGCCGTTGCAGGGGCTATTACTATTAAATCTGCAGTACGAGCCGCCCTGATATGTGGAACTTCATGAACGTTATTCCAAAGATTTTCATTTACCGGTCTCCCAGATAAAGCTTCCCAAGTAGCTGTACCCACGAAATTTAGGCTAGCTCTCGTAGGAATGACGCTTACTGCGAAGCCAATATCTTGCAACCGGCGGAGTAGTTCAGCGGATTTATAGGCAGATATTCCGCCACCTATTCCAAGTATTAATTCGCGGCCAAGGAGTGTCATCTAATTCTTCACTCGTTAGATTTGAGATTATTCAGCAGTGCTAGCTTCTGGAGCTGTTGGCTCCAAGTTTTCGATCGTTAGCAAACCCTCGTTGATTTCACGAAGCGCTATTGAAAGTGGCTTTTCGTGCACATATGTTTCGACAAGTGGGCCTACATACTCGAGAAGACCTTCACCTAATTGTGAGTAATAAGCATTTATCTGACGGGCGCGCTTAGCTGCATACAAAACAAGGCTGTACTTCGATCCTGCTGCATCAAGTAGTTGATCAATAGGTGGATTTGTAATGCCGTCCATGCTTGTCATATTAAGCCCCTCATTAAAAGTAAAATTTGGCAGAACTAGATGAGGCTATTTAGCCCTCGAAGTTGCTAAGGATAGCAGTGAAGCAGCCACCTCTTCGACCTCATGATTTACCAAGACTTCGTCAAACTCCGTTGACGCCGCCATCTCCTCCTGGGCTAGGGCGAGCCGGGCGGCCCTGCGTTCGGCTGAATCTGTTCCCCGACTAGTGAGCCTTTCGACAAGCTCTTCCCATGATGGTGGTGCGATAAAGACCAGCACTGCTTCTGGTTCTACTATTCGAATTTGCCGAGCACCTGCTATTTCAATCTCCAACAAAACATGTTTTCCTAGATCACGAGCCTCTGCGACCGATTTACGAAGAGTTCCGTATCTCGCTCCAGCAAATTCTGCCCATTCTAGAAATTCATTATTAGCAATCATTTGATCAAATTTATTCTCAGTGATGAAATGGTAATCATGACCATCTCGCTCGTTTTCGCGCGGTTCTCTCGTTGTTGCCGAAACGCTCACCCAAATTGCTGGGTTATCGCGGAGAAATTTAGTGATCGTACTCTTGCCGACTCCGCCCGGGCCTGACATGACAATAAGAACCCCTTGGTTAACTGGCACCTTATTCAAAATCATCTCACTTCGTAGTTTTTGTAACTGATGCGGGCCAAGTCCACCAATTCTTCGCGTTGGTGAAATGCCGGCCTTAGCCATAATTGTATAGGCCCGCCTTGCGCCAACACCCGGCGTAGCATCCAGTAAATCACGGACTCGCATTCTTTGAATCGATTGTCTTGGATCATTAACTAATTCGAATAATCCTACCCGACCATTTGCGAGATCATCTTTCGCTAACGCACGTTCTCGCCTGGCATTTACAGCTTTCTCCCCCGCTGCACTCAACTCTTCTTTTGAGAGACGAGGAGGAATGCTCTGCATCTAATTTAAACTTTCAAGTATCCGAGCCGCGCCTACCTTCATCTCGGCGAGAGAAATTTTTGCCAAATCCGTAATCGGCCTTCCAATAACCAAGTAGTTGGCGCCAGCACGTATCGCTGAAGAAGGATCCATGACGCGTTTCTGATCTCCCATCTCTCCACCGATTGGCCTAACTCCCGGAGTTATTATTTCGATCTCCAAACCAAGAGCGCTCCTTATTTCAGCGGCTTCAAATGGCGAGCAAACGATAGACCTTGCGCCATTTTCATAAGCAAGCTGAGCTAATCTGATTGCGCCAACCATTGGACCATTTGCATAACCAATTTCTTGCAAGTCAGCTTCCGTTAGCGAAGTTAAAATAGTTACGGCTGTAATCGAAATATCTGGTTCGGCTGTACTAGCCGCCTTGATCATTGCCTCGCCACCACTTGCATGGATCGTAAGAAACTTCGGTTTAAGATGAGCCACTGATGAAACTGCACCCGCCACAGTGTTTGGAATATCGTGAAGCTTTAAATCTAGGAATACTTCAAAATCTCCCGCGCTAGCTAGCTGCTGTAATCCGGTGGATCCAAACTTTAAAAAGAATTCAAGCCCGACCTTGTAGATAGAGATTGATTCATTTGTAGCCTCAATCCAACTCTTTGCAACCTCTAAATCCTTGGTATCTAACGCAAGGATGATCGGTGATTTTGTATTCACGATCTTGCCTCCTCGCGATGCGCATATCCAACTGCTTCGCGAAGCGAATCGAATCCATGCGATATCAATTCTTCGCGTAGTTCTTCTTTAATTTTTATAGCCGCAGTTGGATTTCCAAAAGTCGCCGTTCCGACTGAGACTGCTGAAGCACCTGCAAGTATTAGTTCAAACGCATCTCGCCCTGAGGAAACTCCGCCCATTCCTAGAATTTTCACATGAGGTAATCTCTCATGAACTTGATAGATAGCCCGCACTGCAATTGGTCGTATCGCAGGCCCAGAGAGACCACCAGTCTTGCCAGCTAATTTTGGTCTCATGGAGTTAGTATCAATAACCATGCCGAGAACTGTATTGATAAGTGCAATTGCATCCGCCCCAGCAGCTACAACCTCTTCTGCGATGTCGGCAATGCTTGTAACGTCTGGCGTCAATTTAGCAATGATGGGTAATTCACCACCAATATTTCTACGAACAGCTTCAATCGCTGCTCTAGCCGTTGCTGGCTGGCAGGCGAAAACCTGTCCCCGATTCTCTACATTAGGGCAGGAAATATTTACTTCCAAAGCGCTGATTCCAGATACTGAACGGAGCTTGCGAGCAAGAACCGCATAATCTTCAACACTTTCCCCCGCAATACTCACGACGATAGTTGCGCTCTGTTGACGAAGCCAAGGGATATCGAGTTCTAGGAATTGATCTATGCCAGGACCTTGCAGACCAATTGAATTAAGCATGCCACTAGGTGTTTCGGCCATCCTCGGAGTTGCTCGCCCAGATCTTGCTTTCAACATAATGGATTTTGTAACAATGGCCCCAAGTTCACTTAGCTCAAAGAACTGACTTAACTCTTTTCCAGAACCAGCGCATCCACTTGCAGTGAAAATCGGATTTTCAAATTGTGCCTGACCTAAGTTCGTCTTGAAATCAAACATCATTCACGCCCCCACGTGCCTGCAGGAATGGTTCGTTTTGCTCCCCAAATAACGCTCGCGCCATCTACAACAGGTCCATCAATACACGAACGCAACATACGAATTTCGCCATCTTCACCCTTTATCGGCAGAACGCATGTCATGCAAACACCTATTCCGCAGGCCATCGCCTCTTCGACTGCGCATTGATGAACAACTCCATTTTCTTCTGCAATCCTATTTATTGCTTCGAGCATTCCCATAGGACCGCAAGAGTAAATAATATCTATCTGGCTAGTGTGAATTATTCCAGGTAGGACATCCGTAACTTTTCCAGTTACCCCTGTTGTTCCATCTTCCGTGACAATGGTTAAACTATTCACAGAACGCTTGCCATCAAGTGGTGCATAAATTTTCATTGCAGTGCTCGCACCCAAAACCATATCTACTCGGCAACCACGACCCTTTAACACTTCGGATAATCCGAAGAGTGGCGCACTTCCATAACCGCCACCGACTAATAGGGCACGAACTGGTTCGGTTGGTATTCCAAAAGCTGTACCTAATGGAGCTACGAGATCGACTTTGAATCCAGGTGCCTGGTTTGTTAACCAAGTACTTCCAGCACCATGCGGTGCTACTACTATTTCTAATAACCCGCCATCGGAGCCCCGGTCGATTGTTCGGTAGATTGCAAAAGCTCGTCGCAGAACCATTGCACTATTTACACCACCTACTGCGATTGCGACGAAATTTCCCGGCCTCGCGTAATTCGCAATCTCGCCAACAGCAAACACGATGTGGTGATAAGCGCCAACTCTCTTATTGCTGATGATCTCAGCCATAATTTGTTTAGCATCCTTATTGATTGAACTCATTACGATTTCGCCAACCACTCTTGAATTGAATTGATTCCGAAACTTCTGCCTTGTAGATCTGAAATACCAGCTACCGCTGCTTTGAATCCAGCAATCGTAGTAATGCATGGGACTCCACGTTGAATAGCTGCAGTACGAATCATCCAGCCATCCAATCTGGTGCCTCTTCCTAATGGGGTATTGATTACTAAGCCCACAATGCCTTCCGTAATCAAATCTACGGCGGTAAATTCACCACTTGGCCCGCGACCTTGCGAATGTTTACGAACTAACTCGGAGCCCACGCCGTTTTCCAA